>Ga0160472_100267_pt1 | contig 57898 bp, 57 predicted proteins | sample HID1973M_E11MG_FD_108267 | JGI IMG/M metagenome (GOLD analysis project Ga0160472, IMG submission 108267) | Enriched mosquito-associated microbial communities from UW Madison campus, WI, USA - HID1973M_E11 MG | ecosystem: Host-associated > Arthropoda: Insects > Digestive system > Unclassified ... | reverse complement strand
TCTTCAACAACTTCAACCACTTGCGCTTCAGATCTCTCATCAGCGGGAGGCGAATTCTACAGCGTTACACGCCGCTGTCAACACCTCTTTTTCAACTTCCTTTTGGCTTCGATAAACTGAAACACTTGCTGCCGAAAACTGCGTAACTCATTGTTTACCAAGGAGTTTTCCGTTTCGACTGCGCCGGAAGTGGGGCGAATTATAGACACCTGAGATCTGCCGTCAAGAACTGTTTCGGGTTTTTACGAGATTTGTAAAAACACCGCTTATATATAGACGCGCCCGCAGGGAATGCGCAGTATATTGCCCAAAATCGAGCAAACACTCCTCACCTCTCACTCTGGACGATGCCACGCAATGAATGACCAGCCACGCAACCTGGCCTCCACCCTGTTTTCGGTTGGGCTGCTGCTTATCGCCATGGCATCTATACAGTCAGGTGCGTCCCTGGCCAAAAGCATGTTCCCTGTGATCGGCGCCCAAGGGACGACCACGCTGCGCCTGATTTTCGCCAGCGTGATCATGATGCTGATCCTGCGACCATGGCGCGCAAAGCTCACGGCAAAATCCCTGCGCACCGTCATCGTCTATGGCATGGCGCTGGGCGGCATGAATTTCCTCTTCTATATGTCATTGCAAACCGTCCCCCTGGGAATCGCAGTGGCGCTCGAATTCACCGGACCATTGGCTGTCGCCATCTATGCCTCGCGTCGCGCCATCGACTTTCTGTGGATCGGACTTGCCGCCATAGGATTGTTGCTGCTGATCCCCATGGGCGAAGCAAGTGCAGGAATCGATCTGACCGGCGCCGCTTATGCTCTGGGCGCGGGGGTTTGCTGGGCCCTGTACATTCTCTTCGGCCAAAGGGCCGGTGCCGACAATGGCGTGCAAACCGCCGCGCTGGGCGTAATGATTGCCGCACTGTTCGTAGCCCCTATCGGGATCGTCCATGCCGGCGCCGCCCTGCTGACCCCGGCGCTGATCCCGGTAGCCCTGGGGGTCGCCGTCCTGTCCACCGCCCTGCCCTACACCCTGGAGATGGTTGCCCTGACGCGCATGCCAGCCAGAACCTTTGGCACGCTGATGAGCATCGAACCCGCGATCGGCGCACTTTCAGGATTACTCTTCTTGCATGAATACCTGTCTCTTTCACAGTGGATGGCCATCCTGTGCATCATCCTGGCTTCCGTGGGTGCAACCATGACCATGGGCAGTACCGCCAAGCCCGCCATTGCGGCGGATTGATGGCAAATATGATGAAGGTCTGGCATTTAACGCTCATTTAGGCCATGTTTAGAGCCGCACCCCCGAGTCAGATCATGGACATGTCACGACAGGGATAGACCAGAACGCTACAAGCGCGAGCGAATGCAGCCAGACCCGGACACAAGATCCGGGACGCTTTAAGGACAGTAATGAAACGAGTTTTGCCACTCATCGCCGTACTTGCAATTGCGGGCTGCGCAGCGACATCCGAAACCCAGGTAAAGCATGGCAGGAAAGGCCTGCACATCAACTGTTCCGGACTTTCGTCATCCTGGGACAAGTGCTACGCCAGCGCGGCCAACTCCTGTGCTCCCAAGGGATACAAGGTCATTGCCAAGTCAGGGGATACAGTGGAAGAGCCAGGCGACTATCCGTTTGGCCTCAATCCCGCGGGATATACCAGCCGCAGCATGATCGTCATCTGCAAATAGGCGGCAAGCCGCTTTCATCAGGCCCGAGGGCCTGTGATCTGCCGACCGATCTCATCGAAGCTGGACTTCAATACCGTATGCTGAATCTGCGGTGTCGCCAGCATCCGTGCGACGACCAGGGCACCAATGCACTGCGATAGAATGGCCCAGGCCAGACTGTCGCTTTGCAGGATCTGCGCCCAACTTTCCTGAAGCCGACAAATCCAGTGCTCCGCCTGTTGACGAATAGCTATGTCTGAACGGGCAATTTCGGCGCCCAATGCCGGCAGTGCACAACCGGTCTCCGGGTGCTCGACGTGGGACATGCTCAGATAGAGCTTCAGACAGCGCTGCAGTTTTTCTCCATCCTGATCCGCCCCCAGACGCGCGACACTCTGCCCCAGCTCACGCTCGACAATACTGGCGAACAATTCGTCCTTGGACGAGAAGTGGCTGTAGAAAGCCCCGCCACTCAAACCGATCGCTTTCATCAGGCCATCGACGCCCACGGTCGAGAAGCCAGACTGCTTCGCTGACACCGCGCTACTCTGCAGCAGCTTCTCTCTGGTCTCCAGCTTGTGACTGGCCGAATAACGCATTGTCCTTCTCCCGGATGTGATCGCCTTGACGCTGGTCGAATCATAGCATAACGTTCGTTTAGTTAACGATCGTTTACCAAAGGGCTCTACCCATGAATAACAAGAAGGTCGTACTGGTGGTCGGTGCAGGTGATGCCACGGGTGGCGCCATTGCCAAGCGCTTTGCCGAAGAAGGTTTTGTCGCCTGCGTGACCCGCCGTAGCGCAGACAAACTCCAGCCATTGGTGGATGCCATCCAGGCCAGTGGCGGCGAAGCCCACGGTTTTGCCTGTGATGCACGCAAGGAAGAAGAGGTGATTGCCCTGATTGAGCAAATTGAAAGCGAGATCGGCCCCATCGAGGCATTCGTCTTCAACATCGGCGCCAATGTGCCGTGCAGCATCCTTGAGGAAACTGCGCGCAAGTATTTCAAGATTTGGGAAATGGCCTGCTTTTCCGGTTTTCTCAACGCCCGGGAAGTGGCTAAACGCATGGCCAAGCGACAACGGGGCACCATTTTGTTTACCGGTGCTACCGCAGGCATGCGCGGTGCTGCCGGATTTGCCGCATTCGCCGGTGCGAAACACGGCATTCGCGCGCTGGCGCAGAGCATGGCCCGGGAGCTCGGCCCGATGAACATTCATGTGGCTCACGTCGTCGTCGACGGCGCCATCGATACCGACTTCATCCGCGAGAGTTTCCCGGAGAAGTACGCCACCAGGGATCAGGACGGTATCCTCAATCCCGAGCACATCGCCGAGAACTACTGGTACCTGCACAGCCAGCCCCGTGACGCCTGGACCTTCGAACTCGACCTGCGTCCCTGGAGTGAACGCTGGTAAGCCCTTCCTCATAACAAGACGAGTGCATGAAGCATGAGTAAAACTGTGGAGTTCTACTTCGACCTGGGCAGCCCTGCCACCTACCTGGCTTACACCCAGCTACCGAAGATTTGCGCGCAGACCGACAGCCGACTGGTCTACATCCCGATTCTGCTGGGCGGCATTTTCAAAGCCACCGGCAACGCATCTCCGGCGACCGTTCCCGCCAAGGGCCGCTACATGTTTGTGGATCTGGATCGCTATGCCCGGCGGTACGGCGTGCCACTGAAATTCAATCCGCACTTTCCGATCAATACCCTGATGCTCATGCGCGCGGTGACCGGCATACAGCTACGTTATCCCGAGCGCTTTGAAGCCTTCATCGATTGCCTGTTCAAGGCCATGTGGGTGGACGGCCGCAGTCTCGATGACCCGGCAACCGTCGCCGCCGTTCTCAGCGAAAAGGCCTTCAATCCACAGGAAGTACTGGCCCTGACCGCCGATGAGGAAGTGAAAGCGGCCCTCAAGGACAACACCGAGCAAGCCGTGCAACGGGGCGTGTTCGGCGCACCGAGCATGTTTGTCGATAATCAGCTGTTCTTCGGCCAGGATCGACTGGATTTCGTCGTTGAAGCCTTGAGCTAGCAGCCGACACCCAGGCGCTGGAGCCAGCGCCTGGGTGTCAGCCGGTCAGATGGCAGCAGTGCGGGTGTTCAACCACTCGAGTGCAGCGCCGTCGAGCAATGGACTCAAACGCTCACGCACTTCGGCGTGATAGGCGTTGAACCATTGTTTTTCCTCTTGCGTCAGCAGCGACGTTTCCAGGCAACGGGTATCGATCGGGCAAAGGGTCAGGGTTTCGAATTTCAGGAACTCGCCGAATTCGCTCTTGCCTGCCTCACGGTTCATCGCGAGGTTTTCGATCCGTACCCCCCAGCGACCCGGACGGTAGGTACCCGGCTCGATGGACGTGATCATGCCTGGCAACATGGCGGTTTGCGGAGCAGGTGCAGCCTGATAGGCGATCACTTGCGGCCCTTCGTGAACGTTGAGGAAATACCCCACGCCATGACCGGTGCCGTGACCGTAGTCGACATTCTCCGCCCAGATCGGCGCACGGGCGATGGCGTCGAGCAAAGGCGAGAGAATGCCTTTGGGGAATTGCGCACGGGACAAGGCAATCACGCCCTTGAGTACCCGGGTGCAATCGCGTCTCTGTTCATCGGTGGGTTGGCCGACCGCCACCATCCGCGTGATATCGGTGGTGCCACCCAGGTACTGGCCACCGGAGTCGATCAGCAGCAGACCGTCACCCTCGATCACCGCATGCTCTTCTTCGGTCGCATGGTAGTGCGGCATCGCGCCATTGGCGTTGAAGGCGGCAATGGTGTTGAAACTCAGCGATACGTAATCCGGACGGCGCTCGCGAGCGGCGGTCAGTTTTTCATCGATGGTCAGTTCGGTGATGCGTTCATTGCCCATGGCACCGTCGAGCCAGGTAAAGAACTCGCACAGCGCCGCACCATCCTGCTCCATGGCCCGGCGGATGTGCTCGGCATCGGCCAGACTTTTTTGCGACTTGGCGAGGGTGGTCGGGTTCAGGCCTTCGATCAGTGTGACGCCGCTGCCGAGGTTATCCAGCAACCCTGCGGTGACCCGCGCCGGATCGACCTGCAGGCTCGCGCCTTGCGGCACCGCCTGCAGCGCCGCGGCGACTTCACGGTAATCGCGCAACGTCACGCCATCCTGTTCGAGGACTGCGCGCAGTTCGGCGCTGACCTTGCTCAGGGCCACAAACAGGGTGGCCTGCTGCTGGCTGATCAAGGCAAAGGACACGAACACCGGGTTGAACGACACGTCGCCGCCCCGCAGGTTGAACAGCCAGGCGATATCGTCGAGGGTGGCGATGAAATGCCAGTCGGCACCGCGGGCCTTCAGGGTTTCCCGCAGCCCGGCGAGTTTTTCGCTGCGGCTCTGGGTCGCCTGGGGTGGCAGGTGCTGATAGATCGGCTCGTTTGGCAGGGTCGGACGATCCTTCCAGACTTCGCTCAACAGGTCGATATCGGTACGCAGACGAGCACCGCGGCCCTCGAGCTTACCGCCCAGGGTCCGCGCCGAAGCCACCGCCATGACCGCACCATCGACTGCGACCACGCCGCCTTCAGGGGTCTGTTCGGCGAGCCATTCCAACGGGCCGGGCTGCCCCGGTTGCAGCTTGACCAGTTCGATGCCGCTGCCCTTTAGCTCCTTGGACGCCTGCTCCCAGTACCGACTGTCGGCCCAGACGCCAGCGAAGTCAGGGGTGACGATCAAGGTGCCAACCGAGCCATGGAAGCCTGACAACCATTGGCGCCCCTGCCAGTAACCGGGCAGGTATTCGGACAGGTGCGGGTCAGCCGACGGCACCAGCAGGGCATGAATACCCTCCCGGCTCATCAGTTCGCGGGTTTGCGCCAGGCGCTGGGGCACCGATCCGTTAATCAAAGACTGCGTATTCATCGTGACTCCTGCTAACCACTCATCATTGTTATAGGGCGATTGTCATCGGCGCTTGCTACTGCCAGAACGCCGGAGCGCTCGCGACGGCTGCCTTAATCAGTTGTACCGCCTGGTCGACATCCTGATCGGTGGTGAAGCGTCCAAGGCTCAAGCGGATGGTGCGACTGGCTGAACGGGCATCATGCCCCAGCGCCAGCAGCACATGGGATGGAGTATTGCTCGCGGAATTGCAGGCCGAGGTCGCGGAAAACGCGATCGAATGGCTCAATGCCGCTGAATTGAACTCGCCTTCGTCGAAGGTCAGGCTCAGGGTGTGGGGAATGCGCCGGGTCGGACTGCCATTGAGACGCACGCCGGGCAGGCTCAGCAATTGTTCGAGCAGTCGTTCGCGCAGTCCCGTGATCGTGGCCTTTTCCGTATCGAAAAGCGCCGACGCCAGGCTGAACGCCTCGCCCATGGCGACAATCTGGTGGGTCGCCAGGGTGCCGGAACGTAAACCGCCTTCGTGGCCGCCACCGTGGATCTGCGCCTGCAGACGCTGTTGCGCACGGGGGCCGACGTACAGCGCGCCGATGCCCTTTGGGCCATAGAGCTTATGCGCCGAAAACGACATCAGGTCCACCGGCCACTGCGCCAGATCGATGGCCACTTTGCCCGCGCCCTGCGCTGCGTCGACATGGAACAGCGCGCCGTGATCATGGACGACTTCACCGATGGCAGGAATGTCGTTGAGCGTGCCCAGTTCATTGTTGACCAGCATCAACGACACCAGGAAGGTGTCCTCGCGCAGGGCTTCACGAACGGCCTGCGCGGTGATCAGGCCGTCGGCGTCCGGCGCCAGGCAGGTGACGGCGACGCCGGCGCCAGGCAGGTGACGGCGACGCCGGCGTCCTGCAATTGCCTTGCGGTATCGAGAATCGCCTTGTGTTCGATCTGGCTGGTGATCAGGTGGCCGCCCGAGATTCCGCGCGCCTGGGCCACGCCCTTGAGCGCGAGGTTGTTGGATTCGGTGGCACCGGAAGTCCAGACGATTTGTCCGGGTGTGGCTTTGATCAGTTCGGCGACCTGGCGCCTGGCCTGCTCGACCGCTTGCCGGGCCTGCTGGCCGAAGGCGTGGGAACTGGAGGCCGGGTTGCCGAAATTGCCAGTGAAACCCAGACACTCGACCATCACCTTGATGACCCGCTCATCCACCGGCGTGGTGGCGGCGTAATCGAAATACAACGGACGTTTATTCATAAAAGACTCGCAGAGCGTGTTCCGGGATCAGGAAGCTCGTGACTGGAAACGGCAAAACGCAGCCTCGTGAGCTGCGTGCAGTTTTTCAGAACGCTACCAATACCTGATCGGATGCCGTTAAAGAAGGACAACTTCATTTAAAAGTGCGTAGGAACGCTCCTGAAAACTCAGCTTAACAGGCATCGGGCAACCGGTTGAAGCAATGCGTCAGCTAATGCTCTCGAGCAACAATGGATACAGCGAAACCACCAGCAGTACGGCCATGCCCCAGTTGAACAGACGCAGCCAGCGACGATCCTTCAGCACATTGCGCAGCAGCGTGCCACAGGCCGCCCAGAGACCGACGCTGGGCAAGTTGATGATGGCAAACACGGCGGCGATGATGATCACATTGGTGAAATAACCCTGCATGGGCGTGTAGGTCGTGATGGCACCAATTGCCATGATCCAGGCCTTTGGATTGACCCACTGAAAGGCGGCCGCCCCCAGATAACTGATCGGCCGGGCTTCGCCGGGCTCACTGTCCGACATCGGTCCGGAGTGGGCGATTTTCCAGGCCAGGTACAACAGATACGCCGCGCCGACGTAACGCAGCACGCTGTAGAAAACAGGGTATGCCTGGAACACCGCGCCCAGGCCAAATCCCACGGCCACGACGAGCACAAAAAAGCCGCAAGTGACACCAAGCATATGAGGGATAGTGCGGCTGAAGCCGAAATTCAGGCCGGATGCCAGCAACATGGTGTTGTTCGGACCGGGGGTGATCGACGCGACGAGCGCGAACAGGGCAAAGCCGGATAGCAGGTCAAGTGAGAGTGTCATGGGGGCGGTCCATCAAGTCATGTCAGGTATTGACCCTATCGCACGGCTCGCGCGAAACCCACGGACAGTTGCGCAAAACTTCGAGCGGTACAGTTTTGACTCAGCTTGGCCGACCATGCAGCTGTACAGATCGCTCGGCGTTCATCTCGCCATGTTTATCAAAGCTGAACGACTTTTGCGGCTGGCCAAGCAGCTCGGCTTTCTTCGCCTGGTATTCCTCGAAGGATAAGCCGCGACGGCTCAATGACTCCAGTGCCAGTTGCCGGCTTTCTTCGGCGGTGTATGGGCGCAGTTCCGGAGAAACATGACTGGCACATCCGGCTAGCAGAGCAATGGCGAGCAACAGCAAACTGGTGATGGGCGCTTTCATTTGAGATGTCCTGGCGGGGGTCCGAAGCAATGAACACAGGCTACCGACGCCTGCGTCGGGACAGAAATCAACGCTTTCAATAGTCGCTATCACGCCTGGGCGATGGCTAGGGCACGCTGGACCGAGGGCAGGCATTGACGCCCAGGCAGTCCTGCTGCTCGTCGGGCACCCGGTGGCATCGAGGGGGTTGGCCTATATTTATTCGGTCGGTTTTTGCCGAGGAACCTCTTCAATCCACTACAAGAACAGGGAGATCCATCATGAGCGTCAAACCCATTCCGGAGGGATATCACAGCATTACCCCCTACCTGGGCATCGCCAAGGCCGCCCAGGCCATCGACTTTTACAAAAAAGCCTTTGGTGCCGTGGAAATCATGCGCCTGGCCATGCCCGACGGCGGTATCGGACACGCCGAGCTGCGAATCGGCGATTGCCCCATCATGCTCGGCACGCCTTGCGATCAAGGGCCACTGAGCAATCCGGACCATTCACCTTCGGTTGGCCTGCATCTGTATGTGGCTGATGTCGACAAGTCCTACAAACAGGCCATCGATGCCGGGGCAACGGTGGTATCCGAGGTCAAGGATCAGTTCTATGGCGATCGTTCGGGAACCTTGAAAGATCCCTATGGGCATCTGTGGTTTCTGGCCACGCGCAAGGAAGACCTGACCCAGGATCAGATCGAACAGCGGGCGAAGGAAATGTTCAGCCAAGGATGATTGCCGCAAAGACTCGTAGCCTGCTGCAGGGGACTGTAGTCAGGAACCTGCGGGCTACGATCTTTTGCAGAGCACGAAACATTTACTTTCATATACCTGTTCGGGATTTCCCCTTCTCATTCGTCTTACCTAGATGCAGTCGGTCGCGTCGGCAAAAGCCACGACCGATTTTCCACGGACGTTAACGCTGTGCAGCCCGCAGCAACGGTCCTATCATCCAGGCAAGACCGCTCATCATGTCAAAGAAATCCCGTTCGAAAATCTGGTTTCTGGTCCACAGCTGGCTGGCGTTACCCATCTGGTTTTTTGTATTGATTGTCTGCGTGACCGGTACCCTGGCGGTACTCAGCCAGGAAATCGTCTGGCTCGCCAACCCGTCGATGCGCGCCAGCCAGCCCACGGACGATGCGCCGCGGCTCAGCTATCAGCAGGTGATCGAGGCCATCAACAAAGCCGAGCCACTCACCGTGGTGCAGAGCATCAGTCGTCCGGACGGCGCGCATTTCGCCCTAGATGTCGGGGTCAGTTACCCGGACGGGCGATCGGTGGTGGTGTACGTCAATCCGTACAGTGGCGTGATCCAGGGTGTCGCGCCTGAATTCAACTTTCAGGCATTCACCCGCGCATTGCACGGCTGGTGGCTGGTGCCCTTCACCAACGGTTACAGCTGGGGCTGGTACCTGGTGTCGTTTCTCGGGTTGCCGTTGCTGGCTTCGCTGGTCACCGGGCTGGTGGTCTACAAACGGTTCTGGAAAGGCTTTTTCCGCCCTACCCTGCGTTTTCGCCATGGCGCGCGGATCTTCTGGGGCGACTTTCATCGGCTGAGCGGCATCTGGTCGATCTGGTTCATCGCGGTAATTTCCATCACTGGCACCTGGTTTCTGATCCAGGCCTTGCTGTTCGATAACCAGATCTCTATCTCCACCGAGACAAACCTTCCGTCGATGTCCCGCGAAGCCGTGCCATTGTCCGCCGATGGCACGCCGCCGCCGCGTATCGACCTTGATCGGGCGATTGCCATCGCCGCGCAGGAAATTCCGGGGCTCGAAGCCAGTTTTGTCAGCCTGCCGGGCAATGCCTACAGCCACCTCGAAGTGGGTGGCCGTGGCTGGTATCCGCTGATGTTCCAGACCGCCGCCCTCAACCCGTACAACGGAGAAGTCGACGCATTGCGACTGATTTCCGACCGTTCGGCGCTGGAGTTCGTCACCGAGTCCATGCGTCCGCTGCACACCGGGGATTTTGGCGGAATTTGGATCAAGCTGATCTGGGCCTTCTTTGGCCTGCTGCTGAGCATGATGGTCCTCAGCGGTTTGCTGATCTGGACCAAACGAACGGCGCTGGCCACCGCCAACGCCTTCAGGCGCAACAATAAAAAATCCCCCATGGCCACCCGCAACGAACTATCGGAGGCCGGACTGTGAGCAATGTCACAACAATCCCATGCCGTTCGCGCCTCAAGGCGCTTTGGCACAAATGGCGGTTTCACCTGAACATTCTGTTACTGCTGATCCCCCTGGGTTTCATGCCCGCGTACTTTGCCGACGAGGCAATGGAACGCGGTGACAATGGCCTTGGCGAACGCGATGTCGGCGATATCCAGGTTGGCCCCTGGAGCCTGCGGCTGGCTGAGATGCACGATGCGGCCCCGACCCTCGATGGGCTGGCCGGTTACATGAAAGAGTTCAACGCAGCGCTTTGCGATACCTGTATCGGGCAGGTCAAGGCCACCTACCTGCGCATTGGTAAACCCCGAAGCCTGCGCACTGCGGGGGCGATTTTCTCTGGATCGCCCTATCGCATGGGAACCGAATTGCCCGTCCCGATGAAGACGCCCCCTGACGCAGAACTGTGGATCACCATGGAAGGCTGGGACGGCATCCTCCACCAGGCATCCATTCCTTTACGCCGGGCATCCCAAGCCACCATCGCCTGGCTGAACGCCCAGGGAGGCAAACCATGACTCAGACACTTCGCCCTTTCCGAGTGGTGTTGCTGGTGCTCTGCGCCGGTGTCGGCAATACGGCCCTGGCCCACAGCCCGATTGGAGAGTGCAAGGCCATCGACGCCGAACAGATCAAGTGCACCGGCGGTTACTCCGATGGCAGCAGCGCACCGGGAATGGTCCTCGACGTGATCGGCCATGACGAGACCATTCTGGTGGCTGGCAAGCTCGGCGCCGATTCGACCTTGACCTTCAAGAAGCCCGACACCGGGTTCTATGTGCTGCTCGATGCGGGTCCCGGTCACGTCGTGGAAATCGAACAGGCGGACATCAAGGCACCCTGAACTTGCGCCTGTTCAGGCCGGTTGCAGCGGCATGGTCAGCTCGACGCGCAGTCCGTCCGGGCGGCTATCGAAATCGAGTGAACAGGCACAACGCTGGACAATCGCCTGAACGATCGCAAGGCCTAGCCCGCAACCGGTACTCTGACCGTTGCGCCAGAAGCGTTGAGTCAGGTATTGCAAGTCGTCCGCGGCAATGCCCGGGCCATGGTCACGCACGACAAAGCGCACGCGGTCGTCAGTGGTTTCCAGGCTCAGCTCCACCTCTTTGTCCTCCGGGGCATGGCGCAGGGCATTGTCGAGCAGGTTGCGCAACGCCGCAATCGACAGCACGGCCGGCATCTGCAAGGGTGCCGCCGACACTGCTGCCGCAACGTGCAGCTTGATTCGCAGACGTGCGCCGCCGGTGGCGTCCTGAATCGCCAGCCTTGCCACTTGCTCGGCGCTGTACTGCACACCGTCATCAAACGACAGGCTGCCCTCGACCCGCGCCAGCAAGAGCAATTGCTCAAGGGTGCGATGCAGCCGGTCAGCCCCCTCTTCAGCCTTCGCCAGCGATTGGTCCCGTGCACTGCCTTCAGTCATGCGCGCGACCTGCAGGTGAGTCTTGATGGCCGTCAACGGGCTGCGCAGTTCATGGGCGGCATCGCCGGTGAGCCGACGTTCCCGCTCGATGGCTTTGCCGATGCGATGGAACAGCTGGTTCTGGGTTTCCAGCAGCGGTTTCAGCTCGCTGGGGAAAGACTGGATGTGCAGGGGTTCAAGGGAGTCGGCGTTACGGCGCATCAACGCTTCGCGCAAGCGATTGAGCGGCGCAAGCCCCTGGCCGATGCCCAGCCACAACAGACACAGGCAGCCCAACAGCGCCACGCCCACCGGCACCGAAGCTGCCAGCAGGATCGACATGTTCAAGGCTTCGCGCTCGATCTGCCGATCCGCCGTGGTGATCCGCACATCGCCCCGGGCCAGGGTGAAACTGCGCCAGGGCGCGCCGTCAATCATCTGATCGTGGAAACCGAGTTTTTCGGCTTCCAGGTTTTGTTCGGGACTGCTGTGGCTGCGGGCGAGAATTTCTCCGCGCAAAGAACTGACCTGGCAGGCCATGCCGCCGGGGATGTTGAGTTGCTCGGCGCTGAAATGGGTGCCCTCGCCATTGCTCGGCAAAGCCGGCAATTGCTCCAGCAGCCCGGCGACCATACGCGCCGACGCCACCAGACGCTGGTCGAGGGAAAACATCATCTGATTGCGCAGGTCGCTGAGCATCCAGGCCGCGGCGAGCGCCCAGATCAGCGCGAAGGCGGCGCCCAGAGTCAGGCTCAGACGCAGGCGCAGGCTCATCACTTGCCCTGCTCTCCGTCATCGGCAGGACCGAGGCGATAACCCAGGCCACGCACGGTTTCGACGATACCTTTGCCGAGTTTGCTGCGCAGGTGATGGATATGGACATTCAAGGCATTGCTCTCCAGTTCATCGCTGAAACCGTAGACGCTGTCCTTCAACTGTTCAGTGGACAGCACCCGACCGCGGTTATGCAGCAGCGCCTGCAGCAGCGATTGCTCGCGCCGGGACAAGTCCACCGGTTTTCCCGCCAGTGTAGTTTCGCGGCTGCTCGGGTCGTAGGTCAGCGCGCCATGTTCGATCAGGTTGACGCTACGCCCGGCCACCCGGCGCAACAAGGTTTGCAGGCGGGCGAAAAGCTCACGCAGGTCGAACGGCTTGAGCAGGTAATCGTCTGCCCCGGCCTGCAAGCCGTCTACCCGATCAGTGACCGAATCCCGCGCGGTCAGAATCAGCACCGGGATCTCCAGGCCATGCTGGCGCAGTTGCTGCAACAACTTGAGACCATCTTCGTCGGGCAAGCCCAGGTCGAGCACCATGACATCGAACTCGGCGACCTTGAGCATCGCCCGCGCCTTGGAAGCCGTGTTGACGTGCTCGACGGTCAGCCCCTGGGTGGTCAGCCCGGCAACGATGCCGCTGGCGATCAACTCATCGTCTTCGCAAACCAGTACGTGCATGGGAACTCCGTGGGAAAAAACACAAGTCAAGCAGGTGAGGATTAAGGGGTAATTATGGGCTGCAATAGCCATCCCCGGTAAGGATTACCTGCTGAATTCAACGATCCGGCCGTGTCCGAACCGTTGCACGATCGAAGCCAGTTGCGAAAAGAGGGAACGGCGACGCAGGCGGTTCCACGCCATCCGAAAAACAATGATATTGCTCGAAATACGGTCAGCGTTTTTTTGCGTTAACACCCGGTTAATCGATGCTAATCAACATGACCGGAATCTGTAAATTCCAAGGCATATTCAATGCGATATTTCTTTCTCCTACTGTTCGGATTGTTCGCCGGGCTGGCGCAAGCCGGCAACGATCCCTTTGCGAGCAAACCCGACTTTCTTCCTGTCGACAAGGCATTCGTCTTCACTTCAGAACGCCTGGAATCCGGTGAAACCCAACTCTATTGGCAGATCGCCGACGGCTATTACCTGTACCAGCAACGCCTGAAATTCGACGGTTTGCCCGCCGAATACAAACCCGTGTTGCCCGAGGGCGAGGACCACAGCGATGAGTTCTTCGGCCAGCAACAGGTCTATCGCCAGGGCCTGGAACTGAAGATTCCTGCCGGTGCCAGCGGACAGGTCAAGGTCGGTTTCCAGGGCTGCGCCGATGCCGGTTTGTGCTATCCGCCGCAAACCAAAGTCATCGACCTGGGCAACGCCCCTACTGTCAACAGCGCCAATGAAGCGCCGGATCAGGCACTGGCCAGCGGGCTGCAACAACATGCACTGGGCTGGAGCCTGCTAGTGTTCTTCGGTCTGGGCCTGCTGTTGGCGTTCACGCCCTGTTCATTGCCGATGCTGCCCATTCTCGCCGGACTGATCGTCGGCAGCGGCGCCACGCCAAGGCGCGGTCTGGCCCTGGCCAGCAGTTATGTCGTGTGCATGGCGCTGGTCTATGCAGCCATGGGAGTACTGGCGGCCTCACTGGGCGCGAACCTTCAGGCGTTGTTGCAAAACCCCTGGTTGCTGGGCAGTTTTGCGGCGATTTTTGTGGTGCTGGCGTTGCCGATGTTCGGCTTCTTCGAGTTGCAATTACCAGTCGCAGTGCGTGATCGCCTGGAAAACGTCTCGCGCAATCAGCGCGGCGGCAGCCTGATTGGCGCCGGGGCACTGGGGGCCTTGTCCGGTCTGCTGGTGGGCCCGTGCATGACCGCGCCACTGGCCGGCGCCTTGCTCTATATCGCCCAGACCGGCAATGCCCTTCACGGTGGCCTGATCCTGTTCACCATGGGCATCGGTATCGGCATACCCCTGCTGTTGCTGGTGACTGTGGGCAATCGTTTCCTGCCTAAACCCGGCGCCTGGATGAACCTGCTCAAAGGCGTGTTCGGCTTCCTGTTCCTTGCCACGGCACTGCTGATGCTGCGCCCGGTTCTGGACGCGTCCCTGTGGATCGGCTTGTGCGGCGCGCTGCTGTTGATCGCAGCCTACTGCGCCTGGAAACAGTCGGAAGGATTCGGCCGAGTCGCACAATTGTTCGGTGCCAGCTCGCTGCTCCTCGGTGTCTGGGGCAGCCTGCTGATGATCGGCGCGGCAGGCGGCGGTGATGATCTGCTCAAGCCATTGCAGGTCTTTCGCTCCTCCAATCAGGCCGTTGCCGCCACAGCAGTGGGGCATGACGCCTTCACCACCGTCAAGGAGCCACAGGCGTTGCAACAGGAACTCGACGCAGCGCGGGCTAAAGGCCAATGGGTGCTGCTGGACTACTATGCCGACTGGTGTGTGTCGTGCAAGGTCATGGAAAAACAGGTCTTTGGCAAGGCCCATGTGCTCGACGCCTTGAGCGATGTACGCTTGCTGCGGCTCGACGTCACCGCAGACAACGCGGCCAGCCGTGAGCTGCTCTCCCGTTACAAAGTGCCGGGGCCACCCAGCCTGCTGTGGATCGGCGCTGACGGTGAAGAGCGCCGCAGCCAACGCATCACCGGACCGGTCAATGCCGAGGAATTCCTGCAACGCTGGACCCTTACTCGAGACGCCCGTTAATGCTGACCTTTACCCTCGGCACCTTTGCCATCGCCCTTAACCACCTGTTGCTCATCAGCGCGCTGGCGCTGGCAACCTTTGTCGGTTGGCGAGTGGCCAAGCGCGGTGGCGAAAACCCCGAGTCGGCGTTGTTCAGCCTGTTTCTGCTGGGCATGCTGGCCGCTCGAATCGGTTTCGTAGCGGTGTACTGGACCCACTATCGCAACGATCCCTGGCAGGTCATCGACCTGCGCGATGGCGGCTTCCTCGCCTGGCCCGGGATCATCGCCGTGTTGCTTGCCACCTTGTATCGGGGCTGGCGTCGCCCGGGGCTGCGCCGGCCACTGGGCTTCGGCGTGGCTACCGGTCTGGCGTTCTGGCTGCTGGCCACCTTTTCCCTGAGCATTTACGAGCAAGGCACCCGTCTGCCCGCCATCACCCTGAAAAATGCCGCCGGGCAAACCGTGCAACTGGCCGACTATCAAGGCGGCCCCCTGGTGATCAACCTCTGGGCCACCTGGTGCCCGCCGTGCCGCCGGGAGATGCCGGTGCTGGAAAACGCTCAGCAACAGCGACCCGACCTGACTTTCCTGTTCGTCAACCAGGCTGAGAGCATGCAAAGCGTTGCGACCTTTCTGGAAACCCAGGGCCTGAGCCTGTCCAACGTACTGTTCGACGGCGGTGGTCGCCTCGGCCAGTCCGTTGGCTCCATGGCGTTGCCGACTACGCTGTTTTACAGCGAGGGCCGCCTGCTGGGCAGCCATCTGGGTGAACTCTCGGAAGCCAGCCTGGCCCGCGCCCTGGAAAATTTTGACACCCCGAACGCTGCCACACCGGCCAATACTTCAAGGAAACCGCCATGCCCCGCCTCCGCCACCTGCTGACCCTGAGCCTCGGTGCCGCCCTGCTGCACCTGCCATCGCTGCAGGCCGCAGAGCTGCCCGAAGCGATCAAGAAGATCGAAGCCAAGGGCGCAAAAATCGTCGGCCAGTTCGATGCCCCCGATGGCCTGCGTGGTTACGCCGCGCAATACCAGAACCGTGGTATGGCCCTGTACCTGACCCCGGATGGCAAGCACGTGCTGCTGGGCAACCTGTATGACGCCGAGGGTAACGACCTGAGCAGCGCCCCTCTGCAGAAACTGGTGTACGCGCCGATGGCCAAGGAGGTCTGGGGCAAGATGGAAGCAAGCAACTGGATCGGTGACGGCAACAAGGATGCGCCGCGGGTGGTGTACCTGTTCAGCGACCCGAACTGCCCTTACTGCAACATGTTCTGGGAACAGGCGCGGCCCTGGGTCAAGGCCGGCAAGGTGCAGCTGCGCCACATCATGGTGGGTATCATCCGCGAAGACAGCCCGGGCAAGTCCGCCGCGCTGCTCGCCGCGAAAGACCCGCAGAAGGCGCTGGAAGAACACGAGAAGGCCGGCAAAGGCAGCTCGTTGAAAGCCCTGAAGGAAGTGCCGCCGGCGATTCAGGCAAAACTCGCTGCCAACATGCAATTGATGGAAGAGCTGGAACTGTCGGCGACTCCGGCGATTTTCTACATGGACAGTAAAGGCGAACTGCAACAGCAGCAAGGTGCACCGTCACCGGACAAACTGGTGAAGATTCTGGGGCCTAAGTGATCGCAGTCGGCCCTATCGCGAGCAGGCTCGCTCCTGCAGGAATGCGTTTTTTCTGTAGGAGCGATGGAAATCAGCCGTGCCGGGCCAGAAACTTCAGCAGCACCGTGTTCACGAATTCAGGGTTTTCCAGATTGGAAATATGCCCTGCTTCGGAGATCAGGAAGTAAGGGCAGCCAATCAACCCGGCCATTTCCAGAGTTTCGTGGGGTGGCCGCGGCGTGTCCTGAGCACCGCACAGTAGCAAGGTAGCGTCGGGGGCCAACTCAGTCAGCCGAGGCAACAAATCATCCCGCCCGAAGATTATCCGACCGATCGGCACAATGCTTTCACGCAGACGATTCGCTGGCAGTGCCGCGAGCGAAGCACGGAAATCCTGATACAACGCCGACTGGGTGTCGATTCCGGGACGGAAGAAGATGGGCACCACGATATCCAGCATTTGCTCAGTGATGACGCCCGCTTCTTCGATCTGCTTCAACAACGAAAAGTAGTACTCGCGAGTGGGTTCCGGCTCGATACCCACATAGGTGTCCATCATCACCAGGCCACTGATCCGCTGCGGTGCCGACAAGGCCAGTCGCGGTCCCCACATGCCACCTACCGAGAGGCCGACCAGGGTCACTTTTTCGATATCCAGATGATCGAGCAATGCCAGCGCCTGACGCGCCAGGTCATCCAGGGACCTGGTGCTGTCCGGTAAAGGCCCCGATTCCCCGTGCCCCCAGAGATCCAGGGCAATCACTCGATAATGTTGCGACAACGCGACGATCTGCGGTGCCCACATGGTTTGGCCCCACAGATAACTGCTGGCCAACAGCACGGCCGGCCCCGTGCCCTGATCGCTGTAATGAAGCGCCTGTCCGTCAACGGTAAAAAAAGGCATCGACAACCTCTGCTGCATGAAAAAGGAGCCGACAGGCTGCGGCTGATGACGCGTTAGCGTCAATCAAGGAAATGTTAGAAAACCTGTTGTCGGACACCCTACTGTCACGTTTTCCGTCGGTGATTTTGCAGCCCACCGGGGGAAACTCAGGACAGGTTGGTCAATTGGCCAACTGCGGCGCGGTCTCAATGTGCGGGATCGGCACCAGCGCAATTTTGTAGGGAGAAAAAATCTCCAGCATCTGGCCGTTGTCCCGCAGTCCTTGCAGCAGCTTGCCAAAGGCCTCGCCGCTGATGGGGGCGGCCGGACGCAGTATGGCGTAATGGTGATAGATCTGATCGATACGTTGGGACACCAACAACTCGTTGGCGACCTTTTCGTTGCGCAGGAAGTAGTCACTCAGGTAAGAGCGCGTCACGAGGGCGATGTCGGCGCGTCCCCGCAACACCATGAGCAGATTGCTGTCGTGGGAATAGGTCATCGTGGCGTTGTAATGCTTCGTGATGTACTGGGGGTCGGCATTGAAATCGGCAAATGCGTAGTGGTAGCCACTGAACAACGCAAGGCGCTTGCCGGTCAGGTCGGCAAAGTAGTGTTGATCGCGATCAGGCAGGCGCTGCGTGACAAAAATCTCGGCATCCTCCAGCCCCATGTCGACAGCCGTATGAGGTATATCTTTCCAGCCCCAGGCAGGATTTTCGAAAATCGCCATATCGACCCGCCCTTGCTGGAAGTCGCCGAAGCGCCGGGGAATGGATGTCGGCACCAGGACAAATCGATAGTCGCTTTGCGAAGCGTTGAGCGCCGCGACCAGTTGCGGCAGCAAGCCGGTGTCGACACCGGACTCAGGGCGGATGGTGTAGGGTGGAAAGTGAGCGGCACCGACCCGCACCAGTTGCGACGCGTGCGTTGGAAACATCGATAACGCCCCTAGCATCGCCAGCAAAAGCCGTATGCCTGTCCGAAATGGCGATCCCGTCAAAACCACCCACTCCCTATAAAACTGCATCAATGCATCCGAGCCAGGTCATTTGAGCCAGTTAGCCAGTTTCTTGTGGACCAATACAAGCCTATTGCTGATCTTTGAGCACCAGCGTCAAGGCCTCTTCGGCCAATTGATCGACGCTCATGCTGCCGTCGGCACGAAACCAGGTGATGGTCCAGGACAAGGCTCCGGTCAGGAAGCGGCGAGTGATGAACACGTCGCCACGGATGAAACCGGCGGCCTTCGCCTCTCCCAGCACTTGCAGCCAGATGTCTTCATAGATGTCGCGCAGCGCCAGCACCTTGGCCTGGCCCTCCGCGGACAGCGAGCGCCATTCATAGACCAATACCGCCATGGCCTCGCCACTGCCACCCATGATCGACTGCAGCTCACAACGAATCAGCGCCAGCAGGCGTTCGCGCAACGTGCCCGCCTCGGCGAGCGAAGCGCGCATCAACGCGGTGTTGTAGCGCACGGTCTCTTCCATCACGGCCCGCAGGATTTCATCCTTGCTTTTGAAGTGATGAAAAATGCTCCCGGACTGAATGCCTACCGCGCCGGCCAGATCCCGTACGGTGGTGCGCTCGTAGCCTTTGTTGCGAAACAGGTGAGCTGCCACTTGCAGCAACTTGCCGCGGGCGCTGTCCGGGTCAGTCAGCTGGTTGTTGTCCACCAATTCGCGCATGACCATCCGGGCTTTTTGCTCGTCCACCCATTCTCTCCTACAGTCGATCAATCATTGCCGCCCAATCCCCGAAAACGCAGGGGTTGCGCCGGCAATTTAAGCTGATGGATGTTACCAAGCAAGCGCTTGGGAAGAAGTATATCAGGTCATTTACAAACCAAGCGCTTGCTTGGTAATGTCAATGCACTTCGGTGGGAGGTGGTTATGGAAAGGACTGCGCGAAAAACTGTTCGCATCGGCTGCGCCAGCGCCTTCTGGGGCGATACCTCGACCGCCGCCGCGCAACTGGTGGAACGCGGCAATCTGGACTATCTGGTGTTCGACTATCTGGCCGAGATCACCATGTCGATCATGGCCGGCGCGCGTATGAAAGATCCCCAGGCAGGCTTTGCCGGTGACTTCATTGAAGTCCTCTCCCCTCTGCTGACCCGGCTCGCGGAACAGAAGATCGCGGTCATCAGCAATGCCGGCGGGGTCAATCCCCAAGCCTGCGCCGCTGCCTTGCAGGCCGCCTGCGACAAGGCCGGGGTCGCACTGAAAATCGCCGTGTTGCTGGGCGACGACCTGCAACCGCAATTCAAGGGACTGTCCGGCCTTGGCATCAAGGAAATGTTCAGCGGCGCGCCACTGCCACCTCTGTGCGTCTCGACCAACGCCTACCTCGGCGCGCCAGGGATCGTCGAAGCCCTGCGCCTGGGCGCGGACATTGTGATCACCGGACGCGTGGTCGACAGCGCCGTGGTCAGTGCCGCACTGATACACGAGTTCGACTGGTCGTGGCATGACTACGACAAACTGGCCCAGGCTGCACTTGCCGGGCACATCATCGAGTGCGGCGCCCAGTGCACCGGGGGTAACTTCACTGATTGGCGCGACGTGCCCGACTATGAGCACATCGGCTTCCCCATCGTCGAAGTCAGCGCCGACGGCCAGTTCATCGTCAGCAAAGCCGAAGGCACCGGCGGCCTGGTTACACCGCTGACCGTGGGCGAGCAGATGCTCTATGAAATCGGCGATCCGCAGGCTTATCTATTACCTGATGTGGTGTGCGATTTCAGCCAGGTCAGACTCTTGCAGCAAGGCAAGAACGCGGTGCAGGTACACGGTGCCAAAGGCTTGCCGCCCACCGATCAATACAAGGTCAGTGCCACCTGGCCTGACGGTTTTCGCTGCACCGCCAGTTGCCTGATGGCGGGCATCGACGCCGTCGACAAGGCGCGCCGGGTCAGCGCCGCCATCATCGACAAGACCTCGGAAATGTTCAGCCAACGGGGCTGGTCGCCTTACAGCGAAGTGAACATCGAACTGCTGGGCAGCGAAGCCACCTACGGTTCCCACGGCCAGCGCCAGGACAGCCGCGAAGTGGTGATCAAGCTTGCGGTGCGCCATCCAGTCAAGGCGGCGCTGGTCCTGTTCTCCCGGGAAATCGCCCAGGCCGCCACCGGCATGGCCCCGGGGCTGACCGGAATTGTCGGCGGCCGGCCGACCGTGTATCCGCTGATCCGGTTGTTTTCGTTCCTCATCGATAAGAACACCTGCAACCTGGAAATCGACCTCGCTGGCGAGCGTTACCCCTGCGCCCTGCCCGCACTCGACTCGCTCAACCCCGCCGACTTGCCCACCCCGATCGAGCCACCGAAACCTGAAGGCCTGGCCGACGCCAGCGTAGCCCTGATCAAACTCGCCGTCGCCCGCTCAGGCGACAAGGGCAATCACAGCAACATTGGCGTCATGGCTCGCGACCCGGAGTACTTGCCGTGGATCGCCGAAGCGTTGACTCCCGCCGTGATCGTCGACTGGATGAGTCATGTCCTCGACCCCGTCCACGGCCGCGTTGAACGCTGGTACCTGCCCGCCAGCCACAGCCTGAATTTCCTTCTGGAAAATGCCCTCGGTGGCGGCGGCGTTGCCAGCCTGCGGATCGACCCGCAGGGCAAGGCCTTCGCCCAGCAATTGCTGGAAATCCAGATTCCGGTGCCACAGCGCATCGCCGACCAGGTCAACTAGAGGATTGTCGCCATGGCCTACGATTCGATTTTCAAAGCCGGGTTGTTTGCCGGCCAAACCATCCTCGTCACCGGTGGCGGCAGCGGCATCGGGCGCTGCACAGCCCATGAACTCGCCGCACTCGGCGCCCATGTCCTGCTGGTTGGGCGCAGCGCCGACAAGCTGAAAAAGGTCGCGGCCGAAATTGCCGAAGACGGTGGCCGGGCCGATTGGGCGGTGTGCGATATTCGTGAGGAAGAGCCGGTCAGGCATCTGGTCAGCGAGTTGATCCGCCAGCACGGCTCGATTCACGGTCTGGTCAACAACGCGGGCGGCCAGTATCCGTCGCCCCTGGCTTCGATCAATCAAAAAGGTTTCGAGACCGTGATGCGCACCAACCTGGTGGGCGGATTCCTCATGGCCCGGGAAGTGTTCAACCAGTCCATGAGCAAACACGGTGGCGCCATCGTCAACATGCTCGCCGACATGTGGGGGGGCATGCCCGGCATGGGCCATTCCGGGGCGGCACGATCGGGCATGGACAACCTGACCAAGACGGCAGCCTACGAATGGGGTCATGCCGGGGTGCGGGTCAACGCCGTGGCGCCGGGCTGGATTGCCTCCAGCGGCATGGACACCTACGAAGGCGCGTTCAAGGCGGTGATTCCGACCTTGCGCGAGCACGTGCCGCTCAAGCGCATCGGCACCGAATCGGAAGTCAGCGCCGCGATCGTGTTCCTGCTCAGCCCGGGGGCGGCGTTTGTCAGTGGCAGCACCCTGCGCATCGACGGCGCGGCGAGCCTCGGCGGGCGCGCCTGGCCGATCCACAAGGCGACCAACAGCGAGTCGTATAACGGTTTTCACCGTGCGTACCTGCCTGACGTCCTCAAGGACAAGGAATAACCGATGCCGGTGATTGAGTCGCAACTCGACCCCCACAGCGAGCAATTTGCCCGTAACCGCGAGGCGATGCTGACGGGCATCGAACAGGTCCGCGTGCTCGAACAGAACCTGTTGGACAAGGCTGCCCAAGCCAAACCCAAATTCGAAAAACGCGGCCAGTTGTTGCCCCGCGAACGCCTCAATCTGCTGTTGGACCCCGGCGCGCCGTTTCTCGAACTGGCGAGCCTGGCGGGCTACAAGCTGCACGACGACAAGGACGGCAGCTCCGCCGGCGGTGGCTTGATCGCGGGCATCGGTTACGTCTGCGGCGTACGTGTACTGGTGGTGGCAAACAACAGCGCGATCAAGGGCGGGACCATTTCACCCAGCGGCTTGAAAAAATCCCTGCGCCTGCAACAGATCGCCATGGAAAACCGCTTGCCGGTGATCACCCTCGCCGAAAGCGGCGGCGCCAACCTCAATTATGCGGCGGAGATTTTTGTCGAGGGCGCCCGCAGTTTTGCCAATCAGGCGCGCATGTCAGCCATGGGTTTGCCGCAGATCACCGTGGTGCACGGCTCGGCCACGGCAGGCGGCGCCTATCAGCCGGGCTTGTCGGATTACGTGGTGGTGGTGCGCGGCAAGGCCAAGCTGTTCCTGGCAGGTCCCCCGTTGCTCAAGGCCGCCACCGGCGAAGTCGCCACCGATGAGGAACTGGGCGGCGCCGAGATGCACGCACAAACCGCCGGCACCGCCGAATACCTCGCGGAAAACGATGCCGATGGCGTGCGCCAGGTGCGCGAGATCGTCAGCCTGCTGCCGTGGAACGAGCCGTTGCCGCAACGTCCCGAAGCTCGCTGGGAAGAACCGCTCTACCCGATCGACGAACTGCTGGGCTTGATTCCGGATGATCCGAAAAAGCCCTATGACGTGCGCGAAATCATCGCCCGCATTGCCGACGCCTCGAACTTTCTCGAATTCAAGGGCGAGTTCGACCAGCAAACCGTCTGCGGCCACTTGCGCATTCAGGGTCGCGCCTGCGGCTTCATCGGCAACAACGGCCCGATCACGCCCAAGGGTGCGAGCAAGGCCGCACAGTTCATCCAGTTGTGCGACCAGAGCCAGACGCCGCTGCTGTTCTTCCACAACACCACCGGCTTCATGGTCGGCACTGAATCGGAACAGCAAGGCGTAATCAAACATGGCGTTAAGATGATTCAAGCGGTGGCCAATGCGCGGGTGCCGAAACTGACCATCGTCGTCGGTGGCTCCTATGGCGCCGGTAACTATGCCATGTGCGGACGCGGCCTCGACCCGCGCTTCATCTTCGCCTGGCCCAACAGTCGCACCGCCGTGATGGGTGGCGCGCAAGCGGGCAAGGTGCTGCGCATCGTCACCGAGGCCAAGCAGGCCAAGGACGGCCTGGTGCCCGATCCGAAAATGCTCGACATGCTCGAACAGGTCACCGCGCAGAAACTCGACAGCCAGTCCACGGCACTTTACGGCAGCGCCAGCTTGTGGGACGACGGCTTGATCGACCCGCGCGATACCCGGACTCTACTCGGTTTTTTGCTGGACATCTGTCACGAGGCCCAGGTGCGCTCATTGCAAGCCAACAGTTTTGGTGTCGCGCGGTTCTGAGCCGACCCACAGGAGAACAATAAAAATGATCTTCACCCAGGAACATGAAGCACTGCGCCGTACCGTCCGCCAGTTCGTCGAACACGAGATCAATCCGCACGTCGATGAATGGGAGAAGGCCGGGCGCTTTCCCATCCACGAAATCTTCCGCAAGGCCGCTGATCTGGGCCTGCTGGGCATTTCCAAGCCGGAAAAATTCGGCGGCATGGGGCTCGACTACAGCTATTCGATTGTCGCGGCCGAAGAGTTCGGCACCATCCGTTGCGGCGGCATTCCGATGTCCATCGGCGTGCAGACTGACATGTGCACTCCGGCACTGGCCCGCTTCGGCTCCGATGAATTGCGCGATGAGTTCCTCCGTCCGGCCATCAGCGGTGAGCAGGTCGGCTGCATCGGCGTCTCCGAAGTCGGTGCCGGTTCCGATGTGGCCGGGCTGAAAACCACGGCGCGCAAGGACGGCGACGACTACGTGATCAACGGCAGCAAGATGTGGATCACCAACTCGCCGAGCGCCGATTTTATCTGCCTGCTGGCCAACACCTCGGACGACAAACCCCACGTCAACAAGTCGCTGATCATGGTGCCGATGAACACCCCGGGCATCAGCCTCAGCTCGCACCTGGACAAGCTCGGCATGCGCAGTTCGGAAACCGCCCAGGTGTTTTTCGACAACGTTCGCGTGCCCCAGCGCAATCGCATCGGCCACGAAGGCGCGGGGTTCATGATGCAGATGCTGCAGTTCCAGGAAGAACGCCTGTTCGGCGCAGCGAACATGATCAAGGGCCTGGAGTACTGCGTCGACAGCACCATCGAGTACTGCAAGGAGCGCAAGACGTTCGGCAACGCACTGATCGACAACCAGGTGATCCATTTCCGCCTGGCCGAACTGCAAACCGAAATCGAATGCCTGCGTGCACTGGTCTATCAGGCCACCGAGCAATACATCAAAGGCCAGGACGTCACGCGCCTGGCGTCCATGGCCAAGCTCAAGGCCGGGCGGCTGGGACGCGAGGTCAGCGACAGTTGCCTGCAGTACTGGGGCGGCATGGGCTTCATGTGGGACAACCCGGTGGCCCGGGCTTATCGCGACGTGCGCCTGGTATCGATCGGCGGCGGCGCCGATGAAATCATGCTGGGGATCATCTGCAAGCTCATGGGCATCCTGCCGGGGAAAAAATCATGAGCGAGTTGCCCGACTGCCAGACGCTGTTGATCGAGCCGCACAACGGCGTGCTGCACATCACCCTTAATCGCCCGCAAAGCCGTAATGCGATGAGCCTGCAGATGGTCGGTGAATTGCGCGCCGTACTGGCTGCGGTACGTGACGACCGCGAAGTCCGGGCCTTGGTGATCGGCGGGGCCGGCGGGCACTTTTGCGCGGGCGGTGACCTCAAGGACATGGCCAATGCGCGCGCCCAGGGTTCGATTGCGCACCGCGACCTGAACCGGGTGTTCGGTGCGCTGCTGCAAGAGGTGCAACAGGCGCCGCAAGTGGTGATCACCGTGCTGCAAGGCGCGGTGCTCGGCGGCGGTCTCGGCCTGGCCTGTGTCAGCGATGTCGCCCTGGCCGATCACCAGGCGCAATTCGGCCTGCCGGAAACCAGCCTCGGCCTGTTGCCGGCGCAGATCGCACCGTTCGTGGTGCAGCGTATCGGCCTGACCCAGGCCCGCCGCCTGGCGCTGACGGCGGCCCGTTTCGACGGCACCCAGGCCCGGCGTTTGGGGCTGGTGCATTTTGTCGAGCAGGATCCGCAAGCCCTGGCCGAGCGCCTCGATGAGGTGCTGGCCCATGTGCTGTGCTGTGCGCCAGAGGCGAATGCGCTGACCAAAAAGATATTGCTGGAGAGTGCCGGACAACCGACGGATGCCCTGCTCGATCAGGCCGCCCAATGGTTCAGCGAGGCGGTGACCGGTGAGGAAGGCGTCGAGGGGACCATGGCCTTTGTGCAAAAACGTAAACCCCGGTGGGCTCCATAAAGAGCATCGCCAGCAGGCTGGCTCCTACAGAATTTATGGAGCGACATAGCCCCCTGTAGGAGCGGGCTTGCCCGCGATGAGGCCGGCACATTCACCGCAAAACCAAAGGACCAGACAATGCCCGGACTGAAAAAAATCCTCATCGCCAACCGCGGTGAAATCGCCTGTCGCATCCAGCGCACCGCCCAGGCCCTGGGCTATCGCACGGTCGCCGTCTTCAGCGATGCCGACGCCAATGCCCTGCACGTGCAAATGGCCGACGAAGCGGTGCACATCGGCCCCTCCCCGGTGCAACAGTCCTACCTGAACATCCCGGCCATCCTCGAGGCCGCCCGGCGCACGGGGGCAGACGCCATTCACCCCGGTTACGGTTTCCTCTCGGAAAACGCCGGATTCGCCCGCGCCTGCGAGGCCGCCGGCCTGACGTTCATCGGCCCCGGCGCCGAAGCCATCGAGCTGATGGGCAGCAAGCGCCAATCGAAAATCGCCATGATCGAAGCCGGGGTGCCCTGCATCAACGGCTATCAGGGCGCCGCTCAGGACGACGCGACCTTGCAGCGCGAGGCCGAGCGCATTGGCTATCCCTTGATGATCAAGGCCAGCGCCGGCGGTGGCGGCCGCGGCATGCGCCTGGTGCACGACGCGAACGATCTGCCGGAGCAGCTGCGCACGGCGCGCTCCGAAGCCCTGAACGGGTTTGGCAGCGACGAACTGATTCTTGAACAGGCATTGATCGCCCCACGTCACGTCGAAGTCCAGTTGTTCGGTGACCAGCACGGCAACCTGATTTACCTCGGCGAGCGCGATTGTTCGATCCAGCGTCGCCATCAAAAAGTCATCGAAGAGGCACCCTGCCCGGTCATGACCGCCGAACTGCGCCAGGCCATGGGCGAAGCGGCCCTCAAGGCCGGGCGCGCGGTGAATTATGTGGGTGCCGGCACGGTGGAGTTTCTGCTCGATGCCCGTGGGCAGTTCTATTTCCTGGAGATGAACACCCGGCTGCAAGTGGAGCACCCGGTGACCGAGCTGGTCACTGGCCTCGACCTGGTGGCCTGGCAACTGAACATTGCCGAAGGGCTCCCTCTGCCGTTGCGTCAGGACCAGGTGCAACTCAACGGGCACGCCATGGAAGTGCGCCTGTACGCCGAGGATCCAGCCCAGGGCTTCCTGCCGCAAACCGGACGTGTCACGGCCTGGGAACCGGCCTTGCAGGGGGGTATCCGCATCGATCATGGCCTGCTCGAAGGCCAGGACATCAGCCCGTTCTACGACCCGATGCTGGGCAAGATCATCGCTTACGGCGCCACACGCGAAGAAGCCCGGCGCAAGTTATTGCGTGCCGTGCAAGACACCGTATTGCTGGGCGTGCAGAGCAATCAGCGATTGCTCTGCAGCCTGCTGGAGCACCCGCAATTCGCCAAGGGGGATTTCAGTACCGCGTTCATCGCCGAGCATGACTGCCTCGCACCCCATCTACCCGACGCCGAACAAATGGCCATCGCCGCTGCACTGCTCTATCAAGCTTCTGCAAACACTCATCCCGGCCAACTGGCCGGATGGCGCAACAACGCCAGCGTACCCCGGCACGCGCTTATCGGTGTGCAAGACCAGACGTGGCCGGTAGCGCTACAGGCAGAGCCCGGCGAGCCATGGCGGATTCAAGTCGCCGGGCGTCAACTCGAACTGAAGATCATCGACGACGATGGCCGCTGGCTCACCCTGGAACTCGACGGCATCCGCCAACGCCACGGGTATCGAATGGCGCGCGGACATCTCTGGCTGTTCACCCGCCCCGGCAGCCTGCATCTGGTGGACCGCACGCAGGCACCGGTCAGCACTCAGGCCAGCGTCAGTTCCGGCACGCTCAAGGCGCCCATGGACGGTGCGATAGTCGACGTCCTGGTCGGCGAAGGCAGCCCGGTCAGCAAGGGTCAACTGCTAGTGGTGCTGGAAGCCATGAAGATGGAACACCCATTGAAATCGGGCATCGACGGCGTTCTCAAGCGCCTGCAAGTCAAGGTCGGCGATCAGGTAAAAAACCGGCAGATCCTGCTGGAGGTCGAATAAGCCGCTAGGCGGAACCGCCGGGGTTGGCTACGCTCAAACCCTACCGGACGCGGATATCAGGAACCCTGCAATGCCTCACTGGCTGGTCATTGATCTGGAGGCCACCACCGAAGAGGGCGGTTGGCCCATTACGGATATGGAAATCATCGAAATCGGCGCCACCCTGGTCGATCGCCAGGGACGGGAGCTGGATCACTTCCAGCGCTTTGTCCGGCCAGTGCGCCGGCCACTGCTGACCCCCTTTTGCCGAGAATTGACGCGCATCACCCAGGCCAACATCGACACCGCCCAGCCACTTCGCGAAGTCTGGGTCACGTTCGAGCGCTGGCTCGGACAGCATCACGCCCGCCTGGAAGGCTGGGCCAGTTGGGGCGACTACGATCGCAAACAGTTGCTTCAGGAGTGGCAGCGCCTGCAACTCGACAGCGTATTGAGCCAGGTGCCACACATGAACCTCAAGCAACGCTTCGCCAAGGCCCGACGCCTGGAACGTCCGCTGGGGCTCAATGGGGCGCTGCAGCTGGCCGGCATGCAGTTCACCGGCCAGCAGCACCGGGCATTGGAGGATGCTCGTAATACTGCACGTCTGCTGCCGCTGGTTCTTCCGCTTTAGACAGGTGACGGCGCCGAGGGCCTTGTGCATACTGGCCGGCCCTTTTTAGCCCTTTTCGAGGAATCGCCCATGTTTAAAGTCAACGAGTACTTCGACGGCACCGTCAAGTCGATCGCCTTTGGCACCGCAGAAGGTCCGGCGACCATCGGCGTCATGGCGGCGGGCGAATACGAATTCGGCACCAGCCAGCGGGAAATCATGCACGTCGTCAGCGGCGCCCTGACCGTCAAGCTGCCGGACAGCGACACCTGGGAAACCTTCGCCGCCGGCAGCCAGTTCAATGTGCCTGCCGACAGCAAGTTCCAGCTCAAAGTGGCTGTCGAGACTGCCTACCTGTGTGAATACCGCGGCTAAACCCCGGTTTTTCACCCGAAAAAATGCCCATCGCGGTAATGCTGTCCGCTTAGAGACGAACACCTTTGCGTGGCGAGGGAGCTTGCTCCCGCTGGACCGCGCAGCGGTCCCATTTTGGGGGCCGCTTCGCAGCCCCAGCGGGAGCAAGCTCCCTCGCCACAGGATAGCTTTTGCCGTTATATGAACAGCATTACCGCATCGCGGGCATTTTTCGTTGTGCAGCCGGTTATTCGAGGATCTCGATCGGCATGCCGACTTCCAGTCGACCATTGCCATCATTGACCAGGTTCTGCCCGAACATCGCGCCATCGGCCTGGGCGCGGTACTTCTGCAAGGTGGCCAACGGTTCGCGATCCTCGCTGCGCTCACCGGTTTGCGGATCGATGGTGGTCAGGATGCAACGCGAGCAAGACTTGACGACACGAAACTCGACGTCGCCTATGCGAATACGCTTCCAGCCATCTTCGGCGTAGGCATCGCTGCCCTCGATCACCAGGTTCGGACGGAAGCGCAACATTTCCAGGGAGCGCCCGACCTGGCTCGACAGGTGTTCCAGGGACGCCTGGCCGATCAACAACAGGGGAAAGCCATCGGCGAACGCGACCTGATCATCATCCCTGCCATAACCGGCCTCGGTTGACCGCGCACGATCGAGCGGCACTTGCACCAGGCGCGTAGGTTTACCGATGAATTCACTGACCCAGGCCCCGGCTTCATCGCCCGCATCGGGGACGCGCAGGCTGTCGCGCCAGATCGTCACACCCCGCAAGTCAGCGCTGCTGTCGGGCAAGGCCACGTCGATTCGTGCATGGCCCGGCGCCGACAGGGTCAAGCCACCTTGCTCGTTCCACAGGGCTGAAAGCTGGCTCATCGAGGCGACCGCACGCTGGGTCAAAAAACGCCCGCTGGCCTCGTCCACCAGCATCCAGCGTCGATCTCCGTCCAGCCCCAGCTTGTCGAGACCGACCTGTTGCAGGGGCTCGCCCTTGGCGGATTTCAACGGATAACGGTAAAGCGCGCTCAGACGCAGCATGGCCAGCTCCCTGGTGGATAAAAACGCCACCCTATACCAGCATCAGGGCTGAATCAAAGACAGACGCTCAAACACCGTCCCCTCCTGTAGGAGCGAGCGCTCCGGGCGGCGTTCCGACGATGGTCGTCAACGCTGGCGCGGGATGCCTGATACCCCGCGGCGATCTCAGGTTTTTCGCGAGCATGCTCGCTCCTACAGGCACAGGTACAGGTACAGGCACAGGGGGCCGACAATCAGGCAGGCACCTCATCAAGCATCAATCGCTGGCGCACCACGTCGACAAGTTTGTCCGGCTGGAATTTGGAGAGGAAATTGTCGCAGCCCACTTTCTTCACCATCGAGTCATTGAAGCTGCCGGACAAGGAGGTGTGCAGCACCACATACAAACCACGCAGGCGCGGGTCGTTGCGGATTTCGGTGGTCAGGCGATACCCGTCCATTTCCGGCATTTCCGCGTCGGTGAAGACCATCAACAGCTTGTCGGTCATATCGACCCCGCTGTCGGCCCAGGCCTTGAGCATGTTCAAGGCTTTCAAGCCGTCGCTGGCAATGTGCATCTTCACCCCGAGCTGCCCGAGGGTGTCACGCAACTGCGACAGGGCCACATTCGAGTCATCCACCAGCAATACTTCGCGGCCGCGAGCACGCTCCAGCACCGGGTCTTCAAGCTTTTCCCGCGAGACTCTGGCGTTGTACGGGACAATTTCCGCGAGGACTTTTTCCACGTCGATGATTTCCACCAACTGGTCATCGACCTTGCTGATCGCGGTCAGGTAATGCTGACGCCCTGCACTGCTCGGCGGTGGCAGAATAGCTTCCCAGTTCATGTTGACGATGCGGTCGACGCCACCGACCAGGAATGCCTGCACCGAGCGGTTGTACTCGGTGACAATAATGGTACTGCCCGGCCCCGGCACCAGTGGGCGCATGCCAATGGCCTGGGACAGGTCAATCACCGGCAACGTCTGACCACGCAAGTTGACCACACCGCAGACGAAGGGATGGCGCTGAGGCATCAGGGTCAACTTCGGCAGCTGCAGGACTTCCTGCACTTTAAAGACGTTGATCGCGAACAATTGCCGTCCGGCGAGCCGGAACATGAGAATTTCCAGGCGATTCTCACCCACCAGTTGCGTACGTTGGTCTACCGTGTCGAGAATACCGGCCATCAATGGACTCCTGGTCTTGTTCGGAAGAATTCACTAAAGAGGGTTATCGGCTGTTAATGCCTGATCTTGATCCTGATTAAAATGCCACGCCCGAGCATTGATGTCACATTAGCATCATGCTTTACTGGCGACGTAACCAACATCCGCTCCATGACTTGCCGCGCGACCATAGTTGGCGTGAAAAGTTCCTCTGCATCAGGGATTCCCCTAGCCACAATCAGGTACAACCTGATATTCGCGATATCCAATAGCCATTAATGTGACGCCATTCTCACTGCATGAACGGAGTCAGGCTTTTGTGTTCGATCGCAGATAAGTGGCCTTCCAGCTTTTCGCGTTCCCCAGACTCTGTCCGGGTCGGCGGCAACCCGATAGCACGAACAATCGGCAATGCCGAAGTCGCGACTGCCACGTCGCCACACACGACACCCTCTCATTTGAAATGACGTTGTGGAGTTAAGCATGCCGAACGAACGTACAGAGTGGGCTCAGCGACTCCCGGAATTCCTTGTCGAGGCTCAATCGCTCCTGGCTAAAACCGAAGAATGCGTCAGCCACCTGCAATTGATCAGCAATGACAAGGATGCGATCGATTGTATGCTCAGTACCCTGCTGAAGCTGGCCAACAAGGCCGATACCTTGGCGCTGGCAGCTGTTGCGGAGTTCTCATTGCATATCCATGGCTTGCTCAACCATGCACAGAATCACATGAGCCTGCATGACGAGGCGCTCAATGCCCTCAAGGACTGCCTGACCCTGATTGCCTGGCAACTCGAGCTCATCGATCACACCACCGGCCAGCTCAGCCTGGACGACAGTGAGCAGGTGACCCTGATCGAGGCGTTTGCGTTTCAAGTCGGGCAACCCGAGTTTCACCCGCTGCCCCATTCCAGACCTTTCACACTCATTTCCTACGAGCAAAGACAGGCCTGAAGTTAGACCTGAATGCCTTAAGGGCTACAGGGATCCAATAAGCGCCGTGAACTAACAGGCTTGCGTGTCGCAATTGAATTACGCATATCCATAAACGACATCGTTCAAAAAACAACGCCCTGTTTCCGCCGCCCCGCCTAGGGTTTTACCTGTCACTATCAGGCCTTCGCCTGGAGTAATATCTCGCCTTTTCCATAATGGAACGATCGTCCAGAATATCGAATATCCTGACTTTCCGGACATATAACGCCCCACGCGACCATCGGTACCTTAAGTGCTATTATGCCGCCTGTTAGTTGACGCCAAATAAAGGCAGTGCACAGGCAAACGAACACAGCAAGGCAGGCCATGAATGAGTTGCAAGCTCGCGGAATGCCCCGCTGTAGTCGACGCTCCATCTAACAAAAACAGAGACTGCCAATCAATCCGGACGGTCTGCCCGCAGCGAATACCCATTGGCTCCAACCGCTATGCACGCCAGCCTCAAGTCAATCATCACGTGGCCACCTTCCCGGGAAAATGCGCGCAAGTTCACACTTATGCTTTGCGTCTGTGCGACGCTCGGCAGCCTGCTCGTTTATAGCCTGTCCATTCATTTACCCCTGTGGCTGCTACTGCTCGACCTTGCCGCGCTGACCAGTGTCTGGGTGCAATATCGACTCTCGCGCAAATCAATCAAATTCCAGCCGCAAGAATTGGCTGACCGGCTGCTGCAGGTGCAGGAAAACGAACGTCACCGACTGAGTCGGGAACTGCATGACGACATCGGTCAATTGCTCACCGCGGCAAAACTTCAAGGCGAATGGCTGAAACGGCGAATGCCGGAAGAACTCCAGGGGCAATGCTCTTTGCTCTGTGAGACGCTGGACGAAACATTGACCAAAGTGCGTGACGTATCGGCCATTCTCAATCCCCGGCAGCTGGCCAGCCTGGGTCTGGAAGCCAGCCTGCGCGCGCACCTGCTCAAGACGCTGGCCAATACTTCAGTGAACTGGAGCCTGGAATGCCAGCAGCGCCTGACCGGGATCCCGGAGGAAATGGCAGTCGCTGCATTTCGTATCACCCAGGAAGCGGTCACCAACATCCTGCGGCACGCCGCCGCGAAGAATCTGCTGGTCTGCCTGCAGCGCCTGCCCAAGGGCCTGTTGCTGCAAATCCGCGATGATGGCCAGGGGTTTGCACCTGCGATAGACCCCGGCCTTGAGGGCCAACGTGGAATGGCCGGGATGTCGGAGCGCATCGACCAATTGGGCGGTACGCTGACCGTCACCAGCGAGCCGGGCAAAGGCACTCACATCGAAGCTCTCCTTCCCTGGGCGCCACGGGCGCTCGAACGGGCCTGTTCGAATAAGGTTATGCATTGACTTGTAATTTACTTCTGGTGGATGACCACTCGCTGATCAGGGCAGGCGTGCGCGCCCTGGTAATGGACCTTCCAGGCTATGCCGTCATAGGCGAAGCCAACGATGGCGCGCAATTGCTCGAATTGGTCGAGCACCTGTCCCCGGATATCGTGCTGCTGGATATTTCCATGCGCCAGACCGGCGGCCTTGAAGCCTTGCAGCAACTCAAACGAGTGCGGCCACAGAGCAAGGTGCTGATCCTGTCGATGCACACGGACCCGGCCATCATCATGCAGGCCCTGGAATCCGGTGCCCATGGCTATTTGTTGAAGGACACAACGGCCACCGAACTCGAGCATGCACTGGAGGCCCTGCGCAACAATGAGCGCTACCTGAGTCCGGCCATTGCCCATACCGTGATCAACCAGGCATTGATTCGCAACCAAAAGGCCCAGCCGGAAACCGACTCGCATAATCTGACCGCACGCCAGCTGGAAATCCTGCGCCTGATCGTCCGTGGAAAATCCACCCGGGAAATTGCCAACGGCCTGGGGTTGAGTGTCAAAACGGTGGAAACCCACCGCTCGCAGATCATGAAACGCCTGCAGATCTTCGACGTGGCCGGCCTGGTGCTGTTCGCCGTGCGCGAGCAGATCATCAGCCTGGACGACTAGCCGCTTTCATTGACACGCAACAGCGGCGAGTGCCCGGGCAAATGCACGAGCAGCGCCGCCGGGCGCACTACAAACCTCAGCTTGTCGCCTTCGAGCGGCTCGCCATCGAGATTGATGTAAAGCCCCTCCGACGCCTTGATCTCAATCCAGGGCAACCGGGCGCGGATAAACATACTGTCGATGCCCAAACCTTCGCTCAACAGGCTTTTCAAGGTACCCACCACCTCCTGTGGCGCGGGCAGAATGCTGATGTCCAGCAAGCCATCATCCACCAGCGCCTGAGGACACAACACCCGTCCCCCGCCGGCCTGGCGTCCGTTGCCGATACCCAGCGCGAGCAGATCGCCACTCCAGTGGAAGTCCGGCCCCTGCAGCTCACCGTAGGCGGCATGCAGTTCGGTGAATCGGGATAAACCGGTGAACAGGTAGGCCGCTCCTCCAAGGACTTTTTTCAGATCCTCCGAAGTATTCGCCGTGACCAGACTGCCAAAGCCGCCCGTGGCCATGTTCAGGAATACCTGCCCCCCCACTTCTCCCAGATCAATCGCACTCGGCGCAATGTCCAACAGGTCCAATGCCTCAGCGGGGTCCAGCGGCACACCGGCGGCGCGTGCGAAATCATTGGCAGTACCCAGCGGCATCAACACCAGGCTGGCTTCGCTCGATTGCGCCGCCATGGCTTCGGCGATATCGCGCAGGGTGCCGTCACCGCCACCGGCAATAATACGTCTGTAACCGGCTGCCACGGCCTCACTGACCCACCGTTGTGCATCCCCCGCCTCCCACGTCAATCGAACGGCCAGTTCCCAACCTTGTTCACGCTTAAGCTCGACAGCGGCGCGAACGGCTTCGTTGAGCGCCTGCTTGCCATGCAGAATCAATAGGGCCTTGCGTTCGCTCATCATTGTCACTCCCGGGTTGAAGGTCCTGCGCAAGATGTTGACCCCATTGCAGCCTGGAAAAGTCGCAAGAAATTGAATTATTTACGTGGAAGCCGGCTCGGGGTTCTACGTTTCGAGATTTTTCTTACAAAACGTGATGAAACGGCTCAATTGACCACAATTCGGGATTAGTACACCTTGCCTGCAGGTTTTAGCCATCAACAGAACAACTACAAGGACGTGTCAATGCAAAGCCAACACCTCGGTTCACCACTGGTTCAGGTATTAACGCCCGTAGAAAAATGCGTTGAACAGAACGAGCCCGGCAACGATTTGAGAGCCTTCCAGGATGGACTGGAAGCTCGCATCACCGAGCTGGAAACACGCCTCAGAAACATCTCCCGGGGCATGGATGAGTTCCATGAAGACGTCAAGTCCATCAAATATCGGCTGGCCTACTCCGCTGGCGGGACGGCCGTGGTGCTCGGACTCCTCGGCTGGATTGTCAACAGCCGGTTCGAGCAGGTCATTTCATTGATTGTGTCGCACTGAACGAACGCCATCGGCAACCCGGTTCTTTCGACCGGGCTTGCACGACGAGGCGGCAGACTTCAGCTCAAGACTTCACTCAAGGGAATGAAGTTGACAATGTCGCCCTGAACCAGCGTGCGATCCTCCAGCACTTCGACCAGGCCGTCAGCCCAGGCGGCACTGCGCAGTACGCCGGAACTCTGGTTTCTGTAGATGATGGCACGGCCATTTTCCAGGCGCCCGCGCAGGTACTCGCGCCGGTTGCCAGCTATCGGCCAGTCGAAACCCGCCGGCACTTTGACTTTTAACGGTTCAGTGTCCATGACGCCCTGGCGGCGCAGCAGGTAAGGCCTGGTCAACAGGGCAAAGGTCACCAGGGTCGATGCCGGATTGCCCGGCAAGCCAATCACCGGTACACCCCGGAAATGCCCGAACGTCAGCGGTTTTCCGGGCTTGATGGCCAGTTTCCACAGCGTCAGCTCGCCCTCTTCACGCAAGGCGATGCCGAGAAAATCAGCCTCCCCCACGGATACGCCACCGGTCGAGAGAATCAGGTCGACATCCTTCAACTCACCCAATCGAGTGCGTGTGGTTTGCAGGTTGTCCGCAAGAATACCGGCATCGATGACTTCGCATCCAAGGCGCTGCAACCAGCTGCAGAGCAACACCCGGTTGCTGTTGTAGATCTGCCCTGGTCCCAGCGCCTGCCCCGGTTCAATCAATTCATCGCCGGTGGACAGTACCGCGACGCGAACCTTGCGTATCACTGCCAGGCTGGCGCACCCCAGAGAAGCCGCCAGACCTTGTTCGATCGGCCCCAGACGCGTGCCTGCGGGCAGAATCAACTCGCCCACGGTGGTTTCCTGGCCTTGCGGGCGAATGTTCTGACCGAGGCTCATGGCCTCGGTGAAACGCACTCGCTGATCCGCCTGGACCTCGGCGTTTTCCTGCATCTCTACACAATCAGCCCCGGCGGGCACCGGCGCACCGGTGAAAATTCGCGCGCAGGTACCGGGCTCGAGGGGCTCGGGAGCCTGCCCGGCAAAAATTTTCTGGCTGACCACCAAAGGCTCACCCGCCCAGTCGGCCATGCGCAAGGCATACCCGTCCATGGCGCTGTTGGGCCAGGGCGGCAGATCGAGGGTCGACACCAGGTCTTCTGCCAATACACGGCCTTCAACCTGGGCCAGGGGTAAATACTCGCGCTCGACAATCCTCGCGCTGTCAGCCATTTCCAGCAGACGCGCCAGCGCCACCTCGACAGGCATCAAAGTTCCCGTCTTGCCGGGCTTACCCACGGGATTCACAGGGTGCTGCCTGCTTCAAGTGAGTCACGAAATTGCACGGGCGATGCCGCGCGTCCAGCTGTTCGCCAAGAATGCCGTCCCAACCGGTACGCACTGCATTGGTCGAACCCGGCAGACAACAGACCAGCGTGCCATTGGCCAGGCCGGCCAGGGCTCGCGACTGAACGGTGGAAGTGCCGATGTCGGCCACCGATATTTGGCGGAACAGTTCGCCAAAGCCATCGACCTGCTTGTCCAGCAGGCAGCTGACCGCCTCCGGTGTACTGTCGCGCCCGGTGAAGCCGGTGCCACCGGTGATCAACACCACCTGCACGACGTCATCGGCAATCCAGTTGGCGACTTGCGCACGAATCTTGTAGAGATCATCTTTGAGCAACACCCGGGCAGCCAGGTTGTGACCGGCAGCGACCAGCCGATCGACAAAGACCTGGCCCGAGGTATCGGTTTCCAGGGTGCGGGTATCGCTGACAGTCAGCACCGCAATGTTAAGCGGTACGAAAGGTACATCAGCCTTGGCTTTCATAGGCTCGTCCGTTGTAGTAGAAACAGCCCGGTGTTATATCACAGCGCCCTGTTTTTTCGCCGCCCCCCTGGAGACCTGAAATGACTGACAGCACGCATTTGTCGCCCTGCTCCATTTTGCTCCTGGCCGGCGGCCGCGGCCAACGCATGGGCGGTCAGGACAAGGGGCTGCTGGACTGGCACGGCGAGCCGCTGATTGCCCATCTGCATCACAAGACCCGTGCGCTGACCGATGACCTGATCATCTCCTGCAATCGCAACCTGGAGCAGTACGCCCCGTTTGCCGACCGGTTGGTGCATGACGATGAAGGGGATTTCCCCGGGCCCCTGGCGGGTATTCTCGCGGGCCTGAAGGTTGCGCGTCATACCCACCTGCTGGTCCTGCCCTGCGATGTGCCCCGGGTCGATGCAGCCCTGCTGGCCAGCATGCGCGAAGCCGCCAGCGAGCACCCGGACCAGCCTTTGATGCTGCGTCATGACGGCCACTGGGAGCCGCTGCTGTGTGTGATTCCTGTAGCGCTCGCCCCTGCCTTCGAACAGGCCTGGATCGAGGGGGAGCGCAGCCCCGGACGGTTGATGCGCAAGCTCGGCGCGGTCGCGTTGACATGCCCTGACAACGATCCGCGCCTGGCCAACCTGAACACGCCAGAACTGCTGAGCATTCACTACACTGTGTCAGACTGATACCCAAGGAACTTGCGCGTGCTGTTTACGTCTCAAGCTCAGTAACCAAAGAATTCATACTCGGAGACATACCATGACTCAACGGACCCTCGCCACTTTCATGCTCGCGCTCGGCCTTGCAACCCTCGCCGGTTGCGCATCGCCAACAGTGATTACCTTGAATGACGGTCGCGAAATCCAGGCCGTCGACACGCCACATTTCGACGAAGAATCCGGCTTTTACGAGTTTGAACAACTGGACGGCAAAGAAAACCGGGTCAACAAGGACCAGGTTCGTACCGTTAAAGAGTTGTAACTTCGACGGGATACCGGATATAGAAAAGCCCGCTCGTTTGCTTAATGCGTAATGTTGTACATAAGGCGATACCTGTGGCGAGGGAGCTTGCTCCCGCTGAGCCGGGCTGGTATTCCAGCGCGAAGCAACTCCAAAAATGGGACTGCTGCGCAGTCCAGCGGGAGCAAGCTCCCTCGCAACAGAATGCCGGCTTTTTCATGTTTCAAAATGACCGTTCACCATTGCAAAGTGATTTCGCTCTCGAACGATCGCTCCTCGCCTGTTACCGGGTCGACAAACTTCAACCCTTGCGCCAACAACTTCAAGGGATTGGCGTAGTCATCGGGCGCATCCTTGAGTACCTCGGGGTAAAACGGGTCGTTGCAGATGCTCGCACCCAATGCCGTCATGTGCACCCGTAGTTGATGCTTCTTGCCCGTCACCGGGTACAGCCCATAGCGCCAGAGATCACCGTTTTTCTCCCTGACCTCGACAGCCGTCTCAGTATTGCTGACCCCAGGGCCTTCCTGCATGCGAAAAAATGGCTCGCCATCGATGAGTCGGCTTTTGTGAACCAGCGGGAATGCATGTTGAGGCAATGCCCGGGCGATGGCCTCGTATCGCTTTTCGATCTGCCGGGTCGGGAACAACGACTGGTAAGCCGCGCGACTCCCGGGGTTGGCGGAAAACAGCACCAGCCCTGCGGTGTGCCGGTCGATTCGATGCAGCGGCACCAGATGCGGGTTGTCCAGTCGACGTATCAAACGTCTCAGCAAGGTCTGCTCGACATACTCCCCTGCCGGCGTTACGGGCAGGAAGTGCGGTTTGTCGGCCACCACCAGATGTTCATCGGCGTACAGGATCGACTCGATCACCGGGATCGGCTTTTCGTCCGGCACTTCGCGAAAGTAGTGAATGCGCAAACCTTCCTTGTAGGCCAGATCGAGCGCGATGGGCGCGCCGTTGCCGTCAAGAACACGGCCACGGGCGATTCGGTCCAGCCATTGCTCGCGGCCAATGGCGCTGAAATGTTCGCAAAGGCAATCGAAAACGGTCAGCCAGGGCCCGGGAGGCAGATACAGCGTGCTGGCCTGACTATGTGCCGCGCTAAAAGATGAAGTGGACATACGAAGCGATAACCCTCAATACAGACCGGCATTATCCAGTAGCCACGGGAACGGGCCTAGTGTTTCCTCATGCCGGAATCGGCGTGCGTGCCGCCGCTTCGGTGTACTCCTTCAGCCAGCGCAGCACATCGACCGCCTCCCAGCGAGCCGGGTCATAGAGTGCATACATCAAGCCCTGATAGCCCACGACGTCCAGTTGCCGGTGATAGCCGGCGCGCTGAAACAAGGCTTCGATTTCCGCGAAGCAGGTATTGAAATGGGTTTTGTTGAACGGCGTCTTGCCTTCGGTCACCAGGCCGTCCAGGCGTAATTCAAGGACTGCCTGGCTAACCACGTCTGCAGACATCCGGTTCACGCTGCTCTTCAACTGCTCGACATTGATCACGATTGATCCCCCCTTCTCACCCGGCCTCGCCGGCGCAATCCTGATCATCAGGCACGGCAAGCAGGGTGTTGCGAATAACTGTATGCGCATACAGTATCCGAACACCACCACTCAAGCCAAGGGAATCATTCATAAAGTTTGACAGACAGGCAAAACGCCAGTATCCAACTGTTTAGCCGAGGAACGCCACGACCTCTTCAGGACTGAACGGCCAGCCCAGTTCGGCACCGGTATCAACCCGTCGCAAGACGGGAATGCGCAGGCTGTAGGCCTCGAACCAGGATTCGTCATCAGCGATATCCACCAGTTCCACCAGCAGGCCGCGCTCGACAAACTCCATCAACATGGCTTCGGCGACTTCACAGAGGTGGCACCCGAGGGTGCCGAACAGCTGACATTCAGGAAGCATGAGCGCTCACCCGGAAAATTAAGTGACCATTCTAGGCTCGCCCTGAAAAGCCGTCGAGCCGTTGATTCCTCCATGATGTAACGATGGAGAGCCGCAAGCCTGATTCAATCCTGGCTCACCGCGCCGATCTTGTGGATCGACAGATCCGCGCCGTAATACTCCTGCTCCTGACTGAGGCGAAGCCCGTGCAACGCCTTGATCACCCCATACACGGCAAACCCGCCCGCCAGTGCCACGCTCACACCCAGCGCGGTACCCAGCACCTGGCTGATCAGGCTGACCCCACCCAGACCGCCCAAGGCACTCTGGCCGAAAATCCCGCAAGCGATACCGCCCCACACGCCACACACACCATGCAGCGGCCATACCCCCAGTACATCATCGATACGCCATTTGACCTGGGCGGCGGTAAAGCACCAGACAAACAAAGCGCCAGCAATCGCACCGGTGACCAGCGCCCCCACCGGATGCATCAAATCGGAGCCGGCGCAAATGGCGACCAGTCCGGCCAAGGGACCGTTATGCAGAAACCCCGGGTCATTACGGCCGACAATCAAGGCAGCCATCGTGCCGCCGACCATGGCCATCAATGAGTTCACCGCCACCAGCCCGCTGACACCCTGCAGGGTTTGCGCGCTCATCACGTTGAAGCCGAACCAGCCGACGATGAGAATCCAGGACCCCAGCGCAAGAAATGGAATACTCGAGGGCGCGAAGGCGACCAGGCGTCCTTCGCGATAGCGGCCATTGCGCGGCCCCAGCAACAACACGGCCGCCAAGGCCAGCCAGCCGCCCATGGCATGCACCACCACCGACCCGGCAAAGTCATGGAAGCCGGCGCCGAAGCGCTCCTGCAGCCAGGCTTGCAGGCCCAGATTGCCGTTCCAGACCATGCCCTCGAAGAACGGGTAAATGAACGCCACGATCAGTGCCGTGGCGCACAACTGCGGGACAAACCGGGCGCGTTCGGCAATTCCACCGGAAATGATCGCCGGTATCGCCGCGGCGAACGTCAGCAAGAAGAAGAATTTCACCAGCCCGTAGCCATGATCGGCATTGAGCACTGCGGCCGGCTGCATGAAATTCACGCCGTAGGAAATCCAGTAGCCTATAAAGAAGTAAGCCAGGGTCGAAACGGCGAAGTCACTGAGGATCTTCGACAACGCGTTGACCTGGTTCTTTTGTCGAACCGTGCCGACCTCAAGAAAGGCAAAACCGGCGTGCATGGCCAGTACCATGACCGCACCGATCAGAATGAACAGCGTGTTGGAACTATGGACCAGGCTGTCCACAGCGCTTTGCAGGTTTTCCATCGATTGGCAGACCTTGAGGTGAAAAAAGCACCAAAGCAGTTCGCGGTGGCGGTCCATGCACCAAGTTGCGCCTTAATCAGATTAAGGAACCGATCCCGTTGAACCGATTTGGCGCACGGGATCTGTCCAGGCAAAACAAGCCCGAACATTGACGCGAGTCTGGGTTGTTGGTGATACGGTTTTAGTGAAATCTGCACGGCATTGGCGCGACTGCGCAGCCGGGCGCACCATGACATAGCAAATGTTGTACCAGTCATTTGTACTGAACCTTCGTCCAAGGCTCATACTCGAACGCTTCAGAAAGCCACTTATGGAGATCACACATGGCCAGCATCAAGGCAAAGACTGCTCAAGAAATTCTGATGAACGACTTTCAAACCCTGGTCAGCGACACCGAACGGCTGCTGGAACACACTGCCACCCTGGCCGGTGACCAGGCCGATGAGTTGCGTGAACAGATCCACGACAGCCTGCTGCGCGCCCGCGAAACCTTGAAACTGACTGAGGACTCCCTGCGCGAGAGGGGTCAGGCAGCTGTGGTCGCCACCGAAGAATATGTCCAGGCCAACCCATGGCAGTCAGTCGGCATCGCGGCCGGCGTGGGCTTTTTGATCGGCCTGCTGGCCAGCCGGCGCTGATATGGCAATCGGAGAATCCGGCCCGTCTGTGACGGGCACAAGTGCCTCATCGCGGCGCCTGGGTGCCGCAGTCCTGGGATTGCTGCACAGCCATGTCGAACTGTTCGGCATTGAATTGCAGGAGCAGAAAGCCCGTACGGTCAGCCTGTTACTGTTTGCCGGACTGGCGCTGGTTTTCGCATTGCTGTTGCTGGTAGGCCTGTCGACGCTGGTTCTGATCCTGTTCTGGGACACCTATCGCCTGCCTGCCATTATCGGACTCTGCGTGTTCTATACCCTCGCCGCGATCTTCTGCGGGATACGCCTGCGCGCAGCGATTTTCGATGAGTCCTCACCCTTCCATGGCACGCTCGAAGAGCTGGCCAACGATCGGGAGCGCCTGCTGCCATGAACCTGCCTGAACTGCCACGCAACAGCTCGCGCGCGGAAATGCGCAAGACCTTGATCCGCCTGCGCATGGAAATGCACCGCCAGGAAATCCGTCACGAATCCGGGCAATTGCTGCAACCCTTGCAGCGTATGCGCGGGATGACGCAAAACCTGCAGGATGGCCTGGGTATCAAACATGCGCCACTGTGGGGCATGGCCGCGGTCACGCTGCTCGGCTTCCTGACCGGCCGGGGTGCCAAAACGGGGGGCGGCGTCAGCAGCCTGACCCGTCTGGTCCGTCTGGGCACTTCACTAGGACCATTGATCAAGCTGGTCATGCAAGGCCCACCGCGTCATCACTGATCCGAAAGGTTGCCGGAACGTCTCCTCTCAACCGGGAGACGATCCGCGCATTGCCCGATCAGCCGATCTCGCCCACAAACAGTTCGGGGTGCACTTGCAGGTTCCGCTGCGAAACGGGAAGCTAGGTCATCAGTCACCGGACGGAGAGAACCAGCCTTGGATTGGCAAACCCTGCTTACCCGTGAACGCCTCGGAAAGCCGCTGCACAGCCCTGAAGAGCTCGGCCGAAGCCCCTTTCACAAAGACCATGACCGCATCATCTTCTCGGGAGCGTTTCGTCGCCTGGGACGCAAGACCCAGGTGCATCCGGTCACCAGTAACGATCACATCCATACACGCCTGACCCATTCGCTGGAAGTCAGCTGTGTGGGCCGTTCCCTGGGCATGCGGGTCGGGGAAACCATCCGCGACTCGCTACCCGACTGGTGCGAGCCCAGCGATCTGGGGATGGTCGTGCAATCGGCCTGTCTGGCCCATGACATTGGCAACCCTCCGTTCGGCCATTCCGGTGAAGATGCGATTCGTTACTGGTTCCAGCAAGCAGCCGGGCGAGGCTGGCTGGACGCAATGAGCCAGACCGAGCGCAACGACTTCCTGAATTTCGAAGGCAATGCCCAGGGTTTTCGCGTACTCACTCAGCTTGAGTACCACCAGTTCGACGGCGGCACCCGGCTGACCTACGCGACGCTGGGCACCTACCTGAAGTATCCCTGGACGGCGAAACACGCCGACTCTCTGGGTTACAAGAAACACAAGTTCGGCTGCTATCAGAGCGAGCTGCCGCTGCTGGAACAGATCGCTCACAAGCTCGGCCTGCCGCAACTGGAAGATCAACGCTGGGCGCGCCATCCCCTGGTGTACCTGATGGAGGCCGCGGATGACATCTGCTACGCGCTGATCGACCTGGAAGATGGCCTGGAAATGGAACTGCTCGATTACGCCGAAGTGGAGTCCCTGCTGCTCAACCTGGTCGGCGATGATCTGCCGCAAACCTATCGCCAACTCGGCCCCGGTGATTCGCGCCGCCGCAAGCTGGCCATCTTGCGCGGCAAGGCCATTGAGCACCTGACCAATGCGGCGGCACGCGCCTTCGTCGAACAACAGGAAGCCCTGTTGGCCGGCACGCTGACCGGCGACCTGGTGGAGCACATGCACGGCCCCGCCAAGCGTTGCGTACTGAACGCCAAGGACATGGCGCGCAAAAAAATCTTCCAGGACAAGCGCAAGACCCTGCATGAGATCGGTGCCTACACCACCCTGGAAATTCTTCTCAATGCATTCTGCGGAGCGGCTCTGGAACAGCACGACGGTCGAACGCCATCGTTCAAAAGTCGGCGTATCCTCGACCTGTTGGGCAACAGTGCGCCCGATCCCCATGGCCCTCTGCATGCTTCATTTTTGCGCATGATCGATTTCATCGCCGGCATGACCGACAGCTACGCCAGCGACATGGCCTTGGAGATGACCGGTCGTTCCAGTCGCTGATCACCGATCAGCCATTTCGCCGCCTGATCTGGCTGATCCTCCCCACCCTGAGCGATGACACTCAAGGTACGTCGAATCGCCCTACATCCAAAGTGGCAAGGACTGATCGATTCTCTGATATGCCCACGAAACAATCATTCCCTCTCTGCTACCAGATAAGTGTGTCCTCATGACCCAAAACGATCTGCGTATCCTGCTGGTGGAAGACCACCCTTTTCAGCTCACAGCCACTCGATACTTGCTGGAAAGTTATGGTTTCACCCAACTGACCGCCACCGACAGTGCCCAGTCGGCATTGCATAAAATGAGCGGGGCCGAACAACCTTTCGATCTTCTTTTATGTGATCAGTGCCTGCCCGAACTGTCCGGACTCGACCTGATCCATTATGCCAGTCAAAGAGGGATGATCAGGCAGGCCATTTTACTGAGCAGTCTGTCCTCTACTGAAATGGATGGACTCGAAAAAACAGCGATTAAACACGGACTGCCATTACTTGGCTATCTGATAAAACCGTTGAAACAATCAGAATTCAGAAACCTGCTAACCTCGGCATACCACTAAAACAGCAAGTCAACATCAGACACACAACTTACAACCGAACAATTAAAATATTACAAATCCATAGCAGAACATTAAGTTATTTTACTAAAATCTAGTTGATGCGTAGGTCCATTCTTTTTCGCATGTAGGATATTTCCTATATTGCCGCTACAGGCACGCCAGTTCATACGTCTGATCACCCATCTGAGCTAAGGTGCGCGCTTTATTTGAGCTCGCATGGGATTTGAATATGAACACTGTTTTTATCGTCGATGACCACCCTGTCATTCGCCTTGCCGTTCGAATGTTACTGGAACACGAAAACTACAAAGTTGTCGGCGAAACTGACAATGGTGTCGATGCAATGCAAATGGTTAGAGAATGCATGCCCGACCTGGTCATTCTCGACATCAGCATTCCGAAGTTGGATGGCCTCGAAGTATTATCCCGTTTAAATGCCATGAATGCGCCACTAAAGACATTGGTACTGACCGCCCAATGCCCCACCATGTTCGGTATTCGCTGTATGCAATCCGGCGCATCGGGATATGTGTGCAAACAGGAAGAACTCAGCGAGCTGGTCAGCGCCATTAAAGCAGTATTATCAGGATACAACTATTTCCCCAGTGAAGCGCTAAACCCCGCCCGTGGTGATGAAGCCCGCTGCGCCGAACTTGAGTTATTCAAATCGGTGAATGACAGGGAGCTAATGGTCTTGCAACTTTTTGCCCAGGGTCGCACCAACAAGGAGATTGCCAAGGGCATGTTCCTCAGCAACAAGACCGTTAGCACCTACAAAAAGCGACTGATGCAGAAACTCAAGGCTGCGTCGCTGGTAGAGCTGATCGAAATGGCAAAACGTAACGCACTCGTGTGAGCCACCGGATGCCCAGTCGATTAAAGGATTATCTGATAGGGATCGCTGCAGGCCTATGCCTGAGCACTTCGCTGTGTGCAGCCCAGCCCAGTGAAAACTACACGCTGCTCAGCCGGTCAAAAGTCGGTCCTCTGCAAATTCGGCTGGAGGAAGCGCAACGGCAATGGATCAGGCAAAAAAGCGAGCTGGTCCTTGGCACGTCAGCCCAGGATTATCCCCCCTTCGACATGACCGCCAGCGGTCGGGATTATGAAGGATTCACGGCCGACTACGCCGGCATCCTTGGCAGCGTTACCGGCTTGCCCGTTACGGTCAAACGCTACGGATCCCGGGGCGCGGCAATCGCCGCCCTTGAAAACGGCGAGGTCGATGTGCTCGGAACGGCCAATGGATTTGAAGCCGGCAATGCCCGGATTGCGCTCTCCATTCCCTATGCCGTGGATCAACCGGTGCTGGTGACACGCGAAGGTGAAACCCGCTCCCTGACGGATGGGCTGGCCGGCCTGCGGCTGAGCATGCTGTATCACTATCTGCCCCTGGCAGAAGTCAAGGCCATGTATCCCCAGGCGATCATCACGTCCTATCCGTCCTACCAGAATGCTATCAATGCCGTCGCTTTCGATCAGGCCGACGTGTTTCTCGGCGATACCATTTCCACTCACTACATGATCAACAAGGGGTACCTGAACAACATCCGAATGGCCAACTTCGGCAAGCATGAAGCCCATGGATTCAGTTTTGCCGTGGTCACAAGCAATCCCGAGTTGCTAAACATCATCAACCAGATGCTCGTGGCGATTCCTTCCAGTGAACGGGAAAACATTGCCAAGCGCTGGAGCGCCGGCAGCGACATTCTGCTGACTGACCAGAAATTGCAGCTCACCGACCGGGAAGAACAGTGGCTGGCGCAACATCCGGTGGTTCGTGTGGTGGTCAATGAAGCCTTTGCACCGTTGACGTTTTTCGACAGCGACAACAACTTTCGCGGCGTCACCGCAGACCTGCTTGAGCTGATCCGCTTGCGCACCGGCCTGCGCTTTGACATCCGTCGCAGCCGCAACGATGACGATATGATCGAACAAATCAGGGATAACCAGGCCGACGTGATCGCCGCCCTGATGCCCAGCGCGCAACGTCAAGCCACGCTGAACTTTACGCGGCCGTTTCTGGAGAATTCCTACGTACTGTTAACGCGCAAGGTCGACACAAGCCCGTCAAATTTTACGCAACTGAAGGGTAAACGACTGGCAATAGCCCGGGGCAATCCGTTGATAGAGTACCTGCGCAAGGAGTTCCCCCGGGTCAGGCTGATCGAAACCGCGGACAGTTTCAGCGCCGTAGAGATGGTCGCCGACGGTCAGGCCGAAGGCGCTGTGAATTCACTGATCACAGCGAACCATTTCATCTCGTCACAGCTCTTTCAAAACAGCCTGCAGATCAGCACGACCATTGGTACCGAGCAGGCCGCGTTTTCCCTGGCGACGTCCCGGCAGGCCAGGGAACTGAACGCCATCCTCGACAAGGCGCTACTCAGCATCACACCGGAAGAACTGGGCATTATCAACAGTCGCTGGCGTGGCTACTCGGCGCCCTCCCATAGCCTCTGGCGAAACTATCACCGCCTGTTCTATCAAATTGTCATCGGTGCCGGCGTACTCCTTCTGATTTCCGTCGCCTGGAACGATTACATGCGCCGCCAGATCAAGCAGCGCAAGGCCGCCGAACGGGCGTTGAACGATCAGTTCGAATTCATGCGCTCGCTGGTCAACGGGACGCCACACCCTATCTACGTACGTGACCGCAAAGGCCTGCTGCAAAGTTGCAACGACAGTTACCTGCAGGCGTTCAGTGCCAGGCGCGAAGACGTCATCGGCAAAAGCGTCATGCAGGGCGCCATGAGCAATGTATTCGAAGCCCGCGAATATCAAGCCGACTACCAGCGAGTGGTGGCCGAGGGTAAACCGCTGATCATCGACCGGGAGCTGCACATCGATACCCGTCGGTTGACGATTTATCACTGGATTCTGCCCTACCGCGATTCCAGTGGCGAAGTACAGGGCATCATCGGGGGCTGGATCGACATCAGCGAACGACGACAGCTGCTCGATGACCTGCGTTGCGCCAAGGAGCGCGCCGATGAAGCCAATCGCGCCAAAAGTACTTTCCTGGCGACCATGAGCCATGAGATTCGCACGCCGATGAACGCGATCATCGGCATGCTCGAACTGACACTCAAGCGCATCGATCAACAGCACCCGGATCGCCCCGCCATCGATGTTGCCTACAGTTCGGCGAAAGACTTGCTGGAGTTGATCGGTGACATTCTCGACATCGCCCGAATCGAGTCCGGACGCCTGAGCCTGAGCCCGGAACGGGTGAATCCGGGAGAACTGGTGACTTCGGTCGTGCGGATCTTCGAAGGTCTGGCCCGACAGAAAAACCTCAGTCTTTCCCTGCAATTCAACCCGCCAAGCCCTGCATTGGATGTATTGGTGGATCCTTTGCGCTTCAAGCAGGTGCTGTCCAACCTGGTCAGCAATGCCATCAAGTTTACCGAGCAAGGCGGCATCAGGGTCGTTGTCGACCTGCTGCCTGTTGAAGAACCCGATCAAGTGCAAATGTGTCTGCAGGTCCACGACAGTGGCCTGGGTATCAGCGAGTGGGACCAGCATCGCTTGTTCGAACCCTTCGCCCAGGCCGACAGCACCGCGCAATCGGCAAGGGGTGGAGCGGGTTTGGGTCTGGTGATCAGTCGGAACCTGTGCGAGATGATGGGCGGCAAACTGCAATTGAGCAGCGCGCCTGGCGTGGGTACGCGCGTCGAAGTGACGCTGAAGCTCAATACATTCCCGGCACAGCGCTTGCCGCAAGTGTGCGAAGTAGAGATTTCCCGTGCCAGGACCCCGTTGAACGTGCTGGTGGTCGACGATCATTGCGCCAATCGCCTGCTCATGTGCCAGCAACTGGACTTTCTCGGCCACCGAAACAGTGTCGCCAGCAATGGCCAGGAAGGATTGGAGACATGGCAGGACGATTCCTTTGATCTGGTCATCGCCGATTGCAACATGCCGGTCATGAATGGCTACGAACTGGCCCGAGCCATACGCCAGCACGAAGCGCAAAACCGACGTCCGGCCTGCACCATCCTGGGTTTTACCGCCAATGCTCAACCGGAGGAGATACAACGCTGCAAGCAGGCCGGGATGGACGACTGCCTGTTCAAGCCCCTGAGCTTGAACGCCTTGAGTGAATGGGTAGATGGCATACAGCCCTGCCACAGCGAACTGCCGTTCAGCCTGAACGGCTTGCACTTGCTGACGGGAGGTAATCCGACGTTGAACAGGCGCTTGCTGTCCGAGCTGGTGAAAAGCAATCGGCTGGACCTGCAATCGCTGCTGGCCTTGACGTATCCAGAGGACAAACAGGCCTCGCTCGACATCGCCCATAAAATCAAGGGTGCCGCCCGTATCGTGCAAGCGTCTCAAGTCATTGACTGCTGCGAGGCCATTGAAGCGGTCGGTCACGGCAATCACCAGCACTTCAACGTGGCTGATTGCGTCAAAGCCCTGGAACGCGCACTGGTCGAACTGGAGCACGCACTGCTGCAACAAATCGAGCACAACGCCGAGAGCAGAATGACAGACCCTTAACTATGCTTGGGCGCTCAGCAGTGCGTTTCCATCATGGAGATACTTGAAATGCCCAACTCACTGCGTGCGGACCCGCGCCGATTTCCGCTGCACATTCACATCAGCGTGATGTTCACCTTCCTGCTGCTGTTGACCGGGGTGGTGCTGGGCATTTTCAACTATCGGCAAACCACGCAGATCATTCTCTCCAGTAGCGAAAAGCTCTTTGAGCGCATCGAGCAGGATGTGCGACTGGACCTGCAGTCCACCTATGAACCGATTCGTCATCTGCTGAGCCTGCTGGTCCTCAATCCGGCGGGCCACGCGCCTGACCTGGAACAACGCCTGGCGCTGCTCAAACCCTTCACCCAGTCGCTCACGGACAACCCCGACCTGGCGTCGCTGTATGTCGGCTATGGCAACGGTGATTTTTTCATGGTGCGACCGCTGCGCACCGGGGACTTGAAAGCCCTGGTCGAAGCCCCGGAGACGGCGGCCTATCAAGTCTGGAGCATCGAACGCGACAGTACCGGGCAGCCTCATTCCCAATCATTGTTTTTCGATCAAGACCTCACCCTCGTCAGCCAACGGGACAACCTGAACGAAACCTACGATCCGCGCGGTCGGGCCTGGTTTACCAATGCCCGCAGCGACAATGACCAGATCACCACTGAACCCTATATCTTTTTTTCCACCCACGACATTGGTACGACCCTGGCCAGGCGCAGTGGCGACAATGCCGTCATGGGCGCCGACCTGACCCTGGCCGAGCTCAGCGCCACCCTGGCCAAGCACGTCGTGACCCCTGGCACCGAGATCGTGCTGTTCGATGCCCAGGGCAATGCCGTCGCCTTCTCCGACAGCGCGCGGCTGATCATCAACGATCAGACCGCGCACCTGATCAAGGCGGCAGACTTGAGCCCCAGCCTCGGTGCATTGCTCAAGAGCCCTCCACAAGGCAATCGCCTGGATGCCAACGGCCGGCAATGGATCGTGGCCCGCAGCAGCATGCAGGAGGGAGGCCCCGAGGGCCTGCAACTGGCCCTGCTGGTACCGGAAGACGAGTTGCTCGTCGATGCCTACCGCATGCGCTGGCAAGGTGCGCTGGTGACCCTGGCGACCTTGCTGATGTGCCTGCCATTGGGGTGGCTGACGTCGAGGGTGCTGGTCAAGCCCTTGCGCTCGCTGGTGCAGGAGGCCGATGCGATTCGCAGTTTCAACTTCAACTTCCCCGCTTCCCGTCGATCCCCCGTCCTCGAAGTCGACCAGTTGAGCGTGTCGATGGTGCGCATGAAGGAGACCCTGGCAAGCTTCTTCCAGATCACCGACAGCCTCAGCGCCGAAACCCGTTTCACCCCGTTGCTCGAACGGGTGCTGTTTGAAACGGCAAAAATCGGTCAGGCCCAGGTCGGCCTGATCTACCTTCGCGAAGGTGATGGCAAACGCATGGAGCCCCATGGCCTGATCATCAACAACACGGCCGAAACGCTGGCGACCTACGACATTCAAGGGCACGCGCTGGAAGACCCGCAGAGCCCGGCCTGGATGCAGCAACTGGCAAAAGCCGACACGGTCGTGAGCAATCTCGGATTCGAAGAGGCGGCCGACCTGCGCAACGTGTTCCTTGCGCTGGAAAGCCCACGGGTCCACCTGATCGGTATCCGCCTGCACAATCGGCACAACGAAACCGTCGGCCTGCTGGTGCTGATGATGGCCGACAGCGGCAGCCCGAGCGACCTGGAAAAACTGCGGCCTGATCGCATCGCGTTTCTCAAGGCGGTCTCCGGCGCGGCGGCCGTGAGCATCGAAAGCCAGCGCCTGCAAGCCAGGCAAAAGCAGTTGCTGGACGCCTTCATACAATTACTGGCCGGCGCCATCGACGCCAAAAGTCCCTACACCGGTGGCCACTGCCAGCGCGTGCCGGAACTGACCCTGATGCTCGCCCATGCCGCAGCCGACAGCCAGGCACCGGCCTTCAAAAGCTATCAACCCACCGAAGACGAATGGGAGGCGCTGCACATTGCCGCCTGGCTGCACGATTGCGGCAAAGTCACCACGCCGGAATACGTGGTCGACAAGGCCACCAAGCTGGAGACCCTCAATGATCGCATCCATGAAGTGCGCACTCGTTTCGAGGTGCTCAAACGGGACGCCTGGGTCGATTACTGGCAGGCCGTCGCCACGGGTGGTGATGCGGCGCTCCTGGCGCAGCAGCGCGACGCCACCCTTGCCGCACTGGACGATGATTTTGCCTTCGTCGCCCGCTGCAACCTCGGCGGGGAAGCCATGGCAGAGGCCGACCTGCAACGCTTGCGCAGCCTCGCGCAACGCACCTGGACCCGCACACTGGATGATCGCCTGGGGGTTTCCTGGGAAGAAAATCGCCGCCAGGCGCGCGCACCCGCCCCGACCTTGCCTGTCGAAGAGCCGCTATTGGCGGACAAACCGGAACACCTGTTCGAACGTGCGCAAAGCGAGCTGATTGCCCACGACAACCCCTGGGGGTTCAAACTCGACGTGCCCCAGTACAAATACAACCGGGGCGAGTTGTACAACCTGAGCATTGTCCGCGGCACCCTGACGGCCGAGGAGCGCTATATCATCAATCACCACATGGTGCAAACCATTCTGATGCTCAGCCACCTGCCCTTCCCCGGCCACCTCAGCACCGTCGCGGAAATCGCCGGCGGTCACCATGAGAAAATGGACGGCAGCGGCTATCCGAAACGCTTGAAGCGCGAAGACATGAGCCTGCCAGCGCGAATGATGGCGATTGCCGATATTTTCGAAGCGCTGACCGCGGCCGATCGTCCCTACAAGAAGGCCAAGACCCTGAGCGAGGCACTGGGCATCATGGCCTTCATGTGCCGCGATGCCCACATTGACCCCGAATTGTTCGAGCTCTTTATCAATGCGCAGATCTATTTGCAGTACGCCACGCGCTTCCTCGACCCGCAACAGATCGATGCGGTGGACGCCACCGGCCTGCTGAGCAAAGCCGGTCTGGCAACTTGATCAGCAGTCGCTCAGGCGCAGGAAAATCGCCGCCAGTTGCTCGATACCCGCCTGGTCTTCCAGGGAGAAACGCGCAAGCTTCGGGCTGTCGAGGTCGAGCACACCGATCAGTCGACCGTCCTTGACCAACGGCACCACCAGTTCGCTGTTCGACGCGCTGTCACAGGCAATGTGGCCTGGAAACGCGTGCACATCCTCGACCAACTGGGTCTGCAGGGTGGCTGCCGCCGTACCGCAGACGCCACGACCGAACGGAATCCGCACACAGGCGATCTGCCCCTGAAACGGGCCGAGCACCAGTTCTTCGTTGCGATTGAGGTAAAAACCGGCCCAGTTCAGGTCTTCGAGCTGATTGAACAGAAATGCCGAGAACTGCGCGGCATTGGCGATGAAATCCCGCTCATCGGCCAGCAAGGACTCAAGCTGCGCGTGCAGCATGCCGTAGCCTTCGAGGCCCTGGCCGCTCTTTTGTAAATCGATCATGCCTTGTGCTCCAACAGTTTGAGGCCGACCCAGTAACGGGCAAATTGATAGGCGCAGCGTCCATTTCGGTTACCCCGCCCCGTGGCCCAACGCACCGCCAGGATGTCCAGTTCTTCGTTGCGCTGCCAGGCCAGGCCCGCCTTGCCAGCCAACTGGCCGATCCAGTGCTCGACGACATCGAGGAAATGTTCCTGGGTAAACGGATAGAACGACAGCCACAGGCCGAACCGGTCCGACAGGGCGATCTTGTCTTCTACCGCCTCGCTGGGGTGCAGTTCGCCGTCGACGCGTTTCCAGTTTTCATTGTCACTTTCCTTTTCCGGCACCAGGTGACGACGGTTCGAAGTGGCGTACAGCAATACGTTCTCCGGCGCCTGCTCCAGTGAGCCGTCGAGGACGCTTTTCAATACGCGATAATCACCCTCGCCCGACTCGAACGACAGGTCATCGCAGAACAGCACGAAACGCTGGGGCAGTTTGCCGATCTGTTCGACCACTCGCGGCAGGTCGGCCAGGTGATCGCGCTCGATCTCGATCAGGCGCAGGCCTGCCTGAGCGTGTTCGGCAAGCAGGGCGCGGACCAGCGATGATTTGCCGGTGCCGCGCGAACCCCAGAGCAGCGCATGGTTGGCCGGCATACCATCAATGAACTGCTGGGTGTTGCGCCCCAACTGCTCGACCTGGCGATCGACACCGATCAGGTCGGACAGGCGCATGTCGAGGCTGACTTGCAGCGGCAACAGGTAGCCGCTGCGCCCGTCGCGCTGCCAGCGCGCGGCCAGGCATTGCGTCCAGTCGATAGCGGATCGAGGCGCCGGCAGCAGTGGCTCGATCCGGGCCAAAACGGCATCGGCGCGCTCAAGAAAAGCATTTAATCGGGAATCCACGACTTCTCCTCGGACACATTCGTAGTAAAGACGGCGATACAGCGACGAAATGCAGCGTCCGGCGACTGGTTCTCGGCTCGCGAGCACTTCGGGCGCACTGCAAGATCGGCTATGCTTGAGCAGCGAAAGGAAACGGAAGTGGTTCACCCCCCCCATGGATATCAAGTTCACCAACCGGCTGTCATACAAGCAAGCCCGGCTTACCGTGCTGGTTGGCTTCATATTGGGCACGCTGCTCAGCGTGCTGCAGATAGGCATCGATTATGCCAGTGAAGACGCCTCCATCAACCGTGAAATCCTTTCGTTGCTGGAAATCAGCCACAACCCGGCCTCACGGATCGCCTACAACATCGACGCCGAGCTCGCCCGGGAGCTGACTCAGGGACTGCTGCGGTCACCAGCCATCATCGGCGCGAAACTGACCGACAACAACGGCATCGTGCTGGCCAACGTCAAGCGACCGAACATGCAAAGCGGCTATCGGGTGATCAGCGACTTCCTGTTCGGCGCCCATCGACAGTTCGAAGACCGCCTCTACCTGGATCAGATGCACGGCGAATCCCTTGGAACGCTACAGCTGGATGTCGACACCTATTCCTTCGGCAACCGCTTCCTGCGCCGGGCCGAGGTGACCCTGATCAATGGCTTTGCCCGCAGCCTGCTGCTGTCCGGCATTCTGCTGGCGCTGTTCTACGTCATGCTGACCAAGCCACTGGTGCGAATCATCCGCGAGCTCAGCGGGCGTGACCCGCGCAGCACGCAACCAACCTTCCTGGAGTGTCCTCCCGGGCATGCCAACGACGAAATCGGTGTGCTGGTCAAAGTCGCCAACCAGCAGTTCGCCAACATCGCCACGGAAATCCAGCAACGACGCAACGCCGAAAACCGTCTGACCGAGTACTTGGGCCAACTGGAAAACATCGTCTCGGCCCGCACCACCGAACTCAAAGCCATCAACGCCCGGCTCAGCCAGTCCAACGAGGAACTGGAAGTGGCGCGCAGCACGGCCCTCGACATGGCCGAGGCGCGGTCGGTATTCGTGGCCAACATGAGCCACGAAATCCGCACGCCCCTTAACGGTTTGCTGGGCATGATCGCCTTGTCCCTCGACGGCCCTCTCAGCGCCGAGCAACAACAGCAGCTGTCCATCGCCCATGACTCGGGCAAGGTGCTGGTGGAATTACTCAACGATATTCTCGACCTGTCGAAATTCGACGCCGGTCAGCTCGAACTCGAACACATTCCCTTCGATCTCGGCACACTGGTCGAAGACACCGCCAACCTGTTGTCGCAGAACGCCGCTCCCAGCGTCGAACTGACCTGTCTGGTCGACCCGCACTTCCCGGCCCTGGTACTCGGCGACCCGACCCGGGTCCGGCAGATCGTCAGCAACCTGTTATCCAACGCCCTCAAGTTCACCCGCTTCGGTCGAGTCGATGTACGCCTGTCGACCTCCGGGAAAGGCGTCAGGATCGAAGTCTGCGACACGGGTATTGGCATTCCCCAGGACGCCCAGCTGAAAATATTCCAGCCTTTCACCCAGGCCGGAGCGGGTATCACCCGCCAGTTCGGCGGCACCGGACTGGGCCTGGCCCTGACCAACAACCTCTGCGAGGCCATGCAAGGGCGCCTGACGATCAGTTCCGAGGCGGGCTTCGGCAGTCAGTTCTGCGCCGAACTGCCTTTACTCGCACATACCCGGGCCATCTCACTGCCTTTGCTGCAGGGCAACGTCATTGCGATCACCGACGCCAGTAGTGGCTTGGGGGAATTGCTGAGCAGCCTGTTGCCGGGCTGGGGCCTCGGTTATCAGCGGCGATCGATCGACGACCCGCTGCTGGGTGTGGAACTCGATGTGCTGATCACCGACTGCCCCGAATGCCTGTTCAATCTGCGCCCCACCGTCACTGCACCGATTCTGCTGGTGACCGCCTATGGCAGCTTCATGCCCATCGAAGAAGTCAGCGCACTCGCGCCGTTGCAGCAACAGGCACGGCCCCTGGCGCGCAATGCGCTGTACCAGGCCTTGCGGCGCATCCTGCAACCACAGGCCGAAACGCCAGACGGCGCCCGTCCGGACACGCCGAGTCCGCAACGCCGTGGCCGGGTACTGTTGGTCGAAGACAATCCGGTCAATCAACTGGTGGCCAAGGGCATGCTGAGCAAACTCGGCTGCGAGGTCGTGACCGCGGCCCATGGGGCTGAAGCACTGGATCAACTCGAACTGAGTGATTTCGACATGGTGTTGATGGACTGCAACATGCCGGTCATGGATGGTTACGAGGCCAGCCGGCAGATCCGTCGCAGCGGGCGTTGGCCACAGTTGCCGATTGTCGCCCTGACGGCCAACGCCATGTCCGAAGAGCGCGAGCGTTGCCGTGCGGCGGGCATGAACGATTACCTGGCCAAACCCTTCCGGCGCGAAGAACTCGCCGCCCTGCTCGACCTGTGGATTCCCGCTACGACAGCGCCTTGATCTGCCCCAACAAGTGGTCAAGGCCGTTGCGCAAGTCACTCAGGCGATCCAGATCGACGCCACTGTCGCAGAGCAGCCGGGCCTTGAGCGGCGCGACCTGATCGCGCAGGGCCAAGCCCGCGGGCGACAGACTCAGGTGCACCTCACGCTCGTCCCGCGTCGAGCGCTGGCGCTGCACCAGTTGCAACTGCTCCAGGCGCTTGAGCAAAGGCGTCAGCGTGCCGGAATCCAGCGCCAGACGCTCACCCAGCGCCTTGACGGTCGGCTGTTGCGGGGCACGCTCCTGCCACTCCCACAACACCAGCATCGCCAGGTATTGCGGGTAGGTGAGACCCAACTGATCGAGCATCGGCTTGTAGGCACGTATCACCGCCCGGGAAGCGGCGTACAGCTTGAAGCAAATCTGACTGTCGAGGTCCAGGGAGTCGACGGACACGCTGTTCATTTGAGCAGGGCTTCGATCTCGCGGCTCAGGTCCTGCGGCTTGGTTGCCGGGGCGAAGCGCTTGACCAGTTGGCCGTCCTTGCCGATCAGGAATTTGGTGAAATTCCATTTGATGCCCTGGGAACCCAACACGCCCGGGGCACGTTTTTTCAGTTGCACGAACAGCGGATGGGCGTCGGCGCCGTTGACTTCGATCTTTTTGAACAGCGGAAAACTGACGCCGAAGTTCAGCTCGCAGAACTCACTGATCGCCCCTTCGTTGCCCGGCTCCTGCTTGCCGAACTGGTTGCAGGGAAAGCCCAGCACCACCAGGCCCTGGTCTTTGTAGGTCTGCCACAGCTCTTCGAGGCCTTTGTACTGCGGGGTGAAACCGCATTTGCTGGCGGTGTTGACCACCAGTACGGCCTTGCCGGCGAAATCCGCCAGGGTCTTTTGTTCGCCCTTGATGGTGGTGCACGGGATGTTCAGCAGGTTGTCGCTCATGGTGCGGGTTCCGGATGCGGGGTTGAGCAAACAAGATAGCGATCAATTGAATTGCGTACAATTTAAATAATCAATCTACTCGATTAACCATACGCCGCCCCCCGTAGGAGCTGCCGCAGGCTGCGATCTTTTGCTCCTGGTTAATATCAAGATAGAAAAGATCGCAGCCTGCGGCAGCTCCTACGGGACATGCATCATTCGTTCGGCACGAGTTCGAGGCACACCGAGTTGATGCAATAACGCAGTCCGGTCGGCGGCGGACCATCGGGAAACACATGCCCCAGGTGCGCATCGCATTGGGCACAGACCACTTCGGTTCGAATCATCCCGTGGCTGACATCGCGGATCTCGACCATGGCGCTGTCACCGATCGGCGCATAGAAGCTCGGCCAGCCGCAGCCGGAGTCGAACTTGGTGCTGGAGTCGAACAGCGGTGCATTGCAGCAGATGCAATGGTAGACACCCGCCGTTTTGGTGGCGTTGTATTTGCCGGAGAACGGTCGTTCGGTGCCTTTGAGGCGGCACACGTTGTACTGCTCCGGGTCGAGCATCGCCTTCCATTCTTCCAGGGTTTTTTCCAACTTTTCCATCATCACACCTCGGCGGCTGAAAAAGCCCGATCTGTATCTTTTCCACGGATCGGGCGGCACGTATGATTGCGCCTCATTTGACGCCAGTCTGGCAGCAGCGTAACCCGCACTCAAACGGATTTTGGGGCGAGCGGCCCAAGCACCAGGTTTGCGCAGGAACGCAGAATTCCCAGTACGGTAGTCTAGACACCGCCTGGATCGTTCATTTTCGGGAACACATCGCCATGCAGGTCAGCAAATCGAACAAGCTCGCCAACGTCTGCTACGACATTCGCGGCCCGGTGCTCAAGCACGC
>Ga0160472_100265_pt1 | contig 59032 bp, 51 predicted proteins | sample HID1973M_E11MG_FD_108267 | JGI IMG/M metagenome (GOLD analysis project Ga0160472, IMG submission 108267) | Enriched mosquito-associated microbial communities from UW Madison campus, WI, USA - HID1973M_E11 MG | ecosystem: Host-associated > Arthropoda: Insects > Digestive system > Unclassified ... | reverse complement strand
TGGCCACAACCCAGTTGTTCGACGCGGTATTCCAGATCAGGCGGTAGATTTTGTTCACAATAAGTCTCCCTGCGGGCTCAGGGAGGCCTGCAGAACGGGTCACGGGTAAGGGGATCGAGGGGGGCCGCTTCAGGGCCTGAAGCTCGTCATGCGCTTCGTGACTACAAGGTTAGGAATCCGCGGCGGGATCACGAATAGGACGACTCTTAAAGCGTCTTCGAAAAAAAAAACGGGACCCCGCATGGGGTCCCGAACAGCCTTTCCGGCCAGGAGACAACCTTCCTGTCGAACCGGGTTTCCTTGGGGCGACGCCGCCTTACCCGCGTACCGCAACTCGCCGACGTCAGCAGGCCGGAGACGGCCTTGTGCCCGAGTTGGTCATAGGTGAACGTACCGCACGCATCGGCATTTCCTGCAAGACTTCAAGCTCGATCAATAGAGCGGGCAGGGACCATTTGGCGGCAACAGGCGGTCGAACTCGCGCTTCACCACCGCGTAGCATTCGCATACGCGCTTTTCCAGCCCGGCCCGGTCGAGAATCGCAATATGCCCATGGCTGTAGCGAATCAGGCCCGCGGCCTGAAGCTTCAAGGCGGCCTCGGTCACGCCAGAGCGCCGCACCCCGAGCATATTGGCGATCAGCTCCTGCGTCATCGTCAACTCGTCAGTGGGCAGGCGGTCGATGCTCAGCAACAGCCATCGGCACAGTTGCTGGTCGATGGAGTGATGACGGTTGCAGACGGCGGTCTGTGCCATCTGGGTAATGAGGGCCTGCGTATAGCGGAGCAACAGATGCTGTAGCGCGCCGCCTTGCAGGAACTCCCGCTGCAGGATGGCAGCGCTCAGGGAGTATCCGTGCCCGCCGCTTTGCACGACGGCACGGCTCGGTGTGGTTTCTCCCCCCATGAACATCGCGAGCCCCACCATCCCCTCATTGCCCACGACGGCAATCTCCGCGGACGCGCCGTCTTCCATCACATACAACAGCGAGATGATCGACTCGGTGGGGAAGTAGACATGGCCGGGTCGTTCCCCCGACTCGCACACCACGTGGCCCAACGGCAGTTCCACCAGCGTCAGGTGCGGCGAAAGACGCGCCCAGTCTGTTGCCGGCAGCGCGGCAAGAAGGTGATTGGATTTCGGATCATGCGTGACGATCATGGATTCTTCATGGGATTCGCAGGGCGCCCTTTGCCGAAAGGAACCGCCGCGCCACGGATCGTGGCGGCGGCGATTGACGTCAGTTGAAGTCAGGCGCGGGTCAGGGGCGTTGTTGCCCGTCTCGTTGGTCGCCGTGTTCACTCCAGTCGCGGCATGATTGCCACGGCATTTCATCGCAAGCGCCGTACCAGGGAGGCCGCTGCCGCGTTGCATTGGGCGCCAGGGGTGATGGCCATCGGGCCAGGGCCCGCCGCCAGCGCGGAAGCGGGCGCTTTCGTCCCGGTCAGGGAGAGGGCCGGTAGGCGCCTCCATGCATCTCCGGGCGCACACGGTGCCATCATGCCGGTGCCCCCTTTTCTACAAACGTCGTCCGAGTTACCGGGGCTTCCTGCGACGGGTGTGGTCGAAGAGTTCTGGGCGTAGTTGCTGCACGTCATGCAACAGCAGGCGGGACGCCTCGCCGCTCGTTCACGCGATGAGAAGGAAGATCGAGCGCCTCGGCGAGAAGCCCGACATCACGCGTGAGCGCCTGCGGGCGATGCTGGAGGAACACGAAAGTGCCCGCGAGGAACTGAATCGAGCGAGGAAGAACTGCTGTCGAGCAATGAGGAATTCCGCAGCACCAACGACGAACCGGAAACGGCCAAGGAGGAGCTTCAGTCGGTCAACGAGGAGCTGTCCACCAACGAACGAGAAGCTGCGATACCGCGTGCGCGAGCTGACGGACTTGCATGCCGACGTCGCGCGCGCGCGCGACTACGCCGATGCCATCATCGAAATCGCCACCGAGCCGACGCTGGTGCTCGACGGCGAACTTCGAACGTCCGTTGCAGGATCGAAAGCGGTCGGCTCGGAGCGGGTGCCTGGTCGGGATGGTGATGTCACGCCTGTCGACCCAACTCCGCCACCCAGGGCATGGTCTCCGCGTGTCGCAACGCAATATGCTTCCATGTGCGGCTGACCGACCGCTCCGCATCTCGTCGCGTCATGCCCAGCGCCATCATGCTCATTGTGATCAGGGCAAGGATATGTCCCAGGTCGCGTCGCCCTCCGGCAATGATCCGGAGCACGGCCTGGCGTGACGCGCCTACCAGCAGATCGATCGCGGCCTCCAGTGAAGGGATGGCGATCACGCCTTCGCGGTCGGCCTCCGTCAGGTCGTGGGAGATGGCTTGCTCGATGAAGCGTTCGCGCCCGCCGGCGTCCAGATGCTCGATGCGCGACACGAAGACGCCCCACTGTGGATTCTGTGCGGCACGGGCGAGATACATCAGCGGGCCGGCAACGACCCGCTCCCGGGGATCGGTCAGCCCCCGCAGGACCAGCGCCACCGTGTCGATCATCTCGCGCATCAATTGGTGACCGAGTTCGCCGATCGCCTCGTCCAGCGAAGCGAAGTATTTGTAGAACGTCCCCCGGGAGACGTCCGCCGCCTTCAGGACGTCTTCGAGCATGGCCGGGTTGCGGATCGTCTCCAGCGAGCATGCCGCAAGCGTCGCCTCCAGCAGCCTCTTGCGCATTCTTTCCCGCTTCTCCTTCGCCGCGCGGACGCGGAAGTCCGTTTCGTCCGACGGTTCCTCCATGGTCGCGCCTTTGTTGGCCAGCTTGCTCATGTCTTCGCTTCCCGCGTGCGTCCGTATGTGTCTGGGGCGTCCATTCTACTGATTCCGCGTGCCCGTTCCGAAGGTTCCGCTCGAATAAGGGAATATACGCATTCGTACACAATGAACGTAGAAGTATATTCTGTCTCATCGCGAAATCAGGCGCGACACACCACTACATGCCTGGTTCGATTCATCACCCCCAAGCCGGAGAAGAAAAACGATGGAAGACAACCACCCCGTCCCGTACCGCAGCGTCTGGACCAATCTCTATGATGTTTCATTCACGCATGGCTTTGTCGATGCGGGCGGCGTTCGGACCCGCTACATTCAGGCCGGTCCCAAGGACGCTCCGACGGTGATCTTCCTGCACGGCACGGCGGCCAGCTGGGAAAGCTGCTGCGCGAACATCCGGCCGCACGCGAAGCACTTCAATACGATTGCGCTGGACATGGTCGGGGCCGGCTTCAGCGACAAGCCAGACCAGCTCTTTACGCTCGACGTCTATGTCGAACACCTGCGCGCCTTCATGGACGCGCTCGGCATCGAGCGCGCTTCGGTGGCCGGCGTATCACTGGGTTCGTTCGTTGCGGCGAAGTTCGCGCAGCGCTACCCGCGCCGTACCGACAAGATCACGATGATCTCCGCGGTCGGCCTGCCGTTCCGGCACAACCCGGACATGAGCGAGGACGAGCAGGGCCAGTACCTGCTGGATGCTGCCCGCAAGCGCCGCCAGCAGCAGGTGGAGAACCCGACGTGGGAGGCCATGCGGGCACTGCTGACACGCCTTATCAGCAAGCCGGAAGACTGTGTGGACGACCTGATCGCCATCCGGCAGGCCGTCTATCGTCAGCCCGCCATGCGCGCCGCGATGGAGAACATCATGGATCTGTACGCGCCGGCGGTGTTCAACAAGGACGCGATCACCCCCGAGGAGTGGCGCCGGATCGAAGTGCCCGTCCTGATTACGCTCTCGGTCGACGCCAAAGACTGGTTCTACGAGACCGCCGTCGAGATCAACGGCCTGCTGCCGGATAGCCGCCTGCTCGAATGTCCTGGTGCATCCCACTGGCCCCAGTGGGAGTGCCCGGACCACTTCAACGAAGCGAACATCGCGTTCCTGCTGGAACGCTAGACCCCCCTTGCCGGCCGAGCGCCGGCCCTGGCTTCGGTCCCACTACAAAACATGCGGGGAGACATATGGAAATTCGTATTCCAGGAGGGCGCTCGTCCTCCATGCAGGTCAGCGCGGTCAGGCAAGCCATCAACACAAGCCGCCTGAGCCGCTTTCAGATTGCAACAATCATCGTTTGTGCGCTGCTGAACGTCATGGACGGCTTCGACATCATGGCCATGGTTTTCACGGCCACGGCGATTACGTCCACGTGGAAGATCGGCGGCACGCAACTCGGCTTGCTGCTCAGTGCGGGCATGCTGGGTATGGCCGTGGGGTCCGTCCTCATCACGCCGCTCTCTGACCGCTTCGGGCGTCGGCGGATCGTCGTCTTGAGCCTTGTGCTGATCGCGGGCGGGATGTTCTTCAGCGCGCACGCCAGCGGCTTCAACGACATGGCCCTGGCGCGCGTGGCGACGGGGCTCGGCGTGGGAGGACTGATTCCGAGCCTGAGCGTGATCGTCGCGGAATTCTCTTCCGACAAATGGCGTGGTGGCGCGGTCAGCTTCATGGGGGTCGGCTACACGCTGGGTGCGGTCCTGGGTGGCATCGCGGCCAACGCGCTGATTTCCGGCTACGGCTGGCGGGCGGTTTTCCTGGCCGGGGCATATGGCACCTGTGCATTGATTCTGGTTGTGCTGGTGTGGCTGCCCGAATCCGTGGACTTCCTGATCACGCGCCGGCCGGCAAATGCGCTGGCACGCCTGAATCGCCTCCTGCGGGCCATGCGCTTGCCGGCCATGGCCGAGTTGCCGGAGCGCGACGCCGCTGCGAAGAAGGCCGGAATGCGGGCACTGCTTTCTCCGGCGCTGCTGCCGGCGACGGTGATGCTCTGGGCCGTCTCGTTCCTGGTGCTGCTGTCGACCTACTTCGTGGTGAGCTGGACGCCGCGCCTGCTCGCCTTGTCCGGCCTCTCCGAATCGCAGTCGATCACGGGCGGCGTGCTGCTCAACGCCGGCGGCCTGCTGGGTTGTCTGCTGTTCGGTTGGCTTGCCAGCCGGATGAGCTTCAAGGTGGTGACGCTGGCCTATTTCCTGATTGGAACGGCGAGCCTCGCGCTGTTCAGCGTCGTCCACCACGACCTGAGCATCGCCTTTCCCCTGACGACGCTGATCGGTGTGTGCCTGTTCGGCGCCATCGCGGGCATCAACACGCTGGCACCGTCGCTCTACGACGCCTCCGCGCGCGGTACTGGCGTTGGCCTGGCCACGGGGATCGGCCGGCTCGGCGGCATCCTGTCGCCGGCGCTCACCGGCTTCATGGTCGACGCCGGTCATCCGATCAGCGGCCTGTACCTCGTCTATTGCGTGCCGCTGCTTGCCGGGGCAGCGGTGATGTGGTGGATGCGACGGATTCCGTCGTCGATGACGACCGCGCGAGCCTGACACATACCAAGGAGTTACTGATGGCCATCAAATTGCTGGATATCGCCTACGGCCGCGTTCGCGCCCCCGACCTCGACGAAGCGGAACGGTTTCTTCTCGCCTTCGGCATGCGGCGCGCCGCGCGCACGGAGGGCGCCCTGTACATGCGCGGATATGGCGGCTCGCATCATCTCCACGTAGTGGAGCAGGGCGACGCGGGCGCGGTCTCGCTTGCCTTCCTCGCGGAGAGTGAAAGCGACTTGCTGCGTGCGTCGCAGCTTGCCGGCGCCTCGCCCGTGGAAGCGATCCACGAGCCAGGCGGCGGGAAGCGCGTGCGGCTGACGGAGCCCAACGGCCTGTGCATCGAAGTGGTACACGGCATCGCGGCGGCGGCGGCAAGCCCGGTGCCTACGCATCCGCTCAACACCTCCGACGCACCCACGCGGCGCGCGGGAGGCATGACGGAAATGGCGCCGCGCCCGGCGCACGTCTGGCGTATCGGCCACGGGGTGGTGTTCACGCCGAAGGTGGAGGAGACGGCCCGATGGTTCATGGACACGTTCGGCATGCTCATTTCGGACGTCGTCCACGACGGCGTCGAGCGGAACACGGTCGGCAACTTCCTCCGGCTGAACCGCGGCGCGGAACTCGTCGACCACCACACGCTGTTCATCGCGTATGCGCCGGTCGCCGGCATCCACCACCTGAGCTTCGAGGTGGCCGATCTCGACGACCTGCTGCTCGGCAAGGAATACCTCTCGGGTCTGCCGTACGCGCACCTGTGGGGCGTGAGCCGCCACGTCCAGGGTGGCCAGATTTCCGACTACTGGACCGATCCGACCGGCGTGATGCTGGAGCACTGGACCGATTCGGACCGGCTCGATGCCAACGAGCCGACCCGTTATCTCACCAGGGAACAGTCGCGCGGCCCGTGGGGACCGCCGGCAACCGCGGAGTTTCGCGCCCACGCGCTGACGCCGATCGTGCCGTGGGGCACTGCAGTGACGAAGGAAGACGCAAATGTTTGATGTCGCAATCGTTGGCTATGGGCCGGTCGGCAAGTTGCTGGCCATCCTGCTTGCGCAGCGTGGGCACAAGGTCGCGGCGATCGACCGGTTCGCGAGCGTCTATGCCCTGCCGCGCGCCGTGCATTTCGATGACGAGACGGGACGGCTGCTCGACCAGGCAGGTGTCGGCGACGCCGTCCGCAAGATCTGCATCACCCGCAACGCGCCGGCGGAATTCCTGTCGGGCAGCGGGGACGTCCTGCTGCGTCTTCAGGCCGAGGCGCCGCCGAATGCCGGATGGCCCGCGCGCAACTTCTTCCACCAGCCGGAACTGGAGCAGATTCTCGCGGATCGCGCCGCCAGCCTCCCGGGACTTTCATTCTTCGGCGGCTACGAGGCGGGCCGACCGGTTCAGGACGATGCCGGTGTGACGCTTTCCCTGCGCAAGCTCGACCCGGCCGACGGCGCGGACGAAGGCGCGGACGAAGGCGAACGCGTCATCCGTGCGAAGTATCTCGTCGGCTGCGATGGCGCGAACAGCCTCGTGCGCGAGTCCATCGGCGCGCCGGTCGAGGATCTCGGCTGCACGCATGACTGGCTGGTCGTGGACTTTCGTCGCGACGGCTCGCAGGCGTGGCCGCAAGCGGGGCGCCAATACTGCGACCCTGCCCGGCCGACCACTTACGTGCCGTTGGGCCCCCACGCCTTTCGCATGGAGTTCATGCTGAAAGCCGGGGAGGGCCGCGACGATTTCGGGACGGCTGCCGCGGTCCTGGCAATGGTCGCCCGAGCGGGATTGCCGACGCAAGGCATCGAGATCGTTCGCCAGGCCATCTACACGTTCCGGGCGCTGTGGCTCACGCGCTGGCAGTCCGGCCGGATCTTCATCGCCGGCGATGCCGCGCATCTGACGCCACCGTTCCTCGGCCAGGGGTTGTGCAGCGGTATGCGCGATGCGGCGACGCTGGCCTGGAAAATCGACCTCGTGCTTGCCGGACACGCGCACGCTGACGTGCTCGAAACCTACGGCCGCGAGCGTGAGCCGCATGTCGCGACACTGATCCGCTGCGCAATGGACTACGGCGCGGTCATCTGCGTCACCGATCCGGAGCAGGCATCGAAACGCGACAGCCAGATGCTGGTCGACGGCGTGAAGACGCTGCCTGCCGTGCCGCGGCCTCGCCTCGGTCCGGGCATCGCGCTGGCTGACGATCCGCACGCCGGATACCTGCTGCCGCAAGGCCGGGTCGAGCACGACGGAGCGATCCAGTCTGTCGATCAGATTCAGCGGGGTGGCTTCCTGTTGCTCGGCGCCGATGCCGATCCGCTGGCGAACCTGTCGGAGCAGAGCCGGCGCTTCCTGCGCGGGATCGGTACGCAGGCCCTGAATGTGACCTCCAGCCGCGATGTGGACGGCGTATTCGGTCCGTGGCTCGCACGGCAGGAGCGCCGCTTCGCACTCGTTCGTCCCGACTACTACGTCTTCGGCACGGCCGCGCACGCCGCCGACGTCGAACCGATGGTGGCCGCCCTGCGTCGTCAACTGGCGGCGAGTGCTGCTGCGAGTGATGCGCCTGCGGTCGCGCGCGCCGCCGCCTTCTGAACATCGCCCGAAAACGAATTCCACGAGAGATTGCCATGCAGGAAGTTACTACCCGCGATACCGCCGACATGCTCGAAATCATGGCGCTGGTCTATGCCTGTGCCGAGGCGACAGACCAGCGCAACCCGGAGTCATTCGCCGGCTGCTACACGAGCGACGGCGTATTCGACCGCTCGGGCAGGGTATTCGTCGGTCATGCCGACATTGCGAAAGGGCTGCAGGAACGGGCTGAGGGTCTGCAGCGCCGCCACATCTTCTCCAACCTGCGGATCGTCATCGAGGGCGAAGGCAAGGCCACGGGCAGCGGCTACTGCCTCGTGTTCGATCACCAGACGGGTGGGCCCGCCGGCACGCCGCCCATCATTGCGGACTTTTCCGACCAGTACGCGAAGGTGGGCAATGCCTGGAAGATCCGCAAGCGCGTCGTGCGCCGTGCGTTCCAGTGACCGGCATCCTCTACTGAACGGAGTGGAACGATGCGCTACACGGCATTTGAACACCAAGGGAAAGCCTGGCTCGGCATACGCCGTGACGGGCTGGTCCACAAGCTGGGCAGCGAGCCACTGGAGTCGCTTCTGGCACGAGGCGTCGATCTCGTCGCCTACGCGAATCAGGCGGCTGACGCCCATGACGCGCTGCCCCTGGATGCGGTGCGCCTTCTGGCGCCGCTGCGCCGGCCCCCGAAGATCCTTTGCGTAGGGCTGAACTACCGGGCACACGTGAACGAAAGCCGGTACGAGGTTCGGGATGATCCCGTCTTCTTCCTGCGCTTGCATACGAGCCTCGTCGGGCCCGGTCAGCCGATCGTTCGGCCAGCGATCTCCGACACGCTGGACTACGAGGGAGAACTGGCGGTGGTACTCGGGCGTGGCGGGCGCGATCTCGATCGCGACGCGGCCCTCGCCTGCATCGCCGGCTACACGATCTTCAACGACGCCACGGTGCGCGAGTACCAGTTCAACACGACCCAGTGGACCCTCGGCAAGAACTTCGACGCGACCGGCGCGATGGGGCCGGAACTCGTGACCGCAGACGAACTGCCGCCGGGTGGCACCGGGCTCATGCTGCGCACGCGCGTCAACGGAGAGGTCGTGCAGGAGGCCTCGACGGACGACCTGATTTTCAGCGTGCCCGAGCTGATTTCCTACCTGAGTCGCGCGATCACGCTGGAGCCGGGCGATGTCGTCGTCACCGGCACGCCGTCAGGGGTCGGCTGGGCGCGGCAGCCGAAGCGCGTTCTCAGGCCCGGCGATCTCTGCGAGGTCGAGATCGACCGTTTCGGCATCCTGACCAATCCGATCGTCGCGGCCTGATGGCCGCGCGAGAGATGACATGAATTTCAACCAGAAGAAGAGCAAGGAAGGATGGAGATGAGCGAAATGAAGAAGTCGCTGTTCGCAATCGGCGCAATCGGCGTGTTGCTGGGCCAGGCCGCACCCGTGCGGGCACAATCCAGCGTGACCCTCTACGGACTCGTGGACACGGCGGTGGAGTATGTGAACCGTGTCTCGACCGCCTCGGGCACCGGCGGCCGCGTTGGGATGACTGGCCTTGGCGGCCTGGCCCCGTCGCGCTGGGGCCTGCGCGGCGCGGAAGACCTCGGCGGCGGCCTGCAGTCGGTGTTCTGGCTCGAAAGCGGCTTCGCGCCCGATACGGGGGCGCTGACGCCGTCTGCGACCAGTCCACTCTTTGCCCGCCAGGCGTCGGTGGGCCTGAAGAAGAACGGTGTCGGCCTGCTCACGTTCGGCCGCCAGTACACGAGCCTGTTCGATGGCGTCGCCAACTTTGCGCCGATGCGGCTTGCCACGACCTATGAGCCCGTCGCGCCGCTGGTTGGCCTGAGCTACCGTGAAGACAACATGGTCAAGTACGCAGGAGACTTCGGCTCATGGCATGTCGGCGCGCACTACTCATTCGGTACGGGTACGCCGCTCCAGGGCGGGCAGCCAACCGTCTCGTCAGGCGGCGAGATCCCGGGCAATCACCGTGCGCAGACGGGCTACGGCGCTACCGGTTATTACGTGGACGGCAAGCTCGGCGTCGGCCTTGGCTACGATCAGGTGAACCCGCAGACTGCCAGCGGCATCGGAGTCGAGCGCAAAGCTACCATCGGGGCGAGTTACGTGCTCGGGGCGGCGCGGCTCTTCGGTGGCTATCGCTGGCGCGATTCTGTCTACGCGAACGACAACACGGCAGTGCGAGACAACTTCTACTGGACGGGCATTTACTACCAGGCCACGCCCGCGCTCGGCCTGACGGCTGCCTACTACTACAATCAGGTCAAGGCAGCATCCCTTTCCGCCTCGGCGCCGGCGCAGAAGCAGCCCAACTTCAGTCAGTTGAGCCTGCTGGCAGACTACAGCCTGTCCAAGCGTACCGACGTTTACCTGTCTGCCTCGTGGTCGCACAACGGGGCGCTCAACTACGACTCGGTCATCCAGACAGGCGGTCTTTACGGCTACGGTTCGCCCGCATCGATCACAGGGCTGGCCAATGGGCAGAAAGACATGATCGGGGTGGCCGCCGGGCTTCGGCTGGTGTTCTGATTCCCAGCCGGCCCTGCTGCCGGGCCGCTGACAGCGCTAATCGGCAGGGGATCGGCTGAAGCCGGCCCCCGCCGTCCGGACGCCTCACGCATATTCGCCCCTTTCGGCACGGCAACTCGCCCCTCCGGGATACCCCCCATAACGAGGAGGTGTCCCGCACATCGCTCTCCGGCAAAAAGGAAGGTACGGACGGCCCATGCCATCCCGCCAAGCAGAATAGGAGAGCGAGACACGATGACATCCCCCTGGCGCATCACATCCATGCTGGCCTGTGCCGCGGCCATGGCGGCATCCGTCATGCCGGCAAGCGCCGCCACGGAAGGCGTTTCGACGACGGAGGCGCGCGCGCTGGCGCATGAGGCCTACGTCTTCGGCTACCCGCTGGTGAAGAACTACGGCGTGCTCCATACGTATTTCACCGACGCCGGCAATGCGGAGTACAAGGCGCCCTGGAACACCCTCTACAACGAGGCTCGCCTCTACACGCCGGACGACACGGCGTTCCCCACGCCGAACGCCGACACGCCGTATTCCCAGCTCGGCGCGGACCTGCGCACCGAGCCCCTGGTGCTGAGCGTGCCCGAGGTCGGGAAGGGTCGCTACTACTCGCTGCAGTTCGTCGACCTGTACACCTTCAACTTCGCCTACGTGGGCAGCCGCGCGACCGGCAACGGCGCGGGCGACTACCTGCTGGTCGGGCCGCATTGGAAGGGCGCGGTGCCGCCGGGTATCCGCGGCGTGATCCGTTCAGAGACGGACCTCGCCTTCGTGTTCTACCGGACCCAGTTGATTGGCGCGGCGGACATGGAAAACGTGAAGCGCATCCAGGCCGGTTATCGGGTGCAGCCACTGTCCGCCTATCTGGGACGTCCCGCGCCGGCTGCGGCGCCCGCCATCGCATTCATCAAGCCGGCGCTCGTGAACGAGGAGCGCGACGCGGCGAAGTTCTTTTCGGTGCTGAATTTCGTGCTCCAGTTCTGCCCGACGCACCCCGACGAAGCCGCGCTGCGGCAGCGCATCGCGCGTCTCGGCATCGTGCCGGGCAAGCCGTTTCCGTACGCCGGGATGCCGGCGGAAATGCGCCAGGCCATCGACGAGGGCGTCGCGGATGCCTGGCGGGACCTGGACGGCCTCGGCAAGCGCATCGCCGCGGGCGAGGTGTCCACCACCGCCTTGCTGGGCAGCCGGGAAGTCCTCGGCGGCAACTATCTCTACCGCATGCGCGGCGCAGCGAGCGGCCTGTACGGAAACTCCCGGGAAGAGACGGTCTATCCGCCCTACTACGTGGATGCCGCCGGCCAACGGCTGGACGGTGCCGCGCATCGCTACGTGCTGCGCTTTGCGCCGGGGCAGCTTCCGCCGGTCAATGCGTTCTGGTCGTTCACGATGTACGATGCCCGCACCCGGATGCTCGTGGCTAATCCGCTCGACCGATACCTGGTGAATTCGCCGATGCTGCCGTCGCTGAAGCGCGATCCCGACGGCGGTCTCACCCTCTACGTGCAGCACGACTCGCCGGGCAGGGAGCGGGAGGCGAACTGGCTGCCGGCACCCGCGGGCCCCTTCGTGATTGCGGGCCGGCTGTACTGGCCGAAGCCCGAGGTCCTGAGCGGCGTGTGGAAGGCGCCGGCGATGGAACGAGCGGAATAGTGCGCACTGGCTGGCAAGCAGGAGAACATCACAGCAAATGGAAGGAGACTCAATGAATCCAGCAAAGCTCGGTGCGGCCGCGTCGGCCCTGGCCCTCGCCGCGGCGATTCCCCCCGCGCAAGCCGAACCCGTGGCAGCGAAACCGGTGGCCGTGACCGTCGACAATTTCGCCAGGGCGGAAAGCGACCGCTATTTCGCCCGCTCGGCGCAGCGCGGCGGCGTGGGCAAGCTGGTCCACGTGCGCGTGCTGATGCCCATCGACAACCAGCCCGTCGTGCGGGGCAACCGCGACACGCTCTATTCGTCCGGTGTGTTCGACCTCGACGCCGGCCCGGTGACATTGGTGATGCCCGACGCCGGCTCGCGCTACATGTCGATGAGCATCTACAACGAGGACCATCACGTGGTGGGCCTGCACAACGGCGCGGGCACCTACACCGTCACCCGGGAGGCTGCCGGCACGCGTTATGTGCTGATCGGCATCCGTACGCTGGTCGACCCCGCGTCGCCCGACGACTTTCGTGCGGCCCACGCACTGCAGGATGCCATCCGCACCAGCCAGCCGGGCGGCCCCGGCAGCTTCATCGTCCCGGCCTGGGACAAGTCGAGCCAGGATGCCTTGCGCACGGCCCTTATCACGCTAGGCGACACCGTGCCGGATTCGCGCCGGATGTTCGGCGCGGCGGGGCAGGTCGACCCTGTTCGGCATCTCGTGGGCAGCGCCATCGCGTGGGGCGGCCTGCCGGAGCGCGAGGCGATGTACCTGATCGTCAAGCCGGAGCGCAATGACGGCAAGACGGCCTATCGGCTCGACGTGGGACAGGTGCCGGTCGACGGCTTCTGGTCGATCAGCGTCTACAACGCGACGGGCTACTACGAGCCCAATGCGCAGGGCGCGTACACCATCAATAGCCTGACGGCGAAGCGGGGCAGGGACGGCAACGTGTCGATCCGGTTCGGCGACTGCGCGGCCGATGCGGCGAAGGCCGGGAACTGCCTGCCCATCGTGCCGGGCTGGAACTACATGGTCCGCTTCTATCTGCCCCACAAGGAGATCCTGGACGGGACGTGGACGTTTCCGCAGGCGCTGCCTCTGTCCTGAGCGGGGCTCGAGTGTTTTCTCCCCTCTCCCATTCATGGGAGAGGGGCAGGGGAGAGGGCAGCGGCGCGCGAAGCTGGCACTGTCGTGGGCGATGCGCCCGATGCCCTCTCCCCCGACCCCTCTCCCGCGCGCTGGAGAGGGGAGAACACCGATGCGTCCGGATTAGCCTGATTGTTTTCTCCCCTCTCCCATTCATGGGAGAGGGGCAGGGGAGAGGGCAGCGGCGCGCGAAGCTGGCACTGTCGTGTGCGATGCGCTCGATGCCCTCTCCCCCGACCCCTCTCCCGCAAGCGGGCGAGGGGAGACAACCCGGTGATCACTCGCGCGCCAGCATCCCCGGCGTCGACGACAGATGAAAGCCATCGAACGGCACGCTGTTTGCGTGCCGCTCCAGCTTCCACGCCCGGCGCGCATTGGGCCCGCCCCCGTCCACGCGCAGGCACGAGCCCGTGATGAACGCGGCGGCCGGCGACAGCAGGAAGACGATCGCGGCCGACACCTCCGACACCGTGCCGTACCGTTGCATCGGGATCTCGCGCGGCATCTCGCGGATCAATGCGGCGGCGTCGGCCGAGTAGTTGTCGAAGCCGCTCGACGCGATGAGTCCGGGCGACACCGTGTTCACCCGCACGCCCGATGCCGCCCATTCGCAGGCGGCGGTCTCCGATAGCGTCAGCATGCCGCCACGCGCGGCACCCGAATGCGCGAAGCCGGGCAGGCCGTTGGCGATGTCGGCGATCATGTTGACGATGGCACCGCCGTGCCGCGACATCCAGCGGGCGTAGACCTCCCGCATGAAGATGAAGCCGCCGGTCAGGTTGTTGCGCACCACCGCCTCGAATCCCTTCGTCGTGAAGTCTTTCATCGGGCCGTAGTACTGGCCGCCTGCATTGTTGACCAGCGCGTCGATGCGCCCGCGCAGGGCGAGCACCGCCTCCACGGTGTCGATCACCGCCGCGTCGTCGCGGATGTCGCAGGGATGCGCGGAGGCGCTGCCCCCGTCGGCTTCGATCTCGGCGCGGACGGCTTCGAGCTTTGCCGGATCGCGTCCGACCAGCGCCACGTGCGCGCCCAGGGCAGCCAGCTCATGCGCCGTGCAGCGGCCGATGCCGCTGCCACCGCCGGTGACGATGGCCGTCTGCCCGTCGAACAGGCCCGGCCGGAAGACTGATTGGAACGGCATGGGGGCCTCCGTCGTGTCAGGGTTGCATCCAGTCGCGCAGCACATCCGCGTTGTGCTCGCCACGGCGCGGAACCGGGCCGGGGCGCGCAGCCGGCGTGCCCGAGAAGCGCGGCGCCGGATTGGGCTGGAGCAGGCCGCCCTCGCGGCTGTAGACGTCGCGCGCGCGCATGTGCGGATGATCGGCGGCCTCGTCGGGCGTCAGCACGGGGGCGAAGCAGGCGTCCGTGCCTTCCAGCAGGCGGCACCATTCCTCGCGGGTGCGGCTGGCAAAGAGCGCGGCGAAGCGCTCGCGCAGGGCGGGCCAGGATTGCGGATCGTAGCCGTTGGCGAATCCGGCATCGTCGGCAAGGCCAAGCCGCTCGCGCAATTCGCGGTAGAACTTCGGCTCGAGCGATCCGACCGAGATGAAATGGCCGTCGGCGCAACGGTAGGTGTTGTACCAGTGCGGGCCGTCCAGGATGCTCCGGCCGCGTGTGGCGGTCATCTGGCCGGCTGCCTGCAGGGCGAGGAGGAGGGCCGTCATGTGGGCGCTGCCGTCGGTGATGGCGGCATCCACCACCTGGCCCCGTCCCGTGGCGCGGGCGCTCATCACGCCGGCCAGCAGGCCGACCGCGAGATACATCGCGCCGCCGCCGATGTCGCCCACGAGGCTGGGCGGCACGAGCGGCGCCTGGCCGGGCTGTCCGGCGTACCACAGGGCGCCCGACAGGGCCACGTAGTTGAGGTCATGTCCGGCGGCGTGCGACAGGGGGCCGGCCTGGCCCCAGCCCGTCATGCGGCCATAGACCAGCTTCGGGTTGCGTTGCAGGCAGACATCGGGACCGAGGCCGAGCCGTTCCATCACGCCGGGACGCATGCCTTCGATCAGGGCATCGGCGTGCGCGACCAGTTGCAGGACGGTCTCGATGCTTTCGGGCGACTTGAGATCCAGTGCGACGGAGCGCTTGCCGCGGCTGGCAATATCGGCATTGGTACCCAGCTCGATGTTCTCGGCGTTCGCCTGCACGCGGTCCACCACGACCACGTCGGCGCCGAGGTCGGCCAGCAACATGCCGCAGAACGGGCCCGGGCCGATGCCGGCTATCTCAAGGACTTTCAGGCCGGCCAGCGGGCCCTGCTTCTTCGTCGTCATTCCGTCTCCTGATTGTGGATGCTGGCCGATGATAGGAGCCGGGAGGACGGGAGGTCGCCCCCTCGAAACTAGGGGGCCGGCCCAGGGAAGGGGGGCACCCCCCTAGTTTCGAGGGGGCGTCCAAGGAGGAGGGCAGGCCTTATCCTCGCGCTGCGCCATGTCACCGGCGCGACGACAATTACCAGGAGGAGCCTGCCAGATGCATTCACGCTTGTTTACCGTGCGAGCGCCGCAACCGTACAGCGGGAGCTGCCATGTCTGAATCCACGATCGCCGGCGTCGCACTGCCGCCCACCCTGCTGCACAGCTTTCTCAAGTGGGAAGCCGAAATCCCGGGTCAGGTGTACCTCACGCAACCCCAGCCCGACGGCGGCGTGATCGACTACACCTGGGGCGAAGTGGCCGACCAGGCGCGCCGGATGGCTGCGCACCTGAGAAGCATGGCGCTGCCGCCGAAGTCGTCCATCGTCATCTTCGGCAAGAACACGGCGCACTGGATCATCGCCGACCTCGCCATCTGGATGGCAGGTCATGTCAGCGTGCCGCTCTATCCCACCGCCAATGCCGAGACCGTCGCCTACGTGCTGGACCATTGCGACGCGAAGCTGATGTTCGTCGGCCGGCTGGACGGCGACGCCAGGGGCTGGGCGTCCGTCCGGATCGCCGTGTCGATGGCCCTTCCCCTGGTCAACCTGCCGCTGTCGGCGCGGGAAGAGGGCACGGGCTGGGACGAAATCGTGCGCGGCACGGCGCCGCTGGCTGACATCGTCATGCCGCAGCCGGACGACATCGCCACGATCATGTACACGTCCGGCAGCACGGGCCGGCCGAAGGGTGTGATCCACAGCTTCGGGGCGATGTGCACGACACCGCGCAGGGCGTCGGTGCTGATCGACCGGGGCCGGGGCGCGTCGCACGCCGACCGCATGCTGTCCTACCTGCCGCTGGCGCACACGGCGGAGCGGCAGGGCGTGGAAGCGGCGTCGCTGTGCCACGGCTTCCGGGTCTTCTTCAACCACTCGCTGGAGACCTTCGCGGCGGACCTGCGGCGGGCGCGTCCCACCATCTTCCTGTCGGTGCCGCGCCTGTGGATCAAGTTCTACCAGGCGGTGGCGGAAAAGATGTCGCCCAGGAAGCAGCGCATCGCGTTCCGCATCCCCGGCGTGGCGGGCGCGCTGAAGAAGAAGCTGCTGACCGCGCTGGGGCTCGATGCGGTCCACACCGCCTATACCGGGTCCGCGGCGTTGCCGGAGGATGTGCTCGCGTGGTACCGCAGCCTCGGACTGGAGTTGCTCGACGGCTACGGCATGACCGAGAACTTCGCCTACTCGCACTTCAATCGGCCGGGCAAGGCAGCGCGCATCGGCTACGTGGGCGAATGCCTGCCGGGCGTGGAGGCAAGGCTGGACGCGAATGGCGAGATCCTCGTGAAGAGCCCGGGGCAGATGATCGGCTATCACAAGGCGACGGAGGAAACGCGGCAGTGCTACACGCCTGACGGCTTCTTCCATACCGGCGACCGCGGCGAACTCGACGCACAAGGGCGGCTGCGCATCATCGGTCGCGTCAAGGAGGAGTTCAAGACCTCCAAGGGCAAGTACGTGGCACCGTCGCCCATCGAGGCCCGGCTGGTGGATCATCCGCGCCTGGAGTCCGTGTGCGTGACCGGTCCGGGCAGGCCGCAGCCGTTCGCGCTTGCCGTCCTCAGCGACGCCACCCGGCAGGAACTGGCGAACGGGCTGGCGAAGGGCGAACTGGCGAAGGAACTGGAAGCGTGGCTCGACGCAGTCAACGCCCATGCCGAGCCGCATGAGCGGCTGGACAAGCTCATCGTCATGAAGGAGCCCTGGACGATCGAGGGCGGCTTTCTGACGCCCACCCTGAAGATTCGCCGCGCCGTGATCGAGGAGCGGTTCCTGTCGCGCTTCGACACCGCCGGAGTGCCGGCTGGCAAGGTGGTCTTCGAGTAGTGCGCCTTGCGCCGGGCGGCGGGGGTGGCTTGTATTCTTGCGTTCCCCGCCGCTGCCTTACCCCTCGCAACGAGGGGGTGTCACACGCGTCCGTCGCCAATAACGTCTGGCTGGACCCTTTCTCACGGAACCTTCATGCCGGACCTTCAACGACCCGGCGCGCCACCGCAGCGCGCCTTGCCGACACCACACGCGGAGCGCCAATGAACCGCGATCTCATCCTGTCGCGCCGCGACGTCGATTTCCTCCTGTTCGACTGGCTGAAAGCCGATGCGCTTTGCGAGCGGCCGCCTTTCACCGGCCAGGACCGCCACGTTTACGCCTCCGCGCTCGACGTCTACGAAGCCCTCGCGGCCGACCTGTTCGCGCCGCACAACAAGAAGAACGACAGCAGCGAACCGTCCTTCGATGGCGAACGCGTGAGCGTCAATCCCGAAGTCGGCGAGGCGCTGCGGACCTTCTCCGATGCCGGCCTGATGTCGGCCGGCTTCCCGACAGACTGGGGCGGCATGTCGCTGCCATCGGTCATCGAGTGCGCCGGCATGGCGTGGCTGATGGCCGCCAACGCCGGCACGACCGCCTATGCGTTCCTGACCATTGCCAACGCGAACCTGCTGATGGCGCACGGCGACCCGGCGCGCGTGGGCCGCTACGTGCGGGCGATGGGCGAGGGCCGTGTCTTCGGGACGATGTGCCTGTCGGAGCCACAGGCCGGATCGAGCCTCGCCGACATCCGCACGCGCGCCGTGCCAGTGGGCGATGGTCGCTCTGGCCGCTATCGCCTGTTCGGCAACAAGATGTGGATCTCGGGCGGCGAGCACGAGATCGGCGAGAACATCGTCCACCTCGTGCTGGCGAAGATCCCCGACGAGAATGGCAGGCTGCCGCCGGGCGTGCAGGGCATCTCGCTATTCACCGTGCCGCGCCGCCTCATGGGCGAGGACGGCACGCCGGGCGAGCGCAATGACGTCACGCTGGCCGGCATCAACCACAAGATGGGCTATCGCGGCACGGTCAATTGCCTGCTCAACTTCGGCGAGGGACGTTTCCGCCCCGACGGCGAGGCAGGCGCGATCGGCGAGATCGTGGGGGAGCCGGGGCAGGGGCTGGCGTACATGTTCCACATGATGAACGAGGCCCGCATCAAGGTCGGGCTGAGCGCCGCCGCGCTCGCCTATACCGGCTACCTGCACGCGCTCGACTACGCGCGCACGCGCACGCAGGGGCGGCCGCGCAGCACGCGCGATCCGGCGTCGGCGCCGGTCGCGCTGGTGAGCCATCCCGACGTGCGCCGCATGCTGCTGGCGCAGAAGGCCTACGCCGGCGGCGCGCTGGCGCTGTGCCTGTACGCCGCTCGCCTGCACGACGACGCGCACTCGCTTCCCGACCCGCAGTCCCGCGCCGACGCGACGCTGCTGCTCGACGTGCTGACGCCGGTCGTCAAGAGCTGGTCGTCGCAATGGGGGCTGGCTGCCAACGACCTCGCCATCCAGGTCCACGGCGGCTATGGCTACACGCGCGAGTACAACGTCGAGCAGTTCTATCGCGACAACCGTCTCAATCCCATCCATGAAGGCACGTTCGGCATCCAGGCACTCGACCTGCTCGGCCGCAAGACCCGCGCCGCCGACGGGGCGGGGCTTGGACTGCTGGCGCGCCGCATCGCGAAGACGATTGGCCATGCATCGGGCGTGGCATGCCTGCAGCGGCACGCGCGGACGCTTGCCCAATCGTGGGAACGGCTGGACCGGGTTACCGCGCAATTGAACGCGCTGCACGATGTGGACCTGCGGCTCGCCAACGCATCGGCCTACCTGGAAGCCTTCGGGCATGTCGTGGTCGGCTGGTTGTGGCTCGACCAGGCGGTGGCGGCCGTGGGGAACGTGGACGCGGCGCTCGACGATTTCCGGCTCGGCAAGCGGGCGGCCTGCGACTACTACTTTGGGTGGGAGATGCCGAAAGTGGCGGGCTGGCTGAGCGTGCTGGATCCGGTGGAGCCGACGCCGCTTGAAGCGGTGGATGGGTGGCTCTGAAGGGCTGTCGGGAAACTTACGGGGCTCCCGCGGTTTTCTCCCCTCTCCCCCGGCCCCTCTCCCGCGCGCGGGAGAGGGGAGAACCCCGACGCGCGTCCAAACCAGCCCGTTTGTTTTCTCCCCTCTCCCATTCATGGGAGAGGGGCGGGGGAGAGGGCAACGACGGTTCCGTTCGCGACATCATCAATTGAGCCGCGACCCCTCACTCCCGGCCCCTCTCCCATAGGGAGAGGGAAGAACACCGACGCGTCCGGACTAGCCTGTTTGTTTTCTCCCCTCTCCCATTCATGGGAGAGGGGCGGGGGAGAGGGCAACGACGGTTTCGTTCGCGACATCGTCCATTGAGCGACGGACCAACGTTCGGGCACCTCGGCCGGCGCGCTGGCGCCAGCATCGACATCCGCCGGCCACCTGCACCGCCGCGCAGTCGCCCAGTAGAGCGCGCGCACGGCGGCGTCGTGCGAATGCCGGATAGCCGGCGACGCCAGCTCGAAATGACGCGCCGACAGCACGCCATGTTCGGCGGCGGCAGCGAGGCATACCACCTGCCGCGTGCCGCTGTTCGTCGAGATCCATTCTTCCAGCACGCGGGCAAGGCAGGCGGCATAGGCCGCCGTCCCGCGACGGGACCGCTTCGCAGCCAGCCGCCGGGCCTCCCGCCCGACTTCACGGACGTCCTGCAACAGCGCCGCCATGCGGGCAGGCAGGCTCGACTCGCCGAACTGCCGGGCTTGACCGTGCATCGACCGGCTCAGCCGAGGCTGCGCGAGATGATCAGCTTCTGGATATGGCTGGTGCCTTCGTAGATCTTGCAGACGCGCACGTCGCGGTAATAGCGCTCCACCGGGAAGTCCGACAGATAGCCGTAGCCGCCGTGGATCTGGATCGCCTGCGAGCACACCTTCTCGGCGATTTCGCTGGCGAACAGCTTGGCGATCGACGCCTCCTTGCTGCATTCGACCCCGGCATCGCACAGGCGGGCGGCATGCAGCGAGTACTGGAAGGCGATATCGACCTGCGCGGCCATGTCGGCCAGGTCGAAACTGACGGCCTGCAACTGGATGATCGGCTTGCCGTAGGCCACACGCTCCTTCGCGTAGGTCACGGCGGCATCCAGTGCAGCGCGCGCAGCGCCGGCCGCGATGAACGCGATGCCGATGCGGCCGTCCGACAGGCCGCCGAGCACCGCGCCGTAGCCGCCGCCTTCCGCGCCGAGCAGGTTGGCCGCGGGAATGCGGCAGTCGTCGAGCGTGATCTGCGCCGTATGCGCGGTGTGCTGGCCGAGCTTGCTTTCGATGCGGGCTACCTCGTAGCCGGGCGTCTTCGGCTCGATGATGAACAGGCTCGTGCCTTTCTTGCCGGCTGCCTTGTCGGTCACCGCGAACACGAAGCCGACGCCCGCCTCGCTGCCGTTGGAGATGAACTGCTTGGTGCCGTTGAGGACGTAGTGGTCGCCGTCGCGGCGGGCCGTGGTCTGCATGGCCGAGGTGTCCGAGCCGGCCTGCGGCTCCGAGATCAGCGAGGCGCCGATGGACTCGCCGCGCGCCATCGCAGGCAGGTAGTGGCGCTTCTGTTCCTCGCTGCCATGCTTCGCGATGACGGCGGCGGTGAAGTTGTGGACGTGGAGGATCGTGGCCAGGCCGGCGTCCGCCGCCGCGAATTCGTGCTGCGCGAGGCAGAACTCGGTGATGCTCGCGCCGAGCCCGCCGTACTCCTCGGGAACCAGCATGCCGAGGTAACCCAGTTCGGCCAGCGCGCGGAGTTCGGCGTGCGGCCAGGCCGAGGTCCGGTCCCGCTCGGCGGCGGTGGGCGCAATGATGTCCGTCGCCACGCGGCGGGCCGCGTCGCGGATCATGATCTGTTGTTCGGAGAGGAGGGTGGTGGATGCGTCGGCCATGTTTCGTTCCTTGCGAAGGAGCTTGCCGCCGGCGTGCGTCGTGCCCGGCCGGCGTTGCCCCGATGGAACACCGATTAGGCCATCGCGCGACATCCCCGGTCCCCCCTCTTTTCGAGGGGCGCGGGCCGGGCGCGCCTGCCGGGAAGATGGTGGCTCCCCCGCCCGCGTCCACAAGAGGAACCGATAAGAAATGCGACTGGCAGACTACTTCGACGCCGCCGCCGCGCAGTATTCCGGCCAGACGGCATTCATCGATGGCGACACACGCCTCACTTTCCGGCAGGCGCAGCAATTCGTGCACGCCACGGCGCACGCCCTGTGCGCGGACCCGGAACTGCCGCCCGGGGCGCACGTTGCCATTTACGCGCCGAACGACCATCGCGTGAGCCTGCTGCAGATCGCGGCCAACCGCGCGGGCATGGTGTGGGTGTCGGTGCATACGCGCAACACCGTCGAGACGAACATCGACGTGCTGGTCTATGCCGACTGCGACTTCGTCTTCTTCCACAGCCGGTACGCCGACGCCGTCCCGCAGATGCAGGCGGCGTTGCCCCGCGTGCGGCGCTTCGTCTGCATCGATGCCCCGTCCGCGCATGGTCCCTGCCTCGCCGACTGGATTGCGCCGCACGACATGCCCTTTGTGGCGCCCTTCGTCGCTCCCGACGAGGACGCCGGCCTGCCGACGATGCTCCAGCCGACCGGCGGCACCACCGGGCCGTCGAAGGGCGCGGTGCATACGAACCGCTCGCTGGAGATGGCGCTGATCTCCGTCTTCGAAACGCTGAAGATGGACGCGGACTCGCGCGTGCTCGCCGTGGCACCGCTGACGCACGCGGCCTGCATGATCACGCTGGGATGCGCGGTACGCGGTGGCCGCACGGTGGTGCAGGATGGCTTCGACGCCGAAGCCGTGCTGGCCGCCATCGAGCGGGAGGGCATTACCCACCTGTTCCTGCCGCCGACGCTCGTCTACGCGCTGCTGAGCCATCCCGCCATCGATACGACGCGAGTGGATTCGCTGCGCTGCGTGGCGGTGGGCGCGGCACCGATCGCACCGGAGCGGGTGAAGGAGGCCGTGCGCAAGCTGGGGCCGGTAATCCACGAAGTCTATGGCCAGAGCGAATGCCTGTTCCCGGTAGTCGCCAAGGTGCCGTCCGACTATATCCGCCCGGACGGTACGCTCGACGAGCCGGTGCTGCGCTCCGCCGGCAGGGCGGTGCCGTTCGCCTGGGTGGAGGTGATGGACGACGACGGCAATATCGTCGGCCCCGGTGTGCCGGGCGAGATCGTGGTCCGGTCCGCCATGCAGATGCGCGGCTACTACCGGATGCCCGAGGCGACGGCCGAGGTGAATGCGCGCGGCTGGCACCACACCACCGATGTGGGCGTGAAGGACGAGCGCGGCTACATCACCATCGTCGACCGCAAGAAGGACATGATCGTCAGTGGCGGCTTCAACGTGTTCCCGAGCGAGATCGAGGCCATCATCCTGTCGCATCCCGCCGTGCTGGATTGCGCGGTGGTCGGCGTGCCGGACGACAAGTGGGGCGAGGCGGTCAAGGCGGTAGTGCAGTTGCAGGCGGGAAGGTCCGTCACGGGCGACGAACTCGCCGACCTGTGCAAGGCGGCGCTGGGCAGCGTGAAGACGCCAAAATCATTTGAGTTCTGGCAGGACCTGCCGCGCAGCGCCGTGGGCAAGGTGCTGAAGCGGGAGATCCGCGCGCGCTATTGGGAGGGGCAGTGGCGGGCTGTCTGACGGTTTTCTCCCCTCTCCCATTGGGAGAGGGGCGGGGGTGAGGGGCGGCGCCACGTCGAGCGATATGGGTGACACGACCGCCTGCCCTCACCCCCAACCCCTCTCCCGCAAGCGGGAGAGGGGAGAAAACAAGCGCTGTCGGGAAGCCGCGCGCTCAGGCGATCAACGACTGCTCCCGCGCCCAAACCATGGCGTGGTAGCGGCTCGACACCCCGAGCTTCGCAAAGATATTGCGCAGGTTCCACTTCACGGTTTCCACCGTGATGTTCAGCGTCAGTGCGATGCGCTTGTTCGACATCGCCTGTGCAACCAGCGCGAGAATTTCCACCTCGCGCTGGGTCAGCGCAACCTTCGGCTTCTCGGCGCCGGCCAGGGCGTTGCCAGCCGAGGCGTCCGCGGGGAACTTGGCCAGCAGCGCCTTGCCGTAGCGCAGCGTCGCATCGTCGCCCTTCCACTCGCGCAACAGCGCGGGGAGCAACCGGGCGACGGCGCGCCCTTCGTCGAGGAAGGTGCGGCACAGCCCGAGCCGGGCGCCGCTCTCCAGCGCACGCTTCACGCAGGCGGCGGCTTCCGCGTCGCGGCCCAGCGTGTCCAGCACCTGCGCGTCGAGCAGGTCCACCAGCACGCCCAGGCGGCCGCGATGAAAGGACGTGGCGTAAGTGCGCACCGGCTCCAGCGCCGCCAGGGCCTGTTCCGCGTTTTCCTCACGCTTGTCGCCCACCGCCGATGCCAGCAGCACGCGCCCCCGGGCTGCGGCCGCGATGGCAGGCAGTTCCGCCATGAACCCGTGGCTGGCGCCGTGCGCCGAAGCCATTTCGTCCAGCGTGTCGCATAACTCCGCAGCGAGATCCGTTTCGCCCCGCTGCAAATGGACGCGTACCTGCTCGCCGAGCATGTGCGCCACCACGCGCGACTGGCCAAGGCTGCGCAGGTGCGCCGTCTGCGCCTGCAGGAACGCCAGCGCCGCGTCGGGGCCTTCCTGCAGCAGGTCGAGCCGGCTGCGGCACAGGGAGGCGTGGACCATCACTTCCGGCGCCGACGTATGGAGCAGGCCCAGCCGGTTGGCGATGGTCTCGCGGGCATCGTCGATGCGGTCGAGTTCGTAATAGGCATCCCCGAGGAGCCCGGCGCACAGGTTGGCGCACAGCGAGTGATGGCCGTAGACGCGGCTTGCGCGCGTGAGCATGGGCGTGCCCAGTCGCTCGGCTTCACGGATGTCGCCTGCCAGCAGCAGCGCGAGCACGCGGGTGGAACCGACCACCAGCGCCATGTCGTTGTCGCGGTCGTGGACCGGAATGGGATGCTGGTCGAGCAGGCGACGCACGTCGGCGTAGCGGCCATCGGCGGCATAGGCGGTGGCGAGCACGGCCAGCTTGGCGTATTGCACGAAGGCGTTGTCACCGACGGGTTCGTCGTGTCCCTCGAGCGAGGCGATGATGCGTGGCGTGTCGTCGCGCTGGTACGCGATGGTGGCGTGCACGAGCGGCAGGACGGCGCGCACTTCGGGGTCCGGAGCCGCGGAGCCGGCTTCCAGTTGCGCCACCCACTTCATGGCGCGCCGGTAGCGGGCCGTGAAGGCGACGGTCAGGCAGGCCATCACGAACACCCGCTGGTGGCGGAAGAGCGTCTCCTCGGGCAGGCGCTCGAGCAGGTGGAGCGTGGGGCCGAGGTACTCCAGCGTCCAGGTGGCCGGCGCGGTGCTGCGGATCACGTCGGCCGCGAATTCGAGGTCGCCGCCCATGCTGGCGTGGCGCACGGCATCGGCGAGCAGGCGGTTATCGGCGAACCAGCGGCTGCCCCGGCGGTGCAGTTCGTCGATCTGCGCCTTGCCGCGCCGGGCGAGGCGCGTGGTCAGGAACTCGCCGAACAGCCGGTGGAAGCGGTACCACGGCATGCGGTCCTCGGATTCCACGCGATGGATCAGCAGGTTCTCCACCTCCATGCGCCGGAGCCAGTCCGCCGACTCGGCGTTCCCGGTCACGGCTTCGGCGAGGCCCGCGCTGAAGCGGCGGAAGATCGACAGGGACTCCGCGAACGCGACCAGCTCCGCCGGCAGGTTCGCCATGACCTCCTCGCTCAGGTAGGCCTGGAGATCGTCGGACTGCCAGACCAGGTCGCGCAGCCGGGAGCGGGCCTCGGGCCGGTTCTTGAGCATCATCACGATGAGCTGGAGGCAGGAGGGCCAGCCGCCGGTGATTTCCTGGATCAGTCCCTGTTCATCGGCATTGAGCTTGTCGGCGCCGAGGCTCTGCTCGAGGAAGGTGCGCGTCTCGGCGGGACCGAAGGGCAACTCCGAGGAATCGATCTCGACGATCTGGTCCATCATGCGCAGCCGGCTCAGGGCGAGCGGCGGCGCCACACGGGACGCGATGACGAGGTGCAGGTTGGCGGGACAGTGGTCGAGCAGCTTCTGCACGAGCTTGTGCGCGCGGGGGGCCGTGACGTGCTGGTAGTCGTCCAGCATGACGAAGACCTCGTTGGGCAACTCGGCCGCCGCGTCGACGACGGCGGCGATGACCGAATCCATCGCGGCGGGGCTGCTGCCGTCGGCGAGCAGGTCGGCGTCGACGGGGATGTCGAGCCGCTGGAGGGCCGCGAAGAAGGCCACGCAGAACTCGGCGAAGCTGGTTTCGTCGCGGGTCAGGGACAGCCACGCCACCTTGGCGCCGCCCGCCATGCATGCCTGCCGCCATTGCGCGAGCAGCGTGGTCTTGCCGTATCCCGCGCTGCCGGTGACCAGGGTCAGGCAGCAGCGCTGGCCGCGCTCGAGTTGCGCGAGAAGGGTCTTGCGCTGCACATACTTGGCGCCGATGCGCGGAGGCGCGAACTTGGTCGAGGGGGGAAGCCGGGTCAGGGTGTTTTGCAAATGGTCACCTGGGATGCTGTGGCTGACACGTCGGTTGCGGGGAAGCGCGGCAGGCAGGCGCGGTCAGTCGGCCATACATCTAACACGTCCGGCCGGATGGGCCGGCCCCTCACAATGAGGGGTGATGGGGAATCCGGCGGCGACTAACTTTACACCACCGAAGCAGAGACGGATATCCGTCGCAACGTGGAGACAGACATGAGTTATTCGCACGCATTGGCCGGCGCGGTGGGCTGGCTGACGATGGACCGCCCGGCGGCCATGAACAGCCTGAACGGCGAGATGATCGCCGGCCTCACCGAGCGCCTGAACGCGTGGCGCGACGACCCGGCCGTGCGCGTGGTCGTGATCACCGGCAATGGCCGCGCCTTCTGCGCCGGCGCCGACCTGAAGGAAGCCGCCGCCGACGCCGCCGAACCGGGCCAGAAGGACTTCCTCGACCGTATCGTCGACTTCTTCAATACCCTGCGTGCCTTTCCGAAGCCGGTGATCGCTGCCGTGAACGGCCTCGCGCTCGCGGGTGGCCTGGAGGTCGTGCTGGCGTGCGACGTGGTGGTCGCCGCCGAATCGGCGAAGCTGGGCGACGCCCATTCCAACTTCGGCGTGTTCCCGGGCGCCGGTGGCGCGGCCATCCTGCCGCGCAAGGTGCCCGTCAACGTGGCCCGCTACCTGCTGTTCACCGGCGACGCCCTGAGCGCCACCGAGCTGAAGGGCTATGGCCTCGTCAATGAAGTGGTGCCGGACGCCGGACTGCGCGACCGCGCCCAGGCGCTTGCCGAGAAATTCGCGAAGAAGAGCCCGCTGGTGCTGGCTCGCATGAAGCGCGTGGCGAACGAGGCCGCCGACAAGTCGGCCGCCGATGCGCTGCGCCACGAACTGCTGGAACTGCGCGACCACCGTCGCTCGTACGACGTCTGGGAAGGCCTGGCTGCCTTCGCCGAGAAGCGCGAGCCGCAGTTCAAGGGCTATTGACGGTTGCTCCCCTCTCCCCCTGGGAGAGGGGTTGGGGGTGAGGGCAGGCGCTTCGTGGTGGCGATGGCGGTTCCCCCCTCACCCCAACCCTCTCCCTCAAGGGAGAGGGAGAACTGCAGTGGTCAACCAGACATTCATCGCACGGAAACAGAAGACCCCATGGAAAACATCTACATCGTCGGCGTCGGCATGACGCCCTTCGGCCGCCACGCCGACAAGACCGTCAAGCAACTGACCGCATTGGCCGTGGAAGACGCCCTCAAGGACGCCAACTGCGACCGCAAGTGGGTGCAGGTCGGCTTCTTCGGCAACTGCACGCAGGGCCATTTCGACGGCCAGCACATGATCCGCGGCCAGGTGGCGCTGCTGCCGCTGGGCTTCGACAGCATCCCCATCTTCAACATCGAGGGTGCCTGCGCTTCGTCGAGCCACGCCTTCAACCTGGCCGTGACCCAACTGCGCGCCGGCGCTGCCGACGTGGCGATCGCCGTGGGCGCCGAGAAGATGTTCTACAGCGACAAGGCGAAGATGTTCTCGGCCTTCGAGTCGGCCTGGGACATCGAGACCTTCGAGGACAACAAGCACTACCTGGCCGCGATGGGCCAGAGCATCGTGCCGCCCGAGGGTTCGCAGTCGCCCAGGCCCTACAGCCCGTTCATGGACGTGTACGCGGCGCTGGGCCGCGGCGGCCTGATGGAGCGCTTCGGCATCACGCAGCGCCAGCTCGCGGCGGTGTCGTCGAAGAACCACGGCCACTCGGTGCACAACGAGCGCTCGCAGTACCGCAACGCGATGAGCATCGAGGAAATCCTCGCCGCGCCCCCGATCACCTATCCGATCACGCTGCCGATGTGCTCGCCCATCTCCGATGGCGCCGCCGCTGCCATCCTGTGCACGGAGTCGGCCCTGAAGAAGTACGGCTTCGACCGCAACCGCGCCATCAAGGTGATGGCCAGCGTGGTGCGCTCCGCCTCGGCGCGTGCGGCTGACGCTTACGACCAGGGCTGCACGCACCAGGCCGGCAAGATCGCCTTCGAGCAGGCCGGCATCGGCCCGCAGGACATCGACGTGGCCGAAGTGCACGACGCCACCGCCATCGGCGAACTGCTGTGCCTCGAAGCCCTCGGCCTGTGCGAGCCGGGCGACAGCGGCGCGATGGCCGAGCGCGGCGAGACCACGCTGGGCGGCAAGCTGCCGGTCAACCCGTCGGGCGGCCTGGAGTCGAAGGGCCACCCGATCGGCGCCACCGGCATCGGCCAGCTCTTCGAACTGGTGGAACAACTGCGCGGCAACTGCGGCAAGCGCCAGGTGGAAGGCGCCCGCTTCGCCATCCAGGGCAACGGCGGCGGCCTGTGGCGCGTCGAAGAGGCCACCGAACACGTCGCCATCCTCGGCCGCGCCTGAGCGCGGTCGTCCCAAAGAATCGAGAGATAGCCATGCCTTACCTTCTTCCCACCGAAGACCAGACCCTGGCGGTCGAGAGCTTCCGCAAGTTCCTGCAGGCCGAGATCAAGCCGGTCGCACGCGAGTACCGCGACCGTTTCATCCCGAAGGAGCGGATGCGCGAGCTGACCCAGCGCATCGCCGAGTTCGGCCTGCCCGGCTGCGTGATTCCCGTCGAGTACGGCGGCATGGGCCTGAACTACACCATGCAGGGCATGCTGTTCGAGGAGCTCGTTGCCTGCTCGTGCGACATCGGCCTGGCCGTGATGATCAACTTCGGCCTGCCGCTGCTGCTGACCACCGCGTCGCAGGAACTGCGCGACAAGTACATGCCCGACGCGCTGGCCGGCAAGATCTTCAGCGCGGTCGCCATCAGCGAGCCGGACGTCGGCTCCAACGTGGCCGAGATCAAGACCCGGGCCGTGCGCGATGGCGATCACTACATCATCAACGGCGAGAAGACCTGGATCTCGAACGGCGAGTACTCCGACGTGGTGGTGGTGACCTGCCGCACCGAGACCGGCCTGTCGCACTTGCTGGTCGACCGCCGCGAGAGCCCGTACGAGTCGCGCAACATCGACAAGATCGGCCTGAACTCGCAGTCCACCGCGCAACTGTTCTTCCAGGACGTGCGCGTGCCGGTGACCAACATGATCGGCAAGGAGGGCGAGGGCCTGCGCAACACCATGAAGCTGTTCGAGAACGCGCGGGCGCACGTCGGCACGCTGTCGGTCGGACTGATGCGCGCCTCGCTGGAAGAGTCCATTGCCTACGCGAAGGATCGCAAGCAGTTCGGCAAGCCCATCGCCGCCCACCAGCTCGTGGCGGCCAAGATCGCCAACATGGCGATGCTGCTCGACGCATCGCGCATGATGTGCCATCGCGTGTTCGGCCTGATCGATGCCGGCGTCCGCTGCGACCTGGAAGCGTCGATGGCCAAGGCGTTCGCCACCGAAGCGGCCGTGCAGGCTTGCCGTGACGCGGTGCAACTGCATGGCGGCAATGGCCTGACGAAGGAGTTCAACGTCGAACGCTACCTGCGGGAAGCGATCGTGATTCCGATTCCGGATGGGACGACGGAGATCCAGTTGCTGGCGATTTCGCGGGCGCTGACGGGGGTATCGGCCTTCGCCTGAAGCTGCCGAGGGTGTGCTCCCCTCTCCCATTCATGGGAGAGGGGCGGGGGAGAGGGTAGCGGCGGTTCTAGGTCTGGCCACGCCTGCTTCGAGCGCCGGCCCTCTCCCCCGACCCCTCTCCCCCGACCCCTCTCCCGCGTGCGGGAGAGGGGAGAAAACAGTCTGGCGGATGGTCAGCCCACCCGCCGCTCACGCCCCTTCCAGTACTTCTCCCTCACCTGCCTCCGCAGCACCTTCCCCACCACGCTGACCGGCAGCGCCTCCACGAAGTCGACCGACTTCGGCGCCTTGAACCGGCCCAGCGTCGACTTCACGTGCTCGATCAGCGCGTCGACCGTGACCTCCACGCCATGGCGCAACACCACCTCGGCATGCACGGCCTCGCCCCATTCCTCGTGCGGCACGCCGACCACCGCCGAGATCGCCACCGCCGGGTGCGCATTCAGCGCGCCTTCGACCTCGATGGCGTAGACGTTGAAGCCGCCGGTGATGATCATGTCCTTCTTGCGGTCGACGACATAGAGGTATTCGTCCTCGTCCAGGTAGCCCAGGTCGCCCGACTTCCAGTATCCGTTGACGAACTCGCTGGCCGTGCCTTCGGGGTTGCCGAAGTAGCCCGAGATGGTCGCACGCGAGCGCAGCCAGATCTCGCCGGTGGTGCCGTGCGGGACCGGACGGCCGTCGTCGTCCATCACCAGCAGTTCGATGCCCGGCGCCACGCGGCCCGCCGACGCGAGGTGGACGGCGTCGGCGTCGAGATGCGCGGATTTCGACAGCGTGGTCATCGGCTGGAGGCACTCGGTGGAGCCGTAGACCTGCAGGAAGATGTTGCCGAAGCGCTCCTGCAGTTGCTTCAGCTTGCCGGCGCTCATCGGCGCGGCGCCGTAGTAGATCGTCTGCAGGCTCGACAGGTCGTGGTTCGCGGCTTCCGGCATGTCGAGCAGCCAGTAGAGCAGCGTCGGCACCAGCATCCCCATCGTGATGCGCTCGGCCTCGATGTTGGCGCACCAGGCCTTGAGGTCGGGCACGTTCTGGGTGACGGTACAGCCGCCCCGGAACAGCGTCGGCAGCAGCCCCAGCCCGGAGCCGTGGCTGATCGGCGCCATGTGCAGGAAGCGCGTCTCGGCCTCGAAGACCTGCTCCGGCTCAAGGTAGTAGGAGTCGCGGCAGGCGAGCCAGTTGCCCATCGTGTACTGCGCGCACTTGCTCTTGCCGGTGGTGCCGCCGGTGAAGCGGTAGACGAGGATATCGCCGTCCACGTCGCTTTCGACCCCGGGATTGGTGTCGGGCACGCCGTCCAGCAGGTCGTCGAAGACGAGCACGCCGTCGCGCGCCAGGGCCGGCCGGTCCATACAGACGATGGCCACGTCGAGGTCGCGCAGCATGTCGTAATGGGTGTCGAGCAGGGCGGTCTCGAGGAAGACCACCTTCGGCTTGATGAAGCCGATCTGCCAGCGATGTTCCTCCAGCGAATCGCGCAGGTTCGTGAAGGCGGCCGCCGCCTCGCCCTTGAGGGCGGTCCAGGTGTGCAGCAGCGACAGGTTGTCGTTCTCGAGAATGCACAGGTAGACGTCGCCGCGCCGCAGGTGCAGGCGGCTGCGCATCATGTTGACGATGCGGTTGGTCAGGCGATGCAGTTCATCGTGCGTGTAACGCCGTCCGCGCTCGATGTTGACCAGTGCTTCCCGGTCGCCATGGCGGCGCGCGAGATGCTCCATGGTCTGGGCGAAATTCATCCTCATCCAGGTCTCCTCTTCCTTGTTTTCCACGTATTTGCACGGATTGGCGGCAAAAGCCGCCCGGTGACTATCGAGCCGGATGGGGGGCTCCGGCCCCCCCTCGAAACGAGGGGAGGGCGAGCGGGCAGACGCTCCCTATCATGGCCTCAAGCCGATCCGCGAGGTCGGGACTCCAACAGACATCGAAGGAAGAGATATGACGCACAAAGTCGTCGTGGCTGGCGTGGGAATGATTCCCTTCACCAAGCCGGGAGCGAGCGAGACCTACGACCTCATGGGCGCCGCCGCCGCGCGGCTGGCACTGGCGGACGCCGGCGTCGGCTACGACGCGGTGCAGCAAGCCTATGCCGGCTTTGTCTACGGCGACTCGTGCGCCGGCCAGCGGGCCGTGTACCACGTGGGCATGACGGGCATCCCGGTCATCAACGTCAACAACAACTGCGCGACCGGCTCGACGGCGCTCTTCCTCGCGCGCCAGGCCATCGCATCGGGCGCCATCGACATCGCCCTCGTGGTCGGCTTCGAGCAGATGAACCCCGGGGCGCTCGGCAGCTACTTCAACGACCGCCCGCTGCCGGCCGACCTGTTCCTGAAGCGCTGCGACGACATTATGGGCCAGCAGGACATCCCGCCCGCGCTGCGCATCTTCGGCGGCGCCGGCCTGGATCACATGCAGCGCTTCGGCACGCCGATGGAGACCTTCGCGAAGATCCGCGCCAAGGCCAGCCGTCACGCCGCCAACAACCCCCTGTCCGTGTTCCGCAAGGTGGTCACGCCGGAAGACGTGATGGCCGACATGGTGGTGTGGCCCGGCGTGATGACCCGCCTGATGGCTTGCCCGCCGACCTGCGGGGCCGCCGCCGCCGTGCTGTGCAGCGAAGACTACGCCCGCAAGCACAACCTCGACTCGCGTGTGTGGATCGCCGCGCAGGCCATGACCTCCGACGACCCGGCGTCGTTCGAGACCGACATGCGCTACGCCGCCGGCTTCGGCATGGCCCGGTCCGCCGCGCAGCAGGTGTATGAAGCCGCCGGCGTGGGCGCCGAGGACGTGAACGTGGTCGAACTGCACGACTGCTTCGCGCACAACGAACTGATCACCTACGAAGCCCTTGGCCTGTGCCCGGAAGGCGGCGCGGCGAAGTTCGTGGACGACGGCGACAACACGTACGGCGGCCGCTATGTCGTCAATCCGTCGGGCGGCCTGCTGTCGAAGGGCCATCCGCTCGGCGCGACCGGCCTCGCCCAGTGCACGGAACTCGTGCAGCAACTGCGCGGCAACGCCGACAAGCGCCAGGTGGAAGGCGCCCGCGTGGCGCTGCAGCACAACGTGGGCATCGGCGGCGCCTGCGTCGTCACGATGTACCGCGCTTAACCAAGCATCGACGCATCGAAGCAGAAGGAGCTAGGAGATGGATTTCCAACCCGATGCAGGGCTTGAGGCATTCCGCCAGGAAGTGCGGGCCTTCCTGCGCGAGAACCTGCCGGCCGACCTGGCGGGCAAGCCGCGCGCCAGCGTCCGCTCGGTGCGCGCCGACCTGGAGCGCTGGCAGCGCATCCTGAACGACAAGGGCTGGGGCGCGCCGTACTGGGCGACCGAACATGGCGGCACCGGCTGGTCCGTGCTGCAACGCCTGGTGTTCGACGAGGAATGCGTGGCGGCCTGCGCGCCGACGCAGGACGGTTTCGCGCAGAAGCTGCTCGGCCCGGTGCTCAACGAATTCGCCTCGCCGCAACAGAAGGCCGAGCACATGCCCGGCATCTTCAGCGGCCAGCGCCTGTGGTGCCAGGGCTTCTCGGAGCCGGGCTCGGGGTCCGACCTCGCCTCGTTGCGCACGCGCGCCGAGCGGGACAACAACGGCGATGGCGACCACTACGTCGTCAACGGCCAGAAGATCTGGACGTCGTACGCGCATGACGCCGACTGGATCTTCCTGCTGGTCCGCACCGATCCGGAAGCGAAGAAACAGGCCGGCATCACCTTCCTGCTGGTCGACATGAAGACGCCGGGCATCACCGTGCGTCCGATCCACAGCATCGACGGCTGCCACCACCTGAACGAAACGTTCTTCGACAACGTGCGCGTGCCCGTGGCGAATCGCGTAGGGAACGAGGGCGACGGCTGGAAGATCACCAAGTTCCTGCTCAACAACGAGCACGCCACCGCCGCCGACCTGCCGATCCTGCGCCGCTACCTGATCCAGCTCCGCGAGCTGGCCACGGCGCAGCAATCGGATGGCAAGGCGCTGATCGACGATGCGGGCTTCGCGCTGAAGCTCGCGCGCTTCGAGGCCGAGGTGAACGCCATCGCCATGATGGTGAAGCGCGTGGCCGCGATGGAGCAGGACCACAGCCCGGCGGCCCATGCGATGGGCTCCATGCTGAAGGTCCGCGGCACCGAACTCCAGCAGCGCATCAGCGAGTTCATGACCGAGACGCTGGGCGACTATGGCGCCGTGGCCTACCCGGACCCGCATGCGCCCGAAGACACCGCGCCGATGCCGTTCCAGGCCGTGGCGCGCGGTATCGCCACCGACATGTTCTTCCGCCGTGCCTCCACCATCTATGGCGGCACGAGCGAAGTCCAGCGCGGCATCATCGCCAAGATGCTGTTCCAACTCTGAGCCTGCGTCGCACCGATCATGGAATTCACCCTCAATTCGGAGCAGCAGTTGCTCCAGGACAGCGCCCGGCGCTTCGTCGACAAGGACTACGCCTTCGACGCCCGCACCGCGCTGCTCAGGCAAGGCGCCGACGGCACCACCCGCCATTGGCAGACGTTCGCCGACAACGGCTGGCTGGCGGCCGCGCTGCCGGAAGCATACGGCGGCCTCGGCGGCTCGCTGCTCGACACCGTGCTGATCGCGCAGGAACTCGGTCGCGGCCTGGTGCTCGAGCCCTACCTCGGCAGCGGCGTGCTGGCCGCGCAGACCTTCCTCGCGGCGGCCACGCCGGCGCATCGCGACCGCCTGCTGCCGGACATCGGCGCCGGCAGCCGCCGGATGGCGCTCGCCTACAGCGAGGCCGGCGCCTTCGGCATGCCCGAGACGTGCACGCTGCGCGCCGACGCGGCAACCGGCGGCTACACGCTGCGCGGCACGAAGACGCTGGTGCTGGGCGGCGTGGGCGCCGATACCTGCATCGTGTCGGCACGCCTCGCCGGCGGCTCGCACGATCCGCAGGCGATCACGCTGTTCCTGGTGGACGCCGGCACGCTGGGCATGACCGTCAGGCCGCTCCCGCTGCACGACGGCACGTGGGCCGCGGAGATCGACTTCGACGACGTCTTCGTGCCCGACGCCGCCGTGCTCGGCCACCGTGGCGAAGGCCTCGCCGCGCTGCGTACCGGCCTGGCGCACGCCACGGCGGCGCTGTGCGCGGAACTGGTCGGCGGCATGGAAAAGGCCGTCGAGATCACCGCCGAGTACCTGAAGGTCCGCAAGCAGTTCGGCGTGCCTATCGGCAGCTTCCAGTCGCTGCAGCACCGGATGGCCGACATGGCCGCCGAGCTGGAACTGGCGCGCTCGATGCTGTTCGCGCTGCTCGCCTCCATCGAGAACGACGCGCCGGATGCGCGCCAGTTGGTCGTGTCGCAGGCCAAGGCCCTGATCGGCCGCGCGGCGAAGTTCGTTTGCGGCCAGGCCATCCAGCTTCACGGCGGCATCGGCATGACCGAGGAATACGCGGTCGGCCATTACTACAAGCGTGCCGTGGTGGCCGACCTGCTGTTCGGCAGCAGCGACCGCCACGACGCCGTGTGCGCCGAAGCACTGCGGCAATCCCTTCTTGAGAAGTGCTAACGGAATGAGAAGCCTCGGCTGTTTTCTCCCCTCTCCCATTGGGAGAGGGGCGGGGATGAGGGGCAGCGCCACGTCGAGCGCTATCGGTGAAACGACCGCCTGCCCTCACCCCCAGCCCCTCTCCCGCAAGCGGGAGAGGGGAGAAAAACCGCTGGTCGATTCGTTAGCGCTTCTGAATCGGAATTTCACCGGAATAACAGAATGAAAGTCTTCGAGAATATCTCCGACCTCCAGCCGCTGGTCGGCGAATCGCTGGGCACCTCCGACTGGCTGCAGATCGACCAGCCGCGCGTGAACCAGTTCGCCGACGCCACCGGCGATCACCAGTGGATCCACGTCGACGTGGAACGGGCGAAAACGGGTCCGTTCGGCGGTGCCATCGCCCACGGCTTCCTGACGCTGAGCCTGCTGCCGGCGTTCTTCGCCACGGCCTTCGAGATCCGTAACAGCACGACCGGCGTCAACTATGGCCTGGACCGCGTCCGCTTCATGACACCCGTGCCGGTCGGCAAGCGCCTGCGCGCCCATTTCAAGCTGCTGTCGTACGACGCCCTCGAAGGCGGCGGCGCCCAGCTCAAGATCGAGATGACGGTCGAGTGCGAGGGCTCGCCCAAGCCGGCATGCGTGGCGGAATCGATCACGCGACGCTTTCCCTGAGATTTGAATTCCATCACTGTATTGGAGACTTGAACATGACGATTCGTTACGACGGCAAGGTTGCCATTGTCACTGGCGCGGGCGCCGGTCTGGGCCGCGTCCACGCACTGGCGCTCGCCGCCCGTGGCGCCAAGGTGGTCATCAATGACTTCGGCGGCGCACGCGACGGCACCGGCGGCTCGTCGGCGGCCGCGCTGGCCGTGGTCGACGAGATCCGCAAGGCGGGCGGCACCGCCATTGCCAACGGCGCCAACGTGGCGGACTTCGAGCAGGTAAAGGAGATGGTCGCCCAGACGATGGCCGAATTCGGCCGCATCGACATCCTGGTCAACAACGCCGGCATCCTGCGCGACAAGACCTTCACCAAGCTCGACATGGCCGACATCAAGGCCGTGATCGACGTCCACCTGATGGGCTCGATCCACTGCACCAAGGCCGTGTGGGACATCATGCGCGAGCAGAACTACGGCCGCATCGTGATGACCACCTCGGCGTCGGGCCTGTACGGCAACTTCGGCCAGTCCAACTACGCCGCCGCGAAGATGGCGCTGGTGGGCCTGATGAACTCCCTGAGCCAGGAAGGCCGCAAGAACAACATCCGCGTGAACACCATCGCCCCGGTGGCCGCCACCCGGATGACCGAGGACGTGCTGCCCGCCGAGATGCTCGAACGCATCCAGCCCGAGCGCGTGACGCCGGGCGTGCTGTTCCTGTGCAGCGAAGAGGCACCGGAGCGTGTCGTGCTGTCGGCCGGCGGCGGCGTGTTTGCCACGGCCACGATGATGGAAACGGCGCCGGTCCTCCTGCGCGACGGCGAGCTCAGCCCGGAAACGCTGGCGGCGCGCTTTGGCGAGATCGCGAACTGGCAGACGGCTCGCGGCTATGAGGGCTCGTTTGCCGAGGTGCAGGCATTCCTGACGGAAGCGATGAAGTAATCAGGGGAGGGGTGGCGGTCTGCGGCAGTTCTCACCAGACCGCCTTGACATACTCCCTTGATCTCAGGCGGGCAGGGCCGGCATGACTTCCGCCGAGGCTTGCCCGTCTGTCGCCACCACGCGGTTACGGCCTTCCGCCTTGGCGCGATACAGCCGCCGGTCGGCGACCTCCAGCAAGGCATCCAGGCCTTCGACACGGTCAGCGCCCATTTCCGCAACGCCCACGGAAACCGTGAAGGCGATATTTCGATCAGCGTCGTTGCCAGACCAATGCCCGTCTGCCACCGCTTCCACGCGCAGGGCGGAGAGTGCCAGGCGCAAGCGGCCGGCGACAATCACCCCCTCGTCAAGACCGACGTCGGGCAGCAATACCGCGAACTCCTCGCCACCGATGCGGGCGCAAAGGTCCACGGCGCGCAGGGTCGCCCGGCAGCCTTGGGCCAGCGCTACCAGGACGCGGTCACCGTTGGCATGACCCCAGGTATCGTTGATGCGCTTGAAATGGTCGATGTCGATCATGAGCATCGACAGCGGGGCGCCACTGCGCGCGCGGCGCTCCCGCTCGAGGAGAAAGCGGCTCTGGAATACGCGGCGGTTTGCCAGTCCCGTGAGCGGGTCCTGCTCGGCCAGCGCGCGCAGCGCCTCTCCGCGTTCGACGAAGCGGACGAAGAGCCGGGAAATGACCGCCAACGTGACTGACAGGAGCAGGCCGCAGACCACGATGGTTCCAGGGAGTGCCCAACTCATCCTGGAAAACAAGGCGCGCGTGACTTCTGCATCGGAAACCTCTTCCGCCAGCACCAGGTCCGTATCCCCTACGCGGCGGTACAGCAGACGCACGCCATCGGCATCGATTTCCCCCGCGCCGCGCGCCAGCAGGGTGGCGGGATCTTCATGGCGCCAGGCTGCGGAGAAGTCCCGCGGCCATTTTTTTCCGATCGCGGGAACGGGGTCACTGGACGCAATGACATCGCCGTCGCCCGAGAAAAGGACTCGCCCCCCACTTCCTGATGGCAACTCGCTAAGAAAGCCTCCAAGGATGCGCTGGTTGACATCCAGCACCACGGCGCCGCGAAACTGGTTCCCGAGATAGACCGGCGCGCTGATCGAGAAGGTCGGTTCGCCGGTCGTTATCGCCGGGTAGACGGGAGAGCGCAGGGTCCGCCCATCCGGGTTGCGGTCGGGCATCGCATCGCGATAGTAGGGCATGGACGCGATGCGCTCCAGCCAGCGATGCGGCTCGATGGAATCGGGCGGCACCGCGACGTAGAACCCATTGCGTGAAATGAAGCGGCCGGAAGATTCCAGATCCATCGCGGACACCATCACTTCGAGCACTCTTGAGATAGAGCGGCCGATATAGAGGTCCGACATCAGCGTGTCGTCGGTGCGGACATATTGCGGGAAGCGAGAAAGCTCGGCGGGGCCGAATCCCACCAACGATGTACCGGCGTCGCTCAGCGGCATTGACCACACGGGCCTGTTGCGCGCGGCGAAGGTCTCCTTCAGCACGCTGTCCGGTGGTACCGGCTTTTTGCCAATCTGCGACGCCAGCAGCGACTTTCCCAGTTGCTGCAGTGTCTCCAGTCGCCTGTACTCGTGATCCATGACCGCCGCCACGCCGAGCGTGGTCTGTTCCAGCCCGTGCTGCAGGGTGGCAATGCGCCGCTCGTTCAGGGTGGCAACCGCTCGCCAGCACACGACTGCGCCAAACACCAGCGACAGTGCGAAGCAGAACAGAACGACGCTGCGTGGATTTCGCTCCACACGCGCCCAGAACCTTTCCCGCAACGTTGCGAACGGCATCGGCATGAATCATGCCCCCTCGGATGTGATGGACCCTCCATCGAATCTAGGGAAGCCGGGCGCCGGTGAATATAGGACGCGTCCGATTCGATCCATTTCCGGATTCCGCGGGTCACACGGCCGCGTGACCTGCCTCTCGAATGTCTTCGATGGTCCGCCTGGTGGCCGGAGGTCGCACCTTATGCTTTCATCCCGGGGGAAAATGGATTGAGCAATTTAATCCCGCACCCGACGAAATCGGCTTCATTGCGCGTCACCACAGTCAGGTCGTGAATCAAGCCTGTGGCCGCAATGAGCTTGTCGAGCGGATGCTGTGCATGTGGCGCGCGAAGTCGGCCCCAGACCTGTGCGACGTCACTGTCCACGGGCAGGATGCGCGCAGCGAAGTCTTCCAGAACTTCCCTCAGCCATCGCTCCAGCAATGCAGCTTGCGCAGCATCGCCACGATGCCGGATCAGTTCTACGCCACGCCGCAATTCACCAACAGTCACAACGGAAAGGTACAGGTCTGCATCGTCAGAGGTCACCTGGCGAAAGAAGTCCCGAACCCCCGTGTTGGCACGCTCGCCTTTTCGGATTTCGCTGATGACATTCGTGTCAATCAAATACACGCGGAGCCTCCGCGGAATCTTCGACGCGTTCGAAGTCGGCGTCGTCTCCTACGTTGGGCATGCGCATCAGCACCTCGGCAAAGGTCTTGCGCTGGGTAACTCCCAGCGCACGCGCGAGGATGTCACGGTGCTCGGCTTCCGCGCTGCGTCCGTGCGCCGCAGCCTGCTCGCGTAGCCGTTGCACCAGAGATTCGTCGATACCCCGTACCAGCAGATTGGCCATGGTGTCGCTCCTTGTGTCTCATGGATGATAGCAATGATATCAACATGGAGGCATGGCAGTCAAAATGCCGTTTATGCCGCAAGCGACACATGTAGCCCCAGACTGCCCGTATAGGGCTGCCGGCGTCGACGCGGCGACAAGAACAGGATTACAGCGGCTTGGGAGAGTAGAGCGCGGACGATACTTTGGGTGCTTGAGTCAAGGTCTGTCAGCCATGGCCGCGCTGAGCCACCCAGCGCCGGTATTGACGGACGCGGCGTGCGTCGGACACCTGCTGCAGGATCAGCGCACGCAGCGGTGACACCGTGGGAACAGTGGCCCTGCCCCGGCTGAGCTTGCGCAGCTGGAACTTGACCGCCGCCATGTTGGCCAATGATGCCAGCGGCTTGTTCTTCCAACTGATCGGCAGCAACGCAGGCGAACTGTCTTTGCCGGCACGCCAGTCGCGCGGCAGATTGGGATCGATCGCCAGCGCGGTACCGATGCCAACCATGTCCACGCCGCTCCTGACCACGTCCTCGGCCACTGGCCAACGGCGGATGCCGCCTGTCACCATCACTGGCATCTTCGCCACCGCGCGGATGTCGCGGGCGAACTCGACAAAGTAGGCCTCCCGGGCCAGTGTGCTGCCGTCGCGGGCGTCGCCTTGCATGGCCGGGGCTTCGTAGCTCCCCCCCGACAGCTCGACCAGGTCGACGGCCAGCTCGTTGAGCAACATCACGACCTGGCGGGCGTCATCCGCGCTGAAGCCGCCCCGCTGGAAGTCGGCGGAGTTCAGCTTGACGGCAACCGCGAAGCCAGGCGACACCGCGGCGCGTACGGCCTTGACGATCTCAATGAGCAGGCGCGCGCGGTTCTCCAGCGGGCCACCCCACGCGTCCGTTCTCTGGTTGCTCAACGGCGAGAGGAATTGGCTCAGCAGATAGCCGTGCGCCGCGTGAATCTCGACGCCCGTGAAACCTGCCTGTTCCCCCAGTCGGGCCGTGCGGGCAAAGCGACGGATGACGTCCTCGATGACTGCCTGCGTCATCGCCTGCGGGGTGTTGAAGTGCCTGGACATGTTGCCCAGGTTCATCGACACAGCGGAGGGAGCCCAGGTGGGCTGCCCCAGGTTGGCAGGCATCTGGCGGCCGGGATGGTTGATCTGCAGCCAGAACTGCGCCCCTCTGGACCGGCCCACCTGTGCCCAGCGCTTGAACCGGTCCAGATGCGTGGCGTCTTCCAGCACGACGCCGCCGGGCCCCGTCATGGCACGGCTGTCCACCATCACGTTGCTGGTCAGCAGCAGGCCGGCGCCTCCATCTGCCCACGCCCGGTACAGACGCATCAACGCCTCGGAGGGCGCGTGGTCCTGGTCTGCCATGTTCTCTTCCATGGCGGCTTTGGCGATGCGGTTCGGAATCGTCGAACCATTGGGGAGTGCTAACTTGTCGAACACGTTCATGGGGTCACCTCATTGATCGTGGTTCGACTTTAAGGTTAAAGTCAACTTTAATGTCAATACCCTTTGTGGGCCGGCTATGGACCTTCCCGTTTGAGGAGTGTGGTGCACATGAAGATCGGTGAACTGGCGGAGCGCACTGGCCTTGCCCCGTCGCGCATCCGCTTTTACGAAGACATCGGCCTGTTGAAGGTCGAACGTCAGCCGAACGGCTACCGGACCTATCCACCCCAGGCGGTGCTGGTGCTCGACCTGATCGCCACTGCGCAGCAGGCCGGCTTCAGTCTCGACGAGATTGGTACGCTGCTGCCGCCCGACCTGGCGAACTGGAAGCATGGCTCGCTGATTGAAGCGCTCCGCAGCAAGGTGCGGGACATCGAGGCGCTGGAGGCGCGGCTTGCGCAGAGCAAGGGGCACCTCGTTGCACTCCTGGCGGAGATCGAGGCGAAGCCCGAGGAAATCGACTGCGCCACCAATGCGAGCAGGGTGTTGTCGCGGATGCGATCAGGGGAATTGGAAAGCCCGGCCCTGGAGACCGGCGATGTCACTACCCTTCGCAAGGCAAGCCGGCGCCGGCCGGGCAGGACTGGCTAGCCGTACCGCAGACTGGCAGCGATCTGCGCGTGCCACGCAATGCGCGCTATTTGCCTCGCGGCAGATTGACAGAGAACACCGTTTCCGTTGCGTCGGATCGCGCATCGATTTCGCCCCCGTGCGCCTTGGCAATCTCGCGCGCGATATACAGTCCGAGTCCCAGGCTGCTGTCGCTATCCGTGCCTTGATGGTCCGGGCCGCGCTGGAGTGGATTGAAAATCAGGTCGAGGGTCGACCGCTCGATGGCGGGGCCGGTATTCCTCACTTCCAGCAGGAGTTCCGGGCCCTTGTCGGTCACGGTCACATTGACCGGCGCGTCTTGCGCGCCGTACTTGATCGCATTCAGTACCAGGTTGCCCAGCAACTGCTGGAGACGCCGGCCATCCCAGACACCCGTGCAGTCACCGACCACCTCCAGATCGATCTGACGGTCCGGATGTACTGCCCGCAACTGGTCCAGCGTATCGGCAAACAGGTGGCCCAGATCGATTTCGGTCGGCACGATATTGATGCCAAGCCCGAGCCGGGTCCGATTGAAATCCACCATGTCGTCCAGAAGCGCCTGCATGCGGGCGCCGCTTCTGATCAGGCGGGACGCGGCTCCCGACACTTTTTCTCCGGCGTTCAGCGCTGCCAGGTACGACGCTGTCATCAGGATGGTCTGGAGCGGACTGCGCATGTCGTGCCCCAACATGCCGAGGAACAGATTGCGGGCCAGGTCTACCTGCATGCTGAAAAAATCCACCGACTCGGCGATGGCCTGGTCGACTGCCTCGTTGAAACGGATCATGTCATCTTCGTGATGACTGTCGGGCGCGCCCTCGTCCATCCACAGCCGCAGTACGCTCGCGCGCAGGGCTCGGTATTCGGCAACCATCTGGTTGATGTCGAAGCCGCTTCGCGCGCGCAGAAGGGCGTGCATCTGGGCGGCTGTCTCCGGCGTTCCGGCCAGTACGGGCGCGTGCCCCGTGGACTTTTCAAATTGTTCCGTCCTGCTTTGGGACGTAGACAGATCCTTTGCCACGGCCACCAGGATCTGCTGCGCATGGTCCCGCAAGGCCAGCGGTCGCATATCTGCCGCTGCAGGCAACAAGGTGCGCGCAAATGCCTCCCAGTGCATGAGGATGGCATCCATATGGTCGAGGATAAAGTCGCCTAATCGCATGTCTGCTCCCGAAGGACGGAAAATGCCTCGCATAACGCATTTTTTGCGGTGAGCAAAATTGCTGCCTGATTTGTCGGGTACATCAATTGCTTATGGTAGGCCAACTGGGGAACCTCATGCCTACCCGAAACGCCGTACGCCTGCTCATCGCGGACGACGACCCGAATGCGTTGGCAGCATACGAGTTGTTCTTCGACGCCCATGGTTACGAAACCCGGACCAAAGGAGACGGCGCTGGCGCGCTCGCGGAATACGATGCGTGGCGTCCCGACGCTGTTGTGCTCGACATCCAGATGCCGGGTCTGGACGGGCGCGCGGTGGCGAGGGAGATCCGGCGCCTGCGATACGCGCCGGCCCCTGTGCTGGTGGCGGTGACCGGTCTGACATCGCCCTCCGAACGCGCCGAGTCAATCAGATCCGGATTCGATCATCATTTTGTAAAGCCTGCCGATCTGCCGGCCGTCCTCGTTGCAATCGCGGCCGGTGTCGGTCCTGGCACCGCGGACGATGCATGACAAGCTTTCAACCATTTCAGACGGCAGCACCGGGCGGCGCATGGCGTGCCAGGAAGCGGTCCAGCTGGCCGGCGAACGCCTTGCTGTCCTGCGGGGCGTACGGCGCCGGTCCGCCGGTATCGATGCCCGAGGCGCGGAGCTGGTCCATCACCTCGCGCATCGTCAGGCGCTCCTGGATATTCTCGCGGCTGAACCAGGTTCCTCGTGGGTCGAGCACATGGGCGCCCTTGTCGAGCGCAGCGGCGGCCAGAACGATGTCCGCCGTAATGATGAGGTCGCCGCTGTCGAGCAATTCGACGATACGGTCATCGGCGACATCGAACCCCGCCGGCACCTGGATCGCCTTGATGAAGCGGGAAGGCGGCGTGCGCAGATAGTGGTTGGCAACCAGCGTGACGCTCACCTCCACGCGCTGTGCGGCCCGATACAGCATTTCCTTGACGACAACCGGGCAGGCGTCTGCGTCAACCAGTACTTGCATCGCGGTACTTCCTGTTGGGGGGCGAAGGCTCATATTACTGCTTTCGCGTTGGGAGCTGCTGCCCGGGCCTCCGCGCGGGCTGCTCGGCTTGCATGACCTGCCAAGCGCTGCAGCCGGTCATCTGTCCGCGTCACTCACCTTCAGCGGAAGCCGCAGGGCCGACAGGGCAGTCAGCGCGTGCAGGCCGCCGAGCAGCAGGAACGCGAAGCCAAAGGCGGCCGATGCCGCGTGGCCCGAGGACGGTACATCCAGCCGCCATGCAAGGAATGCGGCCATCACCGTCGTGAAGGCGGGCCCGCCGAGGCGTTGCACGATGTTGAGCGATGTGGTTGCCATCGGCAGGTCCTGCCGGCTGACGGAGGCGTACGCCGCCACCATCGAGGGCAGGCCAACCGTGCTCTGGCCCATCCCGCGCAGGAACAGCGCGGCAAGAAGGACGACGGGATCGAACCCGTGCATCGCCAGCCAGGCAAGCGGCAGGGTGGCAGCGCACGCCAGCAGCGCGCCCCCGGTTGAAAGCCGGCGAATGCCGAACCGCTTCGTCAGGGCCCCCATCGATGGATAGGTCACCATCATGCCGATCCCGAGCGGGGTCAGCAGCCATCCCGCGTGGGAGGGCGAGAGGCCGCACGCATCGATCAGGTAGAGCGGGATCAGCATCTGCCCGGCATAGAGCGCACCGTTCGACAGGAACTGGGTGACGGCGGCTGCGGAGAAGACCGGGCTCCTGAACAGTCGCAGCCGGATCAGCGCCCGGTCTCCCTTTCGCCGCGCCACCCACAGGAACGCCGCCAGCAAGACCACGCAGGCCGCGAGCGCGGCCTTGCCCGCGGCGGAGCCGAACCGCTCCGACCCGTAGAGCAGGCAAGCGAGGCCGGGAGAGAGCAACGCGAGTCCGACCCAGTCCAGGGTGCGCGGCCTCGTTTCGTCCCGGTCGCCCGGCAGGAAGAACCAGGCGAGAAGCAGCGCCACGACGCCGACCGGCAGGTTGACCAGGAAGAGCCAGCGCCACGAGGCGTATTTCAGGATGGCGCCGGCGATGACCGGGCCGAGCAGCGGGGCCAGCAGCACCGGTGCCACGGCATAGCCGGCCACGCGCGCCATGTGCCTGCCGGCGGCGCGGGCGATCATCATCTGCGCCATCGGCGCGAGCAGGCCGCCGCTCATGCCCTGCAGCAGGCGGAACCCGATCAGCGACCCCGCCGACCAGGCGATGCCACAAAGCGCCGAGGAAAGCGTGAAGGCCGTGATGCACCCAAGGTAGACGGCCCTGGCGCCGACGCGATCGACCAGCCAGCCGTTGAGCGGCAGCACCAGCGTGAGCGCGAGCAGGTAGCCGCTCGTGACCCACTGGATCGTCGACAGGCTGCTGTGGAGATCGGTGACGAGCGTCGACAGCGAGACGTTGACGATGGTCGCGTCGAGCTGCGACAGGAGCGAGCCGAGCGCCGCGACCGCGGCGATCTTCCATACCGACGGGTCGATGCGATCGGCGTTGACGGTCGCCTGCGCCGGCGTCGTCACGGCGCCTTCGCCGCGACAGGGTGGGTGACGGGCATGTGGTCAGGCCGTCCGTGCCGCGAGAAGGTCCAGGACCGCTTGCGTCGTCCCGCTCTCGCCGAGCCGCGGGAAGATCCGCGCCACGCTGTTCGCGTGCGCGTCGGCGCTCATGTCGGTCATGGCATCGACCGCGAGCGTCACGTTGAAGCCGAGGGCAAAGGCTTCGCGCGCGGTCGACTCGACGCCGATGCTGGTGGCGATGCCGGCAAGTACGACCTGCGTCACGCCATCCGCCTTCAGGAGCGCCTCGAGGTTCGTGCCGGTGAAGGCGCCCCAGGTCTGCTTCGTCACGAGATGGTCTTGCGGCTGCTGGCCGAGCGCCGGCAGGAGCTGGGCCCAGTCGGCGGGGGGATTGCCCGCACGGCGCGGCTGCTCGGTCCGGCCCGGCGCGCCGCCGACGACCGTGACGAGCACGACCGGCAGGCCGTGGTGGCGGAACGCGGCCGCCAGGCGTCCGGCATTTCCGGCTACCTCGGCGGTGGGATGCGCGCAGGGAAGGGCAGCGATGCCTTTCTGGAGGTCGATGACGACCAGCGCGGTCTTCGGGTCAAGCGTCGTTGCGGACATGGTTGCCGGGTTCCTGTGGTTGGGGGAAGCGCTTTCCGAAGCGCCGGCCTGCGGCGGCTCCGGGGAATGTGGTCATGGCTCGGCGAGACGCCGGATCAGGGGGATGGCCGCGACGAGCGTCTCCAGCTCCGCCGGTTCGAGCTTCGCCATGGTGGCCATGAGCCAGTCCCGCTTGGCGACGTGCCGCTGCCTGCGTTCTTCCGCGCCCTTGCCGGTCAGCGCGAACAGCACCTGCCGCCCGTCCGTCGGATGCGGCCGGCGTTCGACCAGTCCCTCCTTTTCCAGGCCGGACAGGATGGTGCCCATCGACTGCGGTTTCATCGCCTCCGCGCGGGCGAGGTCGGCAGTGGTCATCGCCCCGTTCTGCCCGAGCCGCGCGAGCGCGCTCGCCTGCGACAGGTTGAGGTCGCTCGGATTGGCTTCCGACCGGAGCCTGCGAAGGAGTTGGCCGACCGCCAGCGTCAGGTCGGCGACGACGGTATCGAGGGGCGGGTCGGGGTGACGGGATGTAGCCATGGCTGCAAGATAGAGATAAACAGGCAAACTGGCAAGTTTTTCTTTTTATCTGCGCTGTCGTCGTGGGATCTCCGGCACGCGGGCTGAGTGATCCGTCTGGCGGAACACACGAACCGATATGCATCGATCTCGGATACGGTTCCGTGGTCGGCAGCCCCACATCCGGGCAGCCCCACATCCAGGCAGGCCCACATCCCATCCCTACGGAGACAACCCATGATTCGTGACCAGCGCAGGCTCGATGCCCTGCTCGCCAACGTCCGCGCCTTCGTCCGCGAAGTCGCCATCCCCAACGAGGCGCGCGTCGAACGCGACGAGAAGATCCCCGACGAAATCGTCGACACCATGCGCCAGATGGGCTTCTTCGGCTGGTCGATCCCCGAGGAATACGGCGGCGCCGGGCTGACCACCGAGGAACTGGCGCTGGCGAACATGGAGCTGTCGCAGTGCACCGTGGCGTTCCGGGCGCGGGTCGGCATCAACACGGGCGTCGGCTCCGAGTCGCTGGTGCAGGACGGCACCGCGGAACAGAAGCGCAAGTACCTGCCCGGCCTCGCCAGCGGCGAGCTGACCGGCGCACTCGGACTGACCGAGCCGGAAGCCGGATCGGACGTGACCAGCATGACCTCGACCGGCACGCGCCAGGGCGACGGCTGGTACCTGCTCAATGGCCACAAGCGCTACATCACGCTGGCGCCGGTCTGCGACCTCGTCACGCTGTTCGTGCGCACCGAGCAGGACGCGAAGAAGGCCGACAGCATCACCGCGTTCCTCGTCGATCGCAACACGCCCGGCCTGACATTCTCGCCCCCCACGCCGATGATGGGGCAGCAGGGCGCGCCCATCGGCGAGATCCACATGCGCGACGTGCGCGTACACGAGAGCGCCATCGTCGGCGGCAAGCCGGGCATGGGTTTCCGCACGGTGATGAAGACGCTGAACAAGCAGCGCATCAACCTGTCGGCGCTATCCACCGGGCCGGCCATCCGCCTGCTCGACGAGGCCATCGCCTACGCGAAGACGCGGCGGCAGTTCGGCCAGCCCATCGCCGGCTTCCAGCTGGTGCAGGCCATGCTGTCGGAATGCAAGGTCGAGATCGAGGCCACGCGGGCGCTGATCCTGGAAACCGCACGCAAGCGCGACCGCGGCGAGGATGTGGCGATGGACGTGTCGCTGTGCAAGTACCTGTCGACCGAGATGTGCGGGCGCGTGGCCGACCGCGTGGTGCAGGTGTTCGGGGGGCAGGGCTATGTCAAGGAAGCCGGCATCGAGCGGCTGTACCGCGATGTGCGTGCCTTCCGGATCTACGAGGGCACCAGCCAGATCCATCTGCTCAATATCGCAAAGCAGCTGCTGAAAGAGGAGGCATAGGCATCGCGGCTTCCCGCAGCGCATCGTCGCGTTGCGGGAAGCTGCCGGCCCACGGCGCTTCCATGCCAGATTCGATGAACGGATCAGATCGCCGTCCAGCCTCCGTCCACCGCGATGCTCTGCCCGGTGACATAGCTGGCGCCGGGCGAGGCGAGGAAGACGGCGGCGGCCGCCACCTCGTCCAGCCGGCCGAAGCGGCCCATCGACGTGCGCGCCAGCAGGCGCGGGGCGATGTGCGGGTGCGCGGTCATGCCGGAAGTCAGGTCGGTCTCGACAAAGCCGTAGGCCACGGCGTTGACGCGGATGCCGAGCTCGGCCCAGTCGTGCGACAGCGCACGCGTGAGCTGTTCCACGCCGCCCTTCGACGCGCAGTACGGCACCTGGCGCTTGAGGCCGATGCGGCCGGCGATCGAACTGATGTTGACGATCGCGCCGCTGCGTTGCGGGATCATCATCTCGCCCAGCACCTTGCAGCAGCGGAACACGCCGGTCAGGTTGACGTCGATGATCTGCTGCCACTCGGCCATCGCGGTCTTTTCCATCGACGCGTAGTGCGGGTCGATGCCGGCGTTGTTGACGAGGATGTCGAGGCGGCCGAAGCCGGCGGCCACGCGGTCGCGCACGGCTTGCACGTCGGCGTCGCTGCCGACGTCCATGGTCAGCGGCAGCGCCTTGCCGCCGGCGGCTTCGATGGCGGCGACGGCTTCGTCCAGCGTGGCCGCCGTGCGCCCGCATACCACCACCGTGGCGCCGTGCGCGGCCATCGCTTCCGCAATCGCCCGGCCGATGCCGCGCCCGCCGCCGGTCACCAGCGCTACCTTGCCGTCGAGGTCGAACAGTCCGTTGGGATGCATCGTCGTTCCTCCCCGTTCAACCGCGCACGCTGCGGCGCGCGATGGCCCAGCGGTGGACTTCGGACGGACCGTCGTACACGCGGAAGGCCCGGATCTCGCGGAAGATGCGCTCGACCACCGTGTCGCCCGTCAGTCCCCTGCCGCCGAGGATCTGCACGCAGCGGTCGGCCACGCGGAACAGCGCCTCGGAGCAGAACACCTTGGCCACGCTCGACTCGTGCCGCGCATGCTCGCCCTTGTCGAGCAGCCAGGCGGTGTGCCAGATGGCGAGGCGGCACATGTGCATGTCGATCTCGTTGTCGGCGAGCATGAAGCCCACGCCCTCGTGCTCGGCCAGCACCTTGCCGAAGGCCTGCCGCTTCGTCGCATAGGCCCTGGCGATGTCGTGTGCGCGGCGGGCGGCGCCGAGCCAGCGCATGCAGTGCGTCAGGCGCGCCGGGGCGAGGCGGACCTGCGCGTACTTCGCGCCCTTGCCGAGTTCGCCGAGGATCTGGTCGGCGGGGATACGGCAGTTGTCGAAGACGACTTCGGCATGGCCGCCGGTAAAGGTGGAGTCGATGCTGTCGATCAGGCGCTCGATGCGGATGCCCGGGACGTTCATGTCGGTGAGGAACATGGTGGCGCCGGCCGGGGTGCCGTCGACAGCATCGGTCACCCTGGCCATGACGATGGCGAACGCCGCGCCGTCGCCGCCGGTGATGAGCCACTTGCGGCCGTTGATCACGTAGTCATTGCCATCGCGGTGCGCAGTGGTCTGCAGCAGGCCGGGATCGGAGCCGGCGCCGTCGGGCTCGGTCATGCAGAAGCAGGAGCGGACTTCGCCGCTGGCGAGCGGAGCCAGGAAGCGCGCCTGCTGTGCCTCGGTCGCCACGACTTCGAGCAGATGCATATTGCCTTCGTCCGGCGCGAAACAGTGCATGGCGACGGGACCGAGCAGCGAGTAGCCGGCTTCCTCGAACACCACGGCGCGGCCGAGATGGCTCAGCCCGAGGCCGCCCCAGCGCTTGGCGGTATGCGGTGCCAGCAGGCCGGCGCGGCGGGCGAGGGCGTTGAGTTCGCGGCGCAGGTCGTCGGTGGGGCCGTGCGGCGTCTGGCGCTTGTCGGCCTCGAAGGGCAGGACGTCGTCGCGAATGAAGGCGGCGGTGCGCTCGCGCAGGGCGACGAGCTCGTCGGGAAGGGTGAAGTCCATGATGATCTCCGTTTGCGGGAATTCAGAAGGCGTTGCCGCGCGCCACTTCGCGGGCAAAGTCGAGGGCGGCGTTGCCGATCGCCTCGAAGCCGGCGTAGCGCGGGTCCGGCGTGGTGCCGTCGCGATAGCGGGCGTAGAGCTGCAGGAAGACCACGGCGAGCTTGAAGAGCGTCAGCACGCGGTGGAAGCGGAATTCCGACAGGTCGCGCCCGGTCCGTTCGGCATAGGCGCGGGCGACTTCCTGGCGCGACGGGAAGCCGTGGCCGGTGGTCGGCATCTGGCGCAGCGCCTTGAGCGCATCCGGGTCGCCCGGTTCGGTCCAGTAGCTGAGCAGCGTGGCGAGGTCGAACAGCGGGTCGCCACGGGTGGACATGTCCCAGTCGAGCACGGCGCGCGGGGCGAGGGTGTCGGGGTCGAGGATCAGGTTGTCGAGCATGAAGTCGCAATGCAGCAGCGTCGGCGCGCCGTCGGCAACGGGGTTCGCGCGCAGCCAGCCGACAACCTCGTCGACCAGCGGCGACGGCGCGCCCGCGGTCGCGATCTTCGCGCGCGTCGCCCAGCCTTCGACGGCTCTTGCCAGGAAGCCGGCGGGTTTGCCGAAGTGCTCCAGCCCCACCTGCGCGGGGTCGATGGCGTGGAGGCCGGCGAGCAGGTCGACCAGCGTGCCGGCGAGCCGCACGCCGGTTTCCGGGCGCTGCCAGCGTTCGGGAAGTTCCGCGCCGATCACCAGGCCCGGCCGGTACGCCATGATCAGGAAATGCGCGCCGAGGATGGCGGCATCCGCGCAATAGTGCAGGCTGCGCGGCGCGTAGGCGTAGTGCGGCGACAGCGCCGAGAGCACGCGATGCTCGCGCGCCATGTCGTTGGCGCCCGGCGGGATCGGCCCGGGGGGCGGGCGGCGCAGCACGCAGGGCGCGCCGTCGACGTCGACCAGATAGTTGAGGTTGCCGAAGCCGCCCGCGAACTGGCGGGGCGGGGCGGACAGGTCAAGTGCCAGGCCGTGCTGGCGCAGGTGGTGCTGCAGGCGAGGCCAGTCCTGGGGGACGGTATCGGCGGCATTGCGAAAGTTCGGTTGTGACATCGGGCGCCATCGTTGTCTATTTGTCTGACAAACAGAGTATCAGACGTTTTTGAGCCGTCCAAGCCAGCGAGCCGAGAAGTGATGTGATCTATGTGGATGATTCATATCCGGTTGACATCGCCAATCTTGCTGATAGTCTGTCTGTCAGACAATCACCATTTGCGGTATGCATTCCCAATTCGAGAAGATCAGGAAGGTGCCCGCGTACCGGGTATTGGCGGAGGCGATCAGCGAGCGCATCCTCGACGGCCGGTTGCGCGAAGGGGAGCCGTTGCCGACCGAGGCGCAGTTGTGCGAGATGTTCGGCGTCAACCGGTCGACCGTGCGCGAGGGCATCCGCGTGCTGGAGGAAGGCAACCTGCTGCGGCGCGAGAATGCCAAGCGGATGGTCATCAGCCGACCCACGGACCGCGAGGTCGGCACGCAGGTAGAGCGGGCCCTGATCCTCAACGAGACCAGCTTCGGCGAGCTATGGGAGGCCATGTCGACCATCGAGCCGACCATGGCGACCCTGGCCGCGCAACGCGTCGAGCCTGCCTCGCTGGCTGAACTGGAAGCCAACCTGGCGCGCACCGAAACGGCGGTGGCGGAGGGCCGCAGCGTGGTCGACCTGGACGTCGAGTTCCACGGCCTCGTGGCAACCATGTGCGGCAATCGCGCACTCATGATGGCGCACGAGCCGCTGGGCCGGCTGTTCTATCCGTCGTTCGAGGCCGTGATCACGGGCGTGCCGGGCGCGGACCGTCGCCTGCTGGAAGCCCATCGCGCAATCCTGGACGCCATCCGGGCGGGCGACCCGGAAACCGCCGGCACGTGGATGCGCAAGCACATCGATGACTTCCAGCGCGGCGCCCGGCTGGCCAATCTCGATACTTCGCTGCCGGCGGGGCGGGAACTGTCGTCACGGGCGGAGGCTGCCCGGCAGGCGGGGGGCGAAAAGCGCCTGCCGGCGTCCTCCGGCGAAGAGGCTCCGCATCATCGGGGTTGAACGGCCGGCGCGTTCGCACGACGCCGGCCCGGCACCGTTTCCTTCAGGCACAGCGCAACCACCAGCCCCAGCACCAGCGCCCCCAGCCCGAGGTGCAGGATGTACTGGATGCCGAAATGCTTGGCGACGTAGCCGGCGATCACCGGCGCCACGCCGCCGCCGAACACTTCGCCGATCCCCACCACCAGTCCGGACGCCGTCGACATCAGCCGCCCCGGCACCGATTCCGCGCTCAGCGGGCCCACCGTCAACGTGATCAGGCTGAAGACGAACAGCAGGGTCAGCATCAGCCACTGGAACAGCCGCACCGGGTCGGCGCCCGTGCCCATCAACTGGTACAGCGAAATGCCTGCGCCCAGCACCGACAGGATCATCACCGGCTTGCGGCCGATCCGGTCGGACAGCGCGGGCATGACCAGCGTGCCGACCATGCCGCCGAAGCCGATGGCCGACAGCACGTAGCCCATCTGTTCCATGCCGAGGTGCAGGTAGTCGGTCAGGTAGTTCGGGAACAGCGCGCTCAGCACGACGAGGCAGGTCAGCCAGCACAGCATGCCGACGATGTTCAGCGGGATATTGCGATAGCGGAGGACGTCGCTCCACTTGTGCTTTGCCGTGTCATGGACGACGGTATGGGCATCGGCGACCGAGGCGCGGGTATCGCGCAGCACCTTGTACAGCAGCGCGGCGATCACCAGTCCGGGGATGGACACGATGGCGAAGATCCAGTGCCACGCCACCACCTTGAGCAACTGGGTGACGAGGATCGGTGCGATGCCGAGCCCGAACAGCGGCAGCGCCATCTGCTGCAGCCCGACGTTCATGCCGTGGCGGCTTGGCTTGGACGCGTCGATGGTCGCCACGATGCTGGCCGGCGTGTAGGCGCCCTCGGCCAGTCCCATCAGCGCGCGGATGGCGATCAGCGTGCCCACGCCGGTGGCAAGGCCCGACAGGCCTGCGAGCAGCGAGAACACTACGATGGCGGGAATCAGCACCTTGCGGTGGCCGATCCGGTCCGACAGGTTGCCCATGAACATCGCCGAGAAGCCCCACGCGATGGCCAGCGCGCCGGTGATGTGGCCGAGGTCCTGGTAGTCGAGGTGCAGGTCCTTCATCATCACCGGGAACAGCGGCATGATCATGAAGCGGTCGATGCCGACCAGGCCGAAGCCCAGCGACAGCAGCAGCACGGCCTTCCATTCGTAGGTGCGGTCCCAGCCAGCATTGGTATGAGGGGCAGGGGTGGAACGATGTTGCATGGCGTGTCTCCTGAAGAATCGCCTGAACAAGCTGCGGAGCGGGGACGAGCGCGTCCTGTGGCGGGCGTTGCCGCCCGTCCCCGAGTTGGTTGGGTAGAGAAGAAAGGGGACGCCTGCCGGCGTCAGAACATGTGCTGCAAGCCGATGCGGCCGATTACCTGGGACGTGCTGCTGCTCGGCGCGGCGCCGTTGATCCACGCGTTATGGCTGCCCGCGACGTCGCCGCCGGTCCACTGTCCCGCCACCTCGACGTAGGCCGTGGTCCGCTTGGAGAAACCGTATTGCACGACGCCGGTGACCTGCTGCGCCCGGTTGTGGTCGAGCACCGCGTTGCCCTTCATGTACTGGTAGTTGGCGCCGACATGCCAGGCGCCGCCCAGCGCGTAGAGTCCGCCGACCTGCGCCACCTGGATCGTGGCGCCGGTCAGCGTGTTGCGCGTGTAGGTATAGAGCGCATTGGCGAAGAAGTCGCCGAATTGCTGGCCGACACCGGCGCCCGCGTTGCGGATGCCATCGCGGCCGTTGTTGAGTTGCGCGTACTTCGTCTCGTTGTAGGCGGCGCCGAGGGCAAAGCCGCCGCGCAGGTAATTCACGCCGAAGCCGACGGTATTGCCGGTCGAGGTCGACCCCGGCGTCTCGCCGAAGCCGTACAGCGCGCCGAAGCGCAGGCCGCCGAAGCTCTCGCTGGTCAGCTTGACCGAGTTCGACACGCGCGACGTGCCGGCGGTCTGGTCGAAGTCGAATGCGCCGGTCGGGTTGTTCGGAATGCCGAGCGCCGCGAAGGGGCCGTGGCGCATGTTGTAGAGGCCGCCGTAGGTGAAGGTGCCGTCGAGCCGGGCGGGCGGGAAGAAGAGGAAGTCGGCCATCAGGTTGTACTGCTGGCCGAAGGTGAGCTTGCCGAGACCGTCCTTCGACACTCCCACGAATGCCTGCCGGTTGAAGTCCGCCGACGGCCCGGGAATGCCCTTGCCGTCGTTGACCGAGAATTGCGAGGCGAGTTCGAACACGGCCTTGTAGCCGGCGCCGAGGTCCTCGGTGCCGCGCAGGCCCCAGATGCTCGGCGTCCAGACCGAATCGTCGGCCTTGAGGTTGTGATGGCCGCCTTCGTTCGACACGTAGCTGATGCCGGCGTCGAGCATGCCGAACAGGGTGACGCTGCTCTGGGCATGGGCGCAGAGGGGGAAGGCCGCTGCCAGGGCAAGCGGGCCGAGCGTAAAGCGCATGTTGTCTCCGTGTGGTTTTCTGGTTTTTCTGATCTTGTGTCGGGGTGGGCTTTCTCCCCTCTCCCGCGCGCGGGAGAGGGGTTGGGGGAGAGGGTCAGCGCATGGAATGGCGAAGTCGCTGACGCAACCGGCCTTGCCCTCTCCCCCGCCCCTCTCCCATGGAATGGGAGAGGGGAGAAAACCCTGAAACTGCTGCTCAGGCCGCCAGGCGTGCGTCGCCGTCGTCCGACAGCGCAAGCTGCTCGCCCAGCTTCGCCACCAACGCCGGCAGTTGCGCCGGATCGCCGACGCCGCCGTAGACGTAGTAGTCCGGCCGCACCACGAGCACGCTCGCGCCATGCTCGGCGAAGAAGCGCGCGTACCGGCCGCTGACGTCGCGCAGCACGCGTCCCGCCTTTACCTTCGACGGATCGGTCGTCACGCCGACGGTGCTGGCGCCGAGGCGGTTCAGCAGCGCGGCGCCGTCGGCGTCGATGTACTGGCCCGGGTCGAGGTCGAGGCCGATCACCTGGAAGCCGTTGGCGATCACGTCGTCGAAGCGCGCCACGCGGCCCGCGTCCTCCACCTCGCCATGCACGCCGAGCAGGCCGGCCACGCTCGCGCAGCCGAAGTCGTCACTGATGACGCCACCGGTCAGGCCGGGGAACGGCGGCAGCGGCGGCACCTGTCCGCTCAGGAAGGCTTCGTCGCGTCGTGCGGCGGCTTCCGGGTCGGCGATGCAGACGACCTTGCCCATGGCGATCGAGGCCTCGATCACGGCGCGCACCTGCGGCAGGCGCTCGGGGGTGTAGCTGTCGAGCAGGCCGTCGGTGGCCGTGCCCTTGAGGATCAGGTCGAGGCGCCAGGCGAGGTTCCATGCGTCACGCACACCCGAGCACATGCCCTGGCCCATGAACGGGGGCATCAGGTGGGCGGCGTCGCCAGCCAGCACCACGCGGCCCTGGCGCCATTGCGTGGCCAGCAGCGAGCGGAACTTGTAGACCGCGTAGCGCACCAGCGTCGCGTTGTCGGGCGTGACCCACGGCGACAGCAGTTCCCATACCTTCTCGGGCTTCTGCAGGTCCTCGATGGTCTCGTGCGGCAGCCGCATGAACTCCCAGCGGCGGTAGCCGGGGCCGCCGGGCACCATGGTGGTCGGGCGGGCGGGGTTGCACCACTGGCCGATGTCGGGCACGTCGAGCTTCACGCCTTCGTTGGGCTGGATGTCGATGACCAGCCAGTCTTCCTGGAAGCCCAGGTCCTCCTGGCCGATGCCCACGGTCCTGCGCACGAAGCTGTTGGCGCCGTCGGCGCCGATCACGTAGCGGGCGCGCACGGTGCGGGTCTCGCCGCTCGGCAGCCAGTTGTTGCCGTCGAGCGTGCCCTTGCGCAGCTGCACTTCGCAGTGGTCGTCGTGCTGGATCACGTCGGTGGCTTCCCAGCCCTGGTTGACCTCGACGCCAGCCAGCGAGCGCGCCTTGCCGTCGAGCAGGCCTTCCAGCATCGGCTGGTTGAAGAGATAGCCGACCGGGCCGTCGCTGATCGATTCGGCCGACCAGTCGATCTCGACCAGCGTCTTCCATTCGGCGTTGAACCACTGGTAGGTGGCCGACGGCTGCGAGATGGCGGCCACGTCCTTGCCCAGGCCCATCGCGTGGAACACGCGGCGGATCTCGTGGTCGTGGAACACGGCGCGCGGCAACGGATAGAGCGACGGCCAGCGGTCGAAGGCGGCCACGCGGTAGCCGCGCTCGCCGAGCAGGATGGACAGGGATTGGCCGACGGGGCCATAGCCGACGATGACGACGTCGAGGATGTTGGTGTCAGGCATGATGGGTCTCCTTGCAGCGGGCGCGAGTGTCCCCCTGGCGGCCGGCGGGGCCGGCTGCCATCGGGAACGACAGGCGCTGGGAATCTGGGCTTAGTGCGCCGGTGTGTCAGGCGCTTCGGTGTTGTGGATGAAGTCCGACGGCACGTCGGGGCCCCACTGGTAGAGCGAGTCCTCGGGCGCGAAGTCGCCGGCGGGCCAGGGCTGGTCGGCGGCGACGAAGTCGATGTCGGCCGAGTATTCGTTGAACGACCCCCACGGGTCCTGCACGTAGTGGAAGTAGTTCGAGCCGAGCACGTGGCGGCCGGTGCCCCAGCCGCGCGTGTAGCCGGCGGCGGCCATCTGCGACGCGCCCTGGCCGACCATGTCGACGTCGCGCACGTCCCATGCGGCGTGGTGCCAGCCGCGCGCGCTGCTCTTGGCGAAGGCCACCAGGTGGTGGTCGCTGCCGTGCGGGGCGTGCGTGAAGGCGATGATGTCGAGCGACTTGTCGGACAGGCGCAGGCCGATGGCGCGGGCGTAGAAGTCCAGCGCCCGCAGTACGTCGGGCGTGAACAGCAGCACGTGCGACAGGCGATCCGGATGCACGGCCTGCACCTGCGAGCGCACCACTGCACCGCGGGCATTGGCGCCGGCACCGACCGTCACATGCGGCGCCTTGGCGCTCGGGCTGGTCTTGGGGCCGACCTTCACCTGCAGCAGGTTGCCGTCGGGATCGTGGAACCAGATGCCGCCCGGTTCGGCGTGCGGCGGCGCGTCGGCGCGTTCGGCGCCGGATTGCGCGACCTGACGGGCGATCGCGTCGAAGTCGCGCTCGTAGCAGTTGAAGCTCAGGTAGGCGAGCGACCTGGCCGGCGCGGCCAGGATGCGCGCCCAGCGGTGGCCGTCGGCGGCGCGCAGTTCGAGTTCGCTGCCGTCGCGGACTTCCTTCACGTCGAGCCCGAAGGCGCGGTAGAAGCGGGCGGCGTCGGCGATGGACGGCACGTTCAGCGTGAAGTGGTCGATGGAATGTACGGCCGAATGCTGTCCTGCCTTGGTGTCGGGCATGGCTGTCTCCGGGTTGCCGCCAGCTCGCATCGCTGGCGGTCTGTTCTGAACGTTACTTCGCTTCGTCGACGATGGGGTTCGACAGCGTGCCGATTTTCTCCACCACCACTTCGCACACGTCGCCCTGCTTCATCAGCAGCTTCGGCTCGCGTGCCCAGCCGATGCCGGCCGGGGTGCCCGAAACGATCACGTCGCCCGCTTCCAGCGTAATGGCTTCCGAGATGATCGTGATGAGGCTTTCGACGTCGAAGATCATGTCGTCGGTGCTGGCCGACTGCACCACCTGGCCGTTCAGCTTGGTCTGCAGCAGCAGTCCGCGCGCGCCGGGCGGCAGTTCGTCGGCGGTGACCACGTCCGGTCCGAAGGCGCCGGTGCCGTCGAAGTTCTTGCCGACCGTCCATTGCGGCGCCTTGAACTGGTACTCGCGCACCGAGCCGTCGTTGAACAGCGAGTAGCCGGCCACGTGCGACAGCGCGTCTTCCTTGCGGATATGCCGGCCGCCCTTGCCAAGGACCACGGCCACTTCGCCTTCGAAGTCGAGGCCGGCGCAGTCGTCGACGGCCGGGCGCACCAGCGGCGCGTTGTGGGCGATCAGGCTGGTGTGCACGCGGAAGAACAGGGTCGGGTAGTCCGGCTGTTCGTAGATGCTTTCCTTGGTGTGGTCGGCGTAGTTCAGGCCGACGCAGATGATCTTGGGCGGGCGCGACAGGGGCGGCAGCAGCGTCACGTCGCGCTCTTCCAGCAGTTCGCCCTTGCCTTGCGCGGCGTAGGCCGCCAGATCGGCGCCCCGGGCCAGGAGGGACTCGAGCGGCTCGTCGCCGAGCACGCGGATTTGCGACCCTTCGCGCACACCGACTGCCCGCTTGCCCTGGAATTCAAAACTGACGAAACGCATTGGCTATCTCCTGATTTCATGTTGACGAACTTGTCAGGACGAATTCTAGTCAAGTTGACGAAATCATCAATATGAAATTTACCTAGGAAAAACCCGGAGTCCCGCCGCTGTTAGAATCCCTGTCAATTCACGGAATGACACGCATGTCAGACAAGATCGAGACCGAAGCGGCCGAGTCCGGCACGGAAGACCACCGCACGCGCGTGGCGGCCATGCGCCGGGAGAAGACGCGCAACCGCCTGATGGAGTCCGCGCTGGCGGTGTTCGCCGAGAAGGGGCCGGACGGCGCGATGATCGATGACTTCATCGCCGCCGCCGGGGTGGCGCGCGGCACGTTCTACAACTACTTCCGCACCACGGGCGAGTTGCTTTCCGCGGTGGCGGGCGAGGTCAGCGACGAGGTGCTGGCCGTGATCGACCCCGTCGTGCGCCAGTTCGACGACCCCGCCATGCGCCTGGCGGTGGGGTGCCGCCACTACATGCACATGGCCTGCCGCTATCCGCTTTGGGGTGCCTTCATCACGCGCGTGGGCACGCGGCGCGGCTCGCGCGGGCGCCAGCTCGATGCGTACATGACGCGCGATCTCGAGGTCGGCATCGCACAGGGCCGCTTTCGCATCGCCCACGTCGAGGTGGCGCGCGACCTGGCCCTCGGCGCGCTCGTCTATGGCATCGGGACCATGCTGCAGCCAGGGGCACCGGCCGACTATCCCGAGCAAATCGTCCGCGCAGTGCTGACGGCGCTCGGCCTTCCCGAGGCCGAGGCTGCGGGGCTCGCCAACGCCCCGTTGCCGGAAACACAGGCAGCGCAGGGCGTCATCTTCGAGAGGATCGCGGCGAATCCGCCGGCGGGGGAGTGAGCGAAGGCCGGCCGGTCTTCGAGCGCTACGGCCGGTATCGTTGACGGAGGTCCAGCCCCCGGATCCAGCCCCCAAAGTCCAGCCCCTTACGCCCAGCCCTTTCAAGGTGCCCAAGTCCGCTGACTCGGCGTGCTTGCTCCCCTCTCCCTTTGGGAGAGGGGCCGGGGGTGAGGGGCGGTGCCACGTCGAGCGATGTCGCTCGCACCACCGCCTGCCCTCACCCCCAACCCCTCTCCCGCACGCGGGAGAGGG
>Ga0160472_100262_pt1 | contig 59933 bp, 61 predicted proteins | sample HID1973M_E11MG_FD_108267 | JGI IMG/M metagenome (GOLD analysis project Ga0160472, IMG submission 108267) | Enriched mosquito-associated microbial communities from UW Madison campus, WI, USA - HID1973M_E11 MG | ecosystem: Host-associated > Arthropoda: Insects > Digestive system > Unclassified ... | reverse complement strand
GGCTGCTCGCCACCTGGGCCGGCCTGTTCCTGACCAAACTTTGATAACGAGAGACCGACATGCTCGATTCCAAACTGTTACGTAGCAACCTTCAGGACGTAGCGGACCGCTTGGCTTCCCGTGGTTTTGTACTGGATGTTGCGCGCATCGAAGCGCTGGAAGAACAGCGCAAAACCGTCCAGACCCGCACCGAAGCACTGCAGGCTGAACGTAATGCGCGCTCCAAATCCATCGGTCAGGCCAAGCAGCGCGGCGAAGACATCGCGCCGCTGATGGCTGACGTGGAGCGCATGGCAGGCGAATTGAGCGCCGGTAAAACCGAACTGGACGCGATCCAGACCGAACTGGATTCGATCGTGTTGGGCATTCCCAACCTGCCGCACGAGTCCGTGCCGATCGGCGAAGACGAAGACGGCAACGTCGAAGTGCGCCGCTGGGGCACCCCGACCGCCTTCGACTTCCCGGTCCAGGACCACGTTGCCCTGGGCGAGAAGTTCGGCTGGCTGGACTTCGAAACCGCCGCCAAGCTGTCCGGCGCCCGTTTTGCCTTGCTGCGCGGCCCGATCGCCCGTCTGCACCGCGCCCTGGCGCAGTTCATGATCAACCTGCACGTCACCGAGCACGGCTACGAAGAGGCCTACACGCCTTATCTGGTCCAGGCGCCGGCATTGCAAGGCACTGGCCAGTTGCCGAAGTTCGAGGAAGACCTGTTCAAGATCGCCCGCGAAGGCGAGGCCGACCTATACCTGATCCCGACCGCCGAAGTGTCGCTGACCAACATCGTGGCCGGTGAAATCGTCGATTCGAAACTGCTGCCGATCAAGTTCGTCGCCCACACGCCGTGTTTCCGCAGCGAAGCCGGTGCGTCGGGTCGCGATACCCGCGGGATGATCCGCCAACACCAGTTCGACAAGGTCGAGATGGTGCAGATCGTCGAGCCGTCGACCTCGATGGAAGCCCTCGAAGGCCTGACCGCCAACGCTGAGAAGGTCTTGCAACTGCTGGAACTGCCTTACCGCACCCTGGCGCTGTGCACCGGCGACATGGGCTTCAGCGCGGTCAAGACCTACGATCTGGAAGTGTGGATCCCGAGCCAGGACAAGTACCGCGAAATCTCGTCGTGCTCCAACTGCGGCGACTTCCAGGCCCGCCGCATGCAGGCGCGTTTCCGCAACCCGGAAACCGGCAAGCCGGAACTGGTGCACACCCTCAACGGTTCCGGCCTGGCGGTTGGCCGTACCCTGGTGGCGGTGCTGGAGAACTATCAGCAGGCCGACGGTTCGATCCGCGTGCCGCAAGTCCTCAAGCCGTACATGGGTGGACTCGAGGTTATCGGCTAAATGAACTATCTGCCGCTGTTTCATAACCTGCGCGGCAGTCGTGTGTTGGTTGTCGGTGGGGGGGAAATTGCCTTGCGCAAATCCCGCCTGCTGGCCGATGCCGGTGCGCTGCTGCGGGTGGTTGCACCTGAAATCGAAGCGCAACTGCGTGAACTGGTCAGCGCCAGCGACGGCGAGTGCCTGTTGCGCGGTTACCTTGAGGCGGACCTCGACGGTTGCGCGCTGATCATTGCCGCCACCGACGACGAAGCGCTCAACGCGCAAGTGTCGGCCGATGCCCATCGGCGGTGCGTGCCGGTCAATGTGGTCGATGCGCCGAAGCTGTGCAGCGTGATTTTCCCGGCCATCGTCGACCGTTCTCCCCTGATCATCGCGGTATCCAGCGGCGGCGATGCGCCGGTGCTGGCGCGGTTGATCCGGGCGAAAATCGAAACCTGGATTCCGTCCACCTACGGTCACCTGGCCGGTCTGGCCGCGCGCTTCCGGCATCAGGTCAAAGGCCTGTTTCCCGATGTGCAACAGCGTCGTGCCTTCTGGGAAGACGTTTTCCAGGGCCCGATCGCCGACCGGCAACTGGCCGGGCAGGGCGGTGAGGCCGAGCGTCTGCTGCAGGCAAAGATCGATGGAGAGGCGCCGGTGGCCACCGGTGAGGTCTATCTGGTGGGTGCCGGCCCGGGTGATCCGGACCTGTTGACCTTCAAGGCGTTACGCCTGATGCAGCAAGCCGACGTGGTGCTGTACGACCGCCTGGTCGCTCCGGCCATTCTCGAACTGTGCCGTCGCGACGCCGAGCGGGTCTACGTCGGCAAGCGCCGCGCCGATCACGCCGTGCCCCAGGATCAGATCAACCAGCAACTGGTGGACCTGGCCAAGCAAGGCAAGCGCGTGGTGCGGCTGAAAGGCGGTGACCCGTTCATCTTCGGCCGTGGCGGTGAAGAAATCGAAGAACTGGCGGCCCATGGCATCCCGTTCCAGGTGGTGCCGGGCATTACGGCGGCCAGCGGTTGCGCGGCGTACGCCGGGATTCCGCTGACCCACCGCGATTACGCGCAGTCGGTACGCTTTGTCACCGGGCACTTGAAGGATGGCTCCACCGATTTGCCGTGGGCGGACCTGGTGGCGCCGGCGCAAACCCTGGTGTTTTACATGGGGCTGGTGGGCTTGCCGATCATCTGCGAGCAGCTGATCAAGCACGGTCGCGGCGCGGATACCCCGGCGGCGTTGATCCAGCAGGGCACCACGGTCAATCAGCGCGTGTTTACCGGCACCCTGGCTGATCTGCCGCGCCTGGTGGCGGAGCATGAAGTGCATGCGCCGACCCTGGTGATCGTGGGTGAAGTGGTGCAGTTGCGCGAGAAGCTGGCGTGGTTTGAAGGGGCTCAGGCGCAGGTCTGAAAGCAAAAAGATCGCAGCCTTCGGCAGCTCCTACAGGGAACCGCATTCCCACGTAGGAGCTGCCGAAGGCTGCGATCTTTTGATCTTTTGATCTTTTGATCTTAACCCCTGCGCCAAACCCCTTTCCCGCTCAACCGCTCCCGATCATGGGCCGCATTGAAATCCTGCTCCGGCCCCTTCGGCACAATCCCCGTCGGGTTGATGGTCTTGTGACTGCCGTAGTAGTGATGCTTGATGTGGGTGAAGTCCACCGTCTCGGCAACCCCCGGCCACTGGTAAATCTCCCGCAGCCAGTTCGACAAATTTGGATAATCGGCGATCCGGCGCAGGTTGCACTTGAAGTGCCCGAAATACACCGCGTCAAACCGAATGATGGTGGTGAACAATCGAATATCCGCCTCGGTCAGGTACTCACCCACCAGATAGCGGTTCTCTCCCAGCCGTTGCTCAAGGCAATCGAGTTCGGCAAACAACTCATCGAAGGCTTGTTCATAAGCGCCTTGTGATGTGGCAAAGCCGGCGCGGTACACGCCATTGTTCACCGCCGGATAAATCCGCTCGTTCAGCGCATCGATTTCACGGCGCAGTGGCGCCGGATAAAAATCCAGGTCATTGCCCGTCAACTCATCGAAGGCACCGTTAAACATCCGGATGATTTCCGAGGATTCATTGTTGACGATGTGTTGCTGCTGTTTATCCCAGAGCACCGGCACGGTGACGCGGCCAGTGTAGTCGGCAGCATCCGCGGTGTAGCGCTGGTGCAGATAGGTCAGGCCGTCGAGCTTGTCGCCGGTGGAGCCGTGGGCCTTGTCGAAGGTCCAGCCGTTTTCCAGCATCAGATAGCTGACCACGGATACGTCGATCAGCGATTCCAGGCCCTTGAGTTTGCGCAGGATCAGGGTGCGATGGGCCCAGGGACAGGCCAGGGAGACATAGAGATGATAGCGCCGAGGCTCTGCCTTAAAGCCGCCGACGCCACTGGGCCCGGCTGAACCGTCAGCGGTGACCCAGTTGCGACGCTGCGCCTGTTCGCGCTGGAACGCGCCGTCTTTGCTGCTTTCGTACCACTTGTCCTGCCAGCGGCCATCGACGAGTAAACCCATGATCAAGACTCCCAAAAAGGATAAGCGTTGGAGTCGAGTCTAGTCCGATGAGTTCGAACAAAAAGCGCAAAGATCGGGCGTGAATGATCGGTTAAATCGATTTGTCCCGAGCGGCCCAGTACTGCTCCGCCGTTTCAAAGGCTTGTTCACGGCTTTGACCGAGGCCGCGCAACGCCAGGGCCATGGTGGCAATCAGGGCCATCTGCGGGTAGCTGTCGACCACCTCGCCGCGCCATACGGCCTTCAGATGCCCGGGGTCGAGGGACGCCGGTTTGACGTGGCGCTGGCTCGACAGCTGCGGCCATTCCTCGTCCCAGCTTTCGCCGCCAGTGGTGCCATACAAGTGGCTATCGGCATCGGGATTGATCTCGATTTCCCCGCCGTCGCCCTTGACCACAATGGCAGTGTCGCCGAGCAGGCCGCTGGCATCGCGATGCACGGCCTGATAACCCGGGTGGAAAATGCTTTGCAGGCCACAGCGCGCGCCCAAGGGGTTGAGAATCCGCGCCAGGGAATGGATCGGTGAACGCAGACCCAGGGTGTTGCGCAAGTCGATCATCCGTTGCAGTTGCGGCGCCCAGTCCACCAGTGGCATGAAGGCCAGGCCGCCGTTATCCAGGGCTGTACCCACCTGCCGCCAGTCGCGGCATAGTGGGATCTGCAAGTCTGCCAGCAGTTGTTCGCTGTACAGGCGGCCCGCCGTGTGGGCGCCGCCGCCGTGCATGAAAATCCGCACGCCGTTTTGCGCCAGGCACTTGGCGGCCAGCAGGTACCACGGCAGATGGCGCTTTTTGCCGGCATAGGTCGGCCAGTCCAGATCGACATTCAGCGCCGGCGCCTGCAAGCGTTCGCGCAAGGCTTCGGTGAAGCCGGCCATTTCCTCGGCGCTTTCTTCCTTGTGCCGCAACAGCATCAGGAAGGCGCCGAGCTGGGTGTCCTCGACCTTGTCGTCGAGCACCATGCCCATGGCTACGCGGGCCTCGCTGCGGGTCAGGTCGCGGGCGCCGCGCTTGCCCTTGCCGAGGATACGCACGAACTGGGCGAACGGATGTTCGGCAGGGGTTTCGAGTGTCAGCGCTGGGTAGTCGGTCATAAGCAATTCGTCGGTTTGGGCAGGCCCGCCAGTTTCGCGGCGAGTTTGGCAGGGGTGCCTTTGAACAGTTGATTCAGGTGCAGGCTGTTGCCCTTGAGCGGCCCGAGTTTCAGGGCGGTGTACTTGATCAGCGGGCGGGTGGCCGGGGACAGCTGGAATTCGGCGTAGAAGCTGCGCAGCAGTTCGAGGATTTCCCAGTGATCGGGGCTCAACTCGATGCCTTCGGCTGCCGCCAGGGCGCTGGCGACTTCAAAGGACCAGTCATTCAAATCGACGAGGAAGCCGTCCTTGTCCAGCTCGATGGCGCGGGCGCCGACAGTCAATGCATTCATAGCCAGCTGTTGACCTTGTTGTGCGCAAGGGATAACTCGACAAATGCCGGGTAGTCGATGGCGTTGGCCCAGTCGGGTACTGGCAGCGCGCGGCCCTGGGCGTCTTCGGCCAGCACGTAGAGTTTCAGGGCGCGGGCCTGCAGGGTGGCGAAGGGCGCGGTACCGGCTTGCAGGGCGTAGGTGGCGTCACCGCACAGCAACAAGGCGTCAGTGGCGCCGATCACGCGCAGGCAACTGTCCAGGCGCTCGTCGCCGAAGGGGGAGTGAGACAACACATGCAAAGTCGACATCAGAGGGTGATCACCTGGTCGTAACGGTCAATGAGGGCGGTGATATCGGCGTCGGCCAGTACCCGGGCTTCGGCCAGCGACAGACCCTGGGGGTCGAGTCCGCGTCGGGCGATGCTGGCGCCACAGGCAAACAGCTCTTCGACACCGAACATCGGCAGGGCCTGCAGGTTGGCGCTCAGGTCCTTCTGTTGCAGGGCCTTGGCGTTTTGTTGCGCGGCCAGCTGGAACACGCCGTCATCCATGAACAACAAGGCAATCGGCAGATCGAAGGCGCCGCCGGCGAGGACGATGTCCAGCGCTTCCCGGGCACCGGGGCCGGACCACGGGGCCTGGCGGCTGATGATCAACAGGGATTTGGTCATTTCACGCGCCTCCGAAACAGATCAGGCGGTCGGCATCCTGCACCGCGTCATGCAACTGGCCCAGTCCAGACAATTCCCACGGCGCGCCGACGGCGGCTGCGTCGCGTTGGTAACGCCTGGCTTCTTCGTCATTGAGAACGCCACGGCGCAGGGCAGCGGCGATGCAGACCACGCCGTCCAGCCCATGTTCGCTGACAAAGGCGCGCCATTGCGCGGGCAGGTCCTGTTCGTCCTGGGGCGTAACCACACTCCCGGAGGCGTTGTAGACACCGTCCTGATAGAAAAACAGCCGGACAATCTCATGCCCGCCGGCCAGCGCCGCCTGGGCGAACAGCAGGGCGCGGCGCGAGGAGGGCGCGTGGGCGGCGGAAAACACGGAAATGGCGAACTTCATGGCGGACCCGATCAGCGAAACTGCGGCCATGATAATGCTTTATGGGCGGGGCGGTTAAGTCGATGTTGCCTGTTCGGGCCCCATCGCTGGCAAGCCAGCTCCTACAGGGGATCTGTGTCGAACATCAATAATGCGTTCACTGAAGATCCTTGTAGGAGCTGGCTTGCCAGCGATGGGGCCGGCACCGGCAACACAAAATCCCGGCTAAGGCTCAATCCCATACAAGTCACAATATTCCAGCCACTCCATCCCGGCCATCTCCGCCACCTCCCGATGCACCTCCAGCCGCTGCGCCTCATACTCCTGTGGCGTGGCAGCCGTCAGCTGCAAGGTCAGCTCCCAGGCAAACAACCCCTGACGCTCCGCCTCCGCCTCAAAGGCTTCATGCAACCGCTCCTCGCGATACTGCGCCTGGGTTTCGCCCTTGGCCTGGGCCAGCAGCGGATTCAGATGATCGAGTTCGTGAAGCAACTCGGGGCGCTCGTCGAGAAAGCGCTTCAACGCCTGTTCGTGTTGCTGTTCGGTTGCCGCCATGGTCGCTCCTTGCAGAAATTATGAAGACTGCTTCTTCGCCGCTTTGGCTGCGGCCGCCAGGCACTCGAGGGCAAACTGTTCGGTGTAGGTCATCTGGATTGGCGTGGTCTCGCCCTTGACGGTTCGTTCGCCGTCGAGGATGTAGCGAATGCGCTTGTCGGTGACGCCCAGGCGCTTGGCGATCCAGGACGGCGTCTGGCCGATCTGGCTGATCAGCTTGTCGGCATACTCGGTGGTCGGTTTGTAAAACTCGGCATTGGGGGTCATGGGGGTTCCAGTCAAATATCGATGCAGCGGAATTGGCGCGACAGGGTGCGCGAATCGTCGCGTGGTGTCGCCTGATAAATTCAGTAAAGCAGAACGATACGCCGCGCCACGGTGATACAGTCCGCTTTTTCCTCATGAGTGAATGCAATGCGAATTCTGATGGTGGCGCTGGCCGCAGCCGTGCTGGCGGGATGCGCGGGCTCGGCAATGAACGATGCTCGCACCAAGGCGCCTTACAAGACCCTGAACTCGAACAAGCCGGCCAAGGACGTCGCCCAGTGCGTACAGTTTTCCTGGCAGGACGAGGCGGTGTTCGGTGTCGATGCCGCGGCGTACCTGGAGCCGGGCGAGAAGGGCAGCACCACCGTCTACACGCGCTCGGCGGAGTCCTTTGTTGACGTGAGCACCGATGCTTCGGGCACCGTGGTGAGCTACTACGCCCAGCAGGATGACTTCATCGCCAAGCGCCGCCTGGCAGCGGCGGCGACCTGTCTGTAATCGAAAGGCATTTCATATTTCCCCGTAGGAGCTGCCGCAGGCTGCGATCTTTTGATCTTAATAAAAAGCAAGATCAAAAGATCGCAGCCTGCGGGGTTTTGTGTGTTTACTTAATAACTCAAACGCTTCTGAAAGAAATAATGCCGATGCCCCGGCGGGTACTCGGCAATGTGCCCGATCTCGCTGTACCCCAGTTTCTGATAGAAGTCCGGCGCCTGGAAATCAAAAGTATCGAGCCACAGGCCCACGCACTTCCTCTCCCGCGCCAGCTCTTCGGCCATCTGCATCAATCGTGATCCCAATCCCTGGCCCCGGGCCTGTTCCGGCACCACCAGCAGGTCGATGTACAGCCACTGATAAAACAGGCGCGCATACAGCCCGCCGAGGATTTGCTCGTTCTCGTCGCGGATCAGCAACGCGACCGGCTCCGGTGGCGGGCCTGCGGACTTCGAGGCGTTGTAGGCGCGCAACGGTACGAGGATCGCCTCGCGGTCTTCATTCGTGGGGTTTTGCTTGCGTTCGATACGCAGTTCCATGGCTATGTCCTTATGGCTGAGAAACCGCAGCCTAACGTGGCAGCCGCGGATATTCCATCACGGAACCCTCGCCAATGCGCAGCGGTCAGTGATTAAGACGCGTCACTACCGAGCGCGACCGATGAGGGCACTCCGTGAACATTTTCGAAGCCTTGCGTGAAAGCCATGAACGCCAGCGGACCTACGCCAAGGCCCTGATCCAGACCAGCGGCGACACGCCGGAGCGGGTCGAAGCCTACAAGCAGCTCAAGGCGGAACTGCAGGCCCATGAAACCGCGGAAGAGCGGCATTTCTACATCCCGTTGATGGAATTCGACAACGGCGTCGACCTCAGCCGCCACGCGATTGCCGAGCACCATGAAATGGATGAAATGATGGAAGAGCTGGACGAGACCGAGATGTCCAGTCCGGCCTGGCTGGTCACCGCGAAGAAGCTGTCGGAGAAAGTCCATCACCACCTCAAGGAGGAGGAACAGAAGTTCTTCCAAATGGCCGGCAAGTTGCTCGATGACAAACAGAAAGAGTCGTTGGCCGGGCAATACGAAAAAGAATACAAAGCGCAGCTACCCTGACCGGCAACTCAACGCCGATCCCGTAGGAGCTGCCGCAGGCTGCGATCTTTTGATCTTGCCCTCTAAAAGAACCATCAAAAGATCGCAGCCTGCGGCAGCTCCTACAGGCGTACCGTGCCCATTACGCCGTAAAGTCCGGGTAGGCGTACCGTGCCCATTACGCCGTAAAGTCCGGGGAGGCGTGCCGTGCCAATGACGCCATCAAAACCCCGGCAGCCGCGCCGTTCCCGGCCAATACCCACCCTCCAGCGTCAGCAGTAACTGCTTGGCCTCCAATCCCCCGGCAAACCCCGTCAACTCCCCCGAAGCCCCAATCACTCGATGACAAGGCGCGACGATCGATATCGGATTCCTGCCATTCGCCGCCCCCACCGCCCTGACTGCCGTCGGGTTGCCGATCTGTTCGGCGATCTGCCTGTAGCTGCGAGTCTCTCCGAACGGAATGGTCAGCAACGCGGCCCAGACCTGTTTCTGAAAATCCGTGCCGACAAAATCCAGCTCCAGCTCAAATTGCCGACGGCTGCCGGCAAAATATTCGCGCAACTGCCCGGCGGTACGGATCAGCACCGGATTGTCCGACGCTTCGATCATCGGCCCAAGCTTCACCCGCCCGGGTCTGTCGTTTTCCCAGAGGATGGCTGCCAGTCGCGAACCGTTCGCCACCAGCTTCAATTCGCCCACCGGCGACGCCAGCGTCATGCAGGTATAGGTCATGCCATGGCTCGCGCAAAATTGCTGAACAAGCGTTAAGGATACTGCCTCGACAGGGAGGCGCAAACCATAATCCGGACCATACTTGGCTACGGCTTTTGATGTGTTTTCCTTTGTAATAACAAGAAGAGACCGACTCATGAAGTACGAACCTTTTGCCAAATCGCTGATTGCGACCGCCTTGGCGCTCAGCTGCCTGACCGCACACGCGGCTTCCGTCGCCCCGGCCACCGGGGAAAACGGCATGGTGGTCACGGCCCAGCAGCTGGCCAGTCATGTCGGCGTGGACGTGCTCAAGAACGGCGGCAACGCCGTCGATGCCGCCGTCGCCGTGGGTTATGCGCTGGCGGTGGTCTACCCCGCGGCGGGCAACCTCGGCGGTGGCGGTTTCATGACCATTCAACTGGCGGACGGGCGCAAGACCTTCCTCGATTTCCGCGAAAAGGCGCCGCTGGCCGCCACGGCCAACATGTACCTGGACAAGGACGGCAACGTCGTCCCTGACCTCAGTACCCGCGGCCACCTCGCCGTCGGCGTGCCGGGCACGGTGTCGGGCATGGAGCTGGCACTGTCCAAGTACGGCACCAAGCCGCGCAAGGAAGTGATTGCCCCGGCCATCAAGCTCGCCGAAGACGGTTTCGTCCTCGAGCAGGGCGATGTCGACCTGCTGGACTACGCCACCGATGTGTTCAAAAAGGACATCAAGGATTCCGGCGCGATCTTCCTGAGCAACGGCGAACCGATGCAGGTGGGCCAGAAGCTGGTGCAGAAAGACCTCGGCAAGACCCTGCGGGAAATTTCCGAGAAGGGCGCCGATGGTTTCTATAAAGGCTGGGTCGCCGACGCCATCGTCACCTCCAGCCAGGCCAACAAAGGCATCATCACCCAGGCTGACCTGGACAAATACAAGACCCGCGAACTGGCGCCGATCGAGTGCGACTACCGTGGTTATCACGTGGTCTCGGCACCACCACCGAGCTCCGGTGGCGTGGTGATCTGCCAGATCATGAACATCCTCGAAGGCTATCCGATGAAGGATCTGGGCTACCACTCGGCCCAGGGCATGCACTATCAGATCGAAGCCATGCGCCACGCCTATGTGGACCGCAACAGCTACCTGGGCGACCCGGATTTCGTGAAGAACCCGATTGCCCATCTACTCGACAAGAATTACGCGACCAAACTGCGTGAAGCGATCAACCCGCAAAAAGCGGCGATCTCCAGCGAACTCAAACCCGGTGTCGCGCCCCATGAAGGCAACAACACCACCCACTACTCGATCGTCGATAAATGGGGCAACGCGGTTTCCGTGACCTACACCCTCAACGACTGGTTCGGCGCTGGCGTCATGGCCAGCAAGACCGGGGTCATCCTCAACGATGAAATGGACGACTTCACCTCGAAAATCGGCGTGCCGAACATGTACGGCCTGGTTCAGGGCGAGGCCAACGCCATCGCCCCGGGCAAGGCGCCGCTGTCGTCCATGAGCCCGACCATCGTCACCAAGGACGGCAAGGTGGTCATGGTGGTCGGCACGCCAGGGGGTAGCCGCATCATCACCGCGACCCTGCTGACCATGCTCAACGTGATCGACTACGGCATGAACATTCAGGAAGCCGTCGACGCACCGCGTTTCCACCAGCAATGGCTGCCGGAGGAAACCAACCTGGAAGCCTTCACCACCAGTCCCGACACGGTGAAGATCCTCGAGAGCTGGGGTCACAAGTTTGCCGGTCCCCAGGACGCCAACCACCTGGCGGCGATCCTGGTCGGCGCGCCGTCCCTGGGCGGCAAGCCGGTGGGCAACAACCGCTTCTACGGCGCCAACGACCCGCGGCGTAACACCGGTCTGTCACTGGGCTATTGAGGGTTGTGTTTAAAAGGGGACGGGCCTATGTTCGTCCCCTGATCCATCGACTTATTCAAGGAAGGAACCATGACCACTGCACTGTTAATCATCGACGTCCAGCAGGCGCTATGCTCAGGCGAATATGAGTGCTTCGAGATCGAGCGCGTCATCAACACCATCAACGACCTGTCTGCCCGGGCGCGCCACGCCGGCGTTCCGGTGGTGTTGATCCAGCACGAAGAAACCGACAGTCCGTTTGTGCACAATGCGCCGGGCTGGCAACTGGCCGAAGGGCTGCAGACAGCACCCAAGGATCAGCGCGTACGCAAGACCACCCCGGATTCTTTTTACCAGACCAACCTGCAGAAACTGCTGCCGACCCAGGACTTCGAGCGCCTGGTCATCTGCGGCCTGCAAACCGATTACTGCGTCAACGCCACCACCCGCCAGGCCCTGAAGCTGGGTTACGACGTGGTGCTGGCCAGCGATGCCCATTCCACCGTCGACAACGGCAACCTCAGCGCCGAGGAGATCATCGCTGAACACAACAAGGACCTGGCGCACCTGAGCGGCTCGGTGGCACGCATCGACGTGATCCCGGCCAGGGCCATCCAGTTCTGATTTCACCTAGACCTCTGTAGGAGCCGGCTTGCCGGCGATGGCGGTGTCCCTGATACACCGCGGTGCCTGAATCGCTGGCAAGCCAGCTCCTACAGGTTTTGCGTCAGCCTTTGCCGTCACGTCGCAAACATCCTCTCCCGCTCCACCCCCGCACCCGCCGCCATCACCCCACCCAGCACCAGCCGGGTAATGGTCGCCGCCGCATTGCGGTAATCCTCATCCCGCGGCGTCTCGCACCCGGTGATGTGCGCCATCTGCCAGCCCAGATTGGTGTAGGTCCGCGTCGCCGACCAGATGAACAGCATCAGGTGTTCAGGGTCGACCTTCACCAGCAACCCCCGGTCAATCCAGCTGCGCAGGCACTCGACATTGCGCTGTGCCTCGGCATACAGCAAATCGCGGCACTCTGCGGGTAACTGCCGTGCGCCCAGCAGCAACTCATCGCTGAACACCTTGGCAATGTGCGGATGCTCCCGGGCAATGCGGATCCGTGCGGCGATATACACCTCCAGGCCCGCCCGCGGATCATCGCTCTCGCGCAGCGCCGCCGAGGCGTCCAGCAACGGCTGGACGAAACGCAGCAGCACCTGACAGTAGAGGTTTTCCTTGGTCTGGAAGTAGTAATACAGATTGGCCTTGGGCACCCCCGCGCGCACCGCGATGTCGCGGGTCTGCGTGGCGTCGAAGCCCTTGGCGGCAAACTCGGTGCCGGCGGCCTCGAGAATGAGTTGCTGATTGTGCTGGCGGATACGGCTCATGGGGCTTACTGGGGAGAGTGAGATTCGCAATATACAAAACTATATAGCGATTAGGCCAGTGCTGAAGGCGTCGCTCGAGCGTCCATGTGATTCGCTGGTCCGGAATTCGTGGGCGAGGCTGTCAGGGTTTTGAACGGGTTCGGCAGGTCTTGTTTAAAAGTCTTACAGGTTACGCCCTGAAAGCTACAGGACCTTGCGGCGTTGCCTACGGTTACGCCAGAATCCGCCGGCTTGTGCGCCCAGAGGCCGCTCGGTAACTTGATCCGCGTCACTGCCCATCAGTGATCGGGTTTAGCAGCCCGTGGTCAATCGAATCGCATCAGCATCCAGACAGGCAGGTTTTTTTCATGCCTGCACTTCATGGTAGCTGCGCGCAGGGCGCCCTCGGGCGCGCCGGTTTCGATTCTCCCCGGTCTGCTAACCTGCGCACAGCTGCCACCTTCGTTTAGCAGCGATTCGGTGACGGCTCCACGTTGTTGGAGAATCGAACATGTTCAAGGTCACACCGAACCCGCCGGACACCGATCCGGAATCCCCGTACGAAAGCCCCCATTCAAACCCACCCAACGATGTCACCGGTCAAACGACCGATTACCACTTCCCCTCAATCGCCGACATCAAAGCCACACCGCGCACCCCCGGCACGCTGTTTTCTGTCGACCCCGACGCCACCAGCGAAACCCTCATGGTGTACCTGGTCGAGACACTGGCCTCGGTCGACGTGATGGTCCATCAGTTGGTTGATCATCTGGACGGCGAATCGCGTAATGCCCTGCTGGGCATTTCCAACAGCGTGATGCTGGCGGAGATCACGGCGAATCGCGTGCTGGATCAGCTTGATCCGCCTGAGTAGGTTTGTGTTAACTCGGTATTGAACACTGCATCGATTGATGGCAACTGGACGCCATTCCCGCCCCTGTGTCATCGTCGAACCAAAGACCACGCAGTGAACGGGATCAAAGCAATGGGGGAGGGTGACAAGGCCGGCGGCCATCTGTCGATGTCTGCGCTGAAGGCGTTCAATCGCTGTGTCCTGCAGCTCGGCCAACTGGCGCGGGATGGCGCTGCTGGCGATTTCATTGCCGAGGGTCTGCAGCGCTTTGCGCCACTGGTGCCCTTCACGTCCGCCTGGTGGGGCGAGATGTCCACGCCGGGTGTCGATGGGCCGGCGCAAACCTGGATGCATGGGCGCATCAACCTGCCGGAATCCTTCGCTGCGGAATGGCACCCGGTGGCGGCCAACGACCAATTCTCCCACGCCACCCTGAACCAGCCCGGCGAGGTGTTGCGCGACTTTGGTTTCACCGATCCCTGCGAGTCGGTCAACGACTTTGCCCGGCGTCATGATCTGTACCACCTGATGAGCATCACCTACGAACTGCCGGAAAGCGGCTTGATGTTTTTCGTCTGCCTCTACCGTGGCGAGCACGAACAGGCGTTCGATGAAACCGAGGGGCAGCTCTATGCAGTCTTCTGCGACCAGCTGTTCCAGTCGTGGCGGTTTCAGGTGCAGGACATGATCCGCTTCGACACCGACAACGGCGCGAGCGATTTCGGTGTGGCGCGCATGGACGGCAGCCTGCTGTATGTCGGCGCCCGCTTGTGCGTGGCAATTGAGCGCGAGGTGTCGGGCTGGAGCGGCTCGATGCTGCCGATTGAAGTGATCGCGCAACTGGCCAAGGCGCCTTGCGTGACGCGTCTTGGCCGCTGCGCACTGACCCTGAGCCCGAATGCCGATCACGTCATTCTCTCCCTCGAAGCCCCCTCCGGTGGCGACGGCCTCGCGCCCCGGGAACGCACAGCGGCGATGCTGTTTGCCGCCGGCCATTCCTACAAGGAAATCGCCAGAATGCTGTCCTTGAGCCCGGCTACTGTGCGCACTTACCTGCGCAATTGCTACCTGCAGTTGGGAGTGAAAAGCAAGGTCGAGCTCGGTTCGGTCCTGCGCTCGTCGAATCCCCAGGCGGAATCTTCACGCCGCGATTAATCGCGTCATTTCAATTATTTGCCTCACCCCTCCTCATTTGCAGAGGTCCATTCAAACGCTCCGCCCTATAGGGTAGGCCCTGCCTACCAAGGGCTTGCGCCTTCGCGCCGAATAAATAACAAGAGAGCGTTCCGATGCAGCGATTCATTCCAAATCTGTTGGCCGCCGCACTGGCCTTTTCCTCGGTACAGGCCATGGCCGCCGCCGACCTGGTGCTGTTCAACGGCAAGGTCTTCACTGCCGAACCCGGCCAGGGGCTGGTGCAAGCCGTGGCGGTGCAGGACGGCAAGATTCTGAAAGCCGGCAGCGATGCCGAGATCAATGCCCTGGCCGATGGCAAGACTCAGCGCATCGACCTGGCGGGCAAGGTGTTGATGCCGGGCATGATCGACACCCACAGCCACCCGGTGGTGGGCGCGTTCGACAGCATGAAGGCCAACCTGCTCGACGAGGTCAAACCCTTGCCGGAACTGGAGCAATGGTTGATCGCCGAGGATGAGGCCGGGCGGGCCCGGGCCGGGGATGTGATCAGTGTGGCCGGGGTCAGTTCGGCCTACTGGGAAAAGAGCCGTGAGCTGGGCAAGGTGTTCAACCAGGGACGCTGGGCGGATCAGCCGATAGTTTTCAGCGGCATCGACGGCCACACCGGTTGGGCCAACAACGCCATGCTCAAGCGCCTTAAGATCGACGCCGCGCTGGTGAAAAGCCTGCCGGAAAAAGAGCGCAATTTCGTCGGTCACGAAGCCGACTTCAGCCCCAACGGTTACTTCGCCGAATCACGCTGGGACGTGGTGCGCAACGGCATTCCTGCGCCGACCCCGGAGGCCATGCTCAAGGCCGCGAAAGAAGCGGTGCGGGTCAACAATCAATACGGCATCACCGCCTGGATGGACGCCGCGGCAAACGGCGGCAGCGAGGATTCACTGTTCGATTTCCATGCCACTGCCGAAAGCGTTGGTGTGCTGCCGCTGTACAAGGAACTGGCGCAGAGCGGCGAGCTCAGTGCCCACGTCGCCGCCTTGATGGTCACCAATCCGAAGAGCAAACCGGCCGACCTTGAAGTGATCGCCACGGTGATGAAGCAGTTCGAAGGCGTGCCGAACCTGACGTTCCCGGGGATCAAGGTGTTCACCGACGGCATTCTCGAATTCCCCGGGCAGACCGCTGCGGTCATCGTGCCGTTCAAGAACAGCCATAAAAACGGCCAGTTGCTGATCGACCCGGCGCACTTCGGCGAGCTGGTGGTAGCGGCGGAAAAACGTGGCTGGATCGTGCACATGCACGCGGTCGGCGACCGTGCCGTGCGTGAATCCCTCAATGGCGTGGCCTATGCGCGCAAGCTCAACCCGACGCCGGTGCCCCACAGCATCGCCCACCTGCAGCTGGTCAATCCCAAGGAGTTTCCACGCTTCAAGGAACTGGGGGTGATCGCCTCGATGCAGTTGCTGTGGGCCACAGGCGAGTCGTACACCGTGGAGCTGGTCAAGCCTTACATCAGCGCCTTTGCCTACGGTTACCAGTACCCGGCGCGCTCCCTGCATGACGCCGGCGCGACCATTGCCGGTGGCAGCGACTGGCCAGTGTCCAGCCCCAATCCGTTCAACGCAATTGCCCAGGCCAGCACGCGCAAGGGGCCGCTGGGCGTGCTCAATGCCAAGGAAAGCATCGACCGCCAGACCATGTTCCAAGCCTACACAATCAATGCGGCCAAGACCCTGCGCCTGGAGCAGCAGATCGGTTCGCTGGCGCCGGGCAAGCAGGCCGACCTGATCATCCTCGACCGCGATGTGTTCAAGGTCAGCGATGACGAACTGTTCGAGACCAAGGTCCTGAAAACCTTCTTCGCCGGCAAGCAGGTCTACGCCCCGGCGTCCTGACCCGCGTTCGCCCCGCACCCGCACATAACCGCCAGTCCCTCGTCGCGCGAGGGGCCTGGCATCGCTATGCCTGAAATTTCATAACAACAAGAGAAAACCATGCGCGCACTTCCAGCATTGACCCTCGCGACACTGGCACTGATCCCGATGACCAGCCAGGCCCTGACCCTCAACGACGATTTCAGCCTGGACATGACCGTCGGCGTGGTCAGCGATTACCGCAGCCGTGGCATCTCCCAGAGCCTCGGCGACCCGGCGGCCCAGGCTGGCGCCACCTTGCTGCACAGCAGCGGCCTGTACATCGGCACCTGGACCTCCAGCGTCGATTTCGGCGACGGTTTCGACACTCGCCAGGAGCTTGAGTACTACGGCGGTTACTTCTGGCAGGCGACCGATGCGATCAGCCTCGACCTGGGTTACATCAAGTACGACTACCCGAAAAACTCCGAATTCAACATGAGCGAGGTCTACGCCATCCTCGATCTGTACGGCGTGAAGGTGGGCGCCAATTACTCCAAGGACACCCCCAATTTCTTCGGTGAAGACCAGGACACGCTGTACACCTACGTCAGCTACAAGATCGAATTGCCAGCCGAAGTCGGCCTCGACCTGCGCGTGGGGTACAACGACGTGAAGGATCCGGCGTTCCTCGACAGCCACGGTGACGACCGCAATGCCTATTACGAGTGGGAAGCCAAGCTGACCCGCGACTTTGTCGGGGTCACCTGGGGCCTGAGCTACATCGACACCGACCTGTCGAAAAGCGAGTGCGCCGGCTGGTACGGCTACGACGACCTGTGCTCGGCGACCCTGGTGGCGAGCGCCACCAAGAACTTCTGAGTTCAACACCGGGGAAGTCTTAGCGCGCAGGCAATTCCCAGCGCTCACGCAACTGTTCGTACTGCGCTTCGGGCAGTTGCACCAGCACCGGGGATTTGCCTGGGTCCAGCCAGTTAAGCAACCGCCCAATGTCCGCCGGGTCCATGGCCGTACAGCCACGGGTCGGCGCCGTGGGGCCGCGCCAGATGTGGAAGAAAATGCACGAGCCGGCGGCGGGCGTTGCCGGGGTGTTGTGCTGAATAAAAATGCCCTGGCGGTACAAGTCATCGCTGCGGCGCATTCGTTCGGAGCTACCCCAGTCGCGGGCGGCGAGCGATCCGTCGACCAGTTCGTTGTAGCGCGTTGACTGGCTGTCATCCACGCATTCGATGGTCGGCGTCAGTGACAGATAGGGCAGGCGGGTGTCGGCCGAAGGCGCGTAGCCAAACGCCGTGCCCAGCTTGAAGATGCCGGCCGGCGCCTTGCCATCGCCTTCCTGTTTGATCGGCCCTTCAGGTAGCCCGATATCGAGCAGCCCCTTGCCCCAGCCCATGCCGTTCTTGCCCAGCACCACGGCAAAGGGCGCCTCGAATTTTTCAAAGCGCTGCCCATGCCGTTCGTAGCGCTGGGCCGTGCCGTGGATGTCATCCCAATTTGTGCTGGTGACCACGATCAGCTGATCACTGCCATCGAGCCCTTGCGCCATCGCGACCAGGGGAAACAACAGCAACAGCAGGATTCTGATCATGGCGCCCACGGCGTGATGGGGAAATTCATGACGTCCGGCTTCGCTGCCTCCAGACGGTAGGTGAAGTGCCACCACTCGGCGGAGTAACTGCTGAAGCCCTCTTTGGCCATGGCGCTGATCAGGCGCTGCCGATTGGCCTTGGCCGTGGCGCTGATCTGCGCCGAATCCGTGTGCGCACGCTCATCAAAGCAATCGAAACCGGTGCCCATGTCCAGCGCGCCGTCGTGCCAGCGCTGGCCGTAAGGCGCGGTGCAATCGACCGGCGTGGAGGATGGCGTCCAGGTCTCGGCGGGCAGGGCGCCAGGGCCGGTCATCGTCAGGTCAACGGTGTTGCCCCTGGAGTGATTGGACACCCGCGCCACGTAACCCAGGCGCCAGAAGTCCTGCTTGTCGACCCGCGGGTAAAACTCGTTCTTGAGCGGATCACCCGGCTCGTTGGCGAAGCGGCCCATGTCCGCCACCGCGCGGGTGGGGCGATAGCAGTCAAACACTTTCAGGCCATAGCCTTCGGCTTTCAGGGCCGCCTGTACCCGGCCCAGTGCCTTGGCCGCCTCGGCCGACAACAGGCACTCCGCCGCCTGGTAGCCGTCAAGCGCATGCCCGGTGAAGTTGTGGACGCTGGCGTAGCGGATCTCCTGCTCGATACCCGGGTCGACGTTGCGCAGGTACACCATGTGCTCGGGCTTCGGCTCATCGGCCAGGCAAGGTGCGGCGAGGCTCAGGCATAGCAGTAACAGGCAGGGTGAACGCGACATCGGCAACAACTCCAGGCATGACCAGTCTGTTCATGATGGCTGGAAACCGTCGCCACCTCCATCAAGTTGTTGATCGGCATGGTAGGAGGAGCGCACCAGCGGGCCGGACGCGACATTCTTGAAGCCCATCCGTGCGCCTTCTTCGGCGAACCAGGCGAAGGTGTCGGGGTGGACAAAACGTTGCACCGGCAGGTGACTGCGCGACGGCTGCAGGTACTGCCCGAGGGTGAGCATGTCGATGTCGTGCTCGCGCATGCGCTGCATGACCTCGATCACTTCCTCGTCGGTTTCGCCAAGGCCGAGCATCAGCCCGGACTTGGTCGGCACGCCGGGCACCGCTTGCTTGAAGCGCTGGAGCAGATCCAGCGACCATTCAAAATCCGACCCCGGACGCGCTGCCTTGTACAGGCGCGGCACGGTTTCCAGGTTGTGGTTGAACACGTCCGGCGGTTCGTTGGCGGTGATCGCCAGGGCCACGTCCATGCGCCCGCGATAGTCCGGGACCAGGGTTTCCAGTTGCACGCCAGGCGACAGCTTGCGGATCTCGCGCAGGCAATCGACGAAATGTTGGGCACCGCCATCGCGCAGGTCATCACGGTCGACCGAGGTGATCACCACGTATTTGAGGCGCAACTCGGCGATGGCCACGGCCAGGTTCATCGGCTCATTGGCATCCAGCGCTTTCGGCCGGCCGTGGCCGACGTCGCAGAACGGACAGCGGCGGGTGCAGATGTCGCCCATGATCATGAAGGTCGCCGTACCCCCGGAAAAACACTCGCCGAGGTTCGGGCACGAGGCTTCCTCGCAAACGCTGTGCAGCTTGTGTTTGCGCAACAACTGCTTGATGCGCTCGACCTCGGGCGAGATCGGCATGCGCACGCGAATCCAGTCGGGTTTGCGCGGGAATTCGTCGGTGGGAATGATCTTCACCGGAATCCGCGCGACCTTGTCGGCGCCGCGCAGTTTGGTGCCGACTTCGACTTTGGCCGGTTTATCACCGCTGGATCGGGCAATGATGTTCATGGTGATTTCCTTGTGTACCTGCGATTCATGGGCGACAGGGGACCTTGTAGGAGCGGGCTTGCCCGCGAAGGCGCAGTGTCAGTCAACATTAATGCCAGCTGATACACCGCCTTCGCTTGTAGGAGCGGGCTTGCCCGCGAATGCGGTGTGTCAGTTAAAGTCAATGCCAGCTGATACACCGCCTTCGCTTGTAGGAGCGGGCTTGCCCGCGAAGGCGGTGTGTCAGTCAAAGTTAATGCCAGCTGATACACCGCCTTCGCTTGTAGGAGCGGGCTTGCCCGCGAAGGCGGTGTGTCAGTCAAAGTTAATGCCAGCTGATACACCGCCTTCGCTGGCAAGCCAGCTCCTACAGGGGTTCCAGGTTGTTTGCTCAGTCGCGGTAAACCGGGAAATCCGCACACAATGCCGCCGCCTGCCGTGCCACATTCGCTTCGATATCCGCATCCCCCAAATGGTCAAGAATGTCGCAAATCCACCCCGCCAGCGCGATGCTCTGGGCCTCTTTGAACCCCCGACTGGTGATCGCCGGCGTGCCGATGCGCAGGCCCGAGGTCACGAACGGCGACTGCGGATCGTTGGGCACGGCGTTTTTGTTCACGGTGATACCGGCGCGTCCGAGGGCGGCATCGGCGTCCTTACCGGTGAGGCCTTGGCGGATCAGGCTGACCAGGAACAGATGGTTGTCGGTGCCGCCGGACACCACGTCATAACCGCGCTCGATAAACACCGCGGCCATGGCCTGGGCATTGCGGATCACCTGCGCCTGATAGGTCTTGAACGACGGCTCCAGCGCTTCCTTGAAGCACACCGCCTTGGCGGCGATCACGTGCATCAGCGGGCCGCCCTGGCCACCGGGGAACACCGCGGCGTTGAGCTTTTTCTCAAGTTCCGCATTGGCTTTGGCCAGGATCAAACCACCCCGTGGACCGCGCAGGGTCTTGTGGGTCGTGGTGGTCACAACGTCGGCGTAGGGCAGGGGATTGGGATAGAGCCCGGTGGCGACCAGCCCGGCGACGTGGGCCATGTCGACGAAGAAATAGGCGCCGACCTTGTCCGCAATCTGACGGAAGCGCGGGAAGTCCAGGGTCTTCGAATAGGCCGAGAAGCCGGCGATGATCATCTTCGGTTTGTGCTCCACCGCCAGGCGCTCGACTTCGTCGTAATCGATCAGGCCGGTGCGGGTGTCGATGCCGTACTGCACCGCGTTGTAGAGCTTGCCGGAAAAACTCACCTTGGCACCGTGGGTCAGGTGACCGCCGTGGGCCAGGCTCATGCCCAGCACCGTATCGCCGGCCTGCAGCAAGGCCAGGTAAACCGCGGCGTTGGCCTGGCTGCCGGAGTGCGGCTGGACGTTGGCGTAGTCGGCGCCGAACAGCTGCCGGACGCGGTCGATGGCCAGTTGCTCGACCACGTCGACATGCTCGCAGCCGCCGTAGTAGCGCTTGCCCGGATAACCTTCGGCGTACTTGTTGGTCAGGCCGCTGCCCTGGGCCTGCATCACCCGCTGGCTGGTGTAGTTCTCCGAAGCGATCAGTTCGATGTGATGTTCCTGCCGCGCATCCTCGGCGTTCATCGCCGCCAGCAGTTCATCGTCGTAGCCCTGGATCTGGTCGTGCTTGCTGAACATAATTAAATTCCTTTAGCTGTCCTGTATGGGATTCACCCCGTAGGAGCTGACGAGTGCAACGAGGCTGCGATCTTTTGATCTTGCTTCTAAACAATCAGAAGATCGCAGCCTCGTTGCACTCGACAGCTCCTACGTGGATATGCGATGGGGGTAATGCAACGGGGGATATGCGATGAGGTTTATGCGTCGGCCTGGTCCTGGATCAATCGGTCGTAAGCGGCCTGGTCGAGCAGGTCGTGCAGGGCATTGGCGTCGCTTGGCCGAAGGCGAAAGAACCAGCCTTCGCCCAACGGATCGTCGTTGACCAATTCCGGGTTGCCCTCAAGCACGTCGTTGACCGCGACCACTTCCCCCGCCAGCGGCATGCCAATGCTGCTGGCGGCTTTCACCGATTCCAGTACCGACACTTCGGCACCAGCCTCGAAACTGCCCAATTCCGGCACCTGGACAAACACCACATCCCCCAGTGCCTGCTGGGCAAACGCGGTAATGCCGACGGTGACCAGGCCATCGGCTTCAAGGCGCAGCCATTCGTGATCGACGGTGAAACGCAATGGGCTCATATCAACTCCTTATTGATTTAAGGCTCGTGGCGACGAGCGATTGAAAGGAGTGATAGCAAGGGCGGTGCCAATGTTTATTAGTTGTTTTAAATCAATGGCTTGTTGTGTTTTTTCAATACGGATGAAATCTTCTGCGTATTGAAATCAATACAGCTCCATCAGGCCATGTGCATGAGCGCCGTGATTGTTGCCAGGAAGGGGGGTGTATTGATTTCGATACGCCGTATCGATTTGCACACGCAGAATTCAGCGATCAAACCAATCCCCTGTAGGAGCGAGCATGCTCGCGAAGCATCGCCAACGATAACGCGGGAAATCTGATTCCCGCGGCGTCCTCGGGTTTTTCGCGAGCAGGCTCGCTCCTACAGGGAGATGTGTTGTCAGCGGGAGCTAGAGTCAGCCCTTGCCCGCAATCCCGTACTTGCGCAACCGAATCGCAATGGCGCTATGGGACGTCTGCAACCGCGCCGCCAGCAGCCGACTGGACGGATAGCTGCGGTACAACTGCTCCAGCAAATTCTTCTCGAAGTCGCCGACCGCCTCTTCCAGGCTGCCCACCTCACCATCGTTCTGCCGCTCGACCGCCGTGCGCGCAATGTCGAGGTCGTCGATGTCCACCAACGGGTTTTCGCAAATCGCCGCCGCACGAAAGATCACGTTCTGCAGCTGCCGCACATTGCCCGGCCAGCGGTTGCCGAGCAGGGCGCTGAAGGTGCTCGGGGCCAGGCGGCACACCGGGCGCTGGATCTGCGCGCAGGCCTGCTGCATGAAGTGGTTGGCCATCAGCAGGATGTCGTGACCGCGTTCGCGCAACGGCGGCACTTGCAGATTGAGTACGTTGAGGCGGTAGAACAGGTCTTCGCGGAAACGCCCTTCGGCGACCATTTTTTCCAGGTCGCGGTGAGTCGCACTGAGCACCCGCACATTGACCCGCACCTCCTTGTCGCCACCGACCCGGCGGAAGCAGCCATCGCTCAAAAAGCGCAACAGCTTGGCTTGCAGGTACGGCGACATTTCCCCCACTTCATCGAGAAACACCGTGCCCTGATCCGCCAGTTCCAGCAGGCCGAGCTTGCCGCCCCGTTGCGCGCCGGTGAAGGCGCCCGGGGCATAGCCGAACAGCTCGCTCTCGGCCAGGCTTTCCGGCAGGGCGGCGCAGTTCAGGGCGAGGAAAGGCGCGTCGTGACGTGGGCTGATGGCATGGCAGGCGCGGGCCACCAGCTCCTTGCCGGTGCCGGTTTCACCCTGGATCAGCAACGGCGCATCCAGCGCTGCTACGCGTAGGGCACGGGCCTTGAGCGCGCGGATCGGCGGCGATTCGCCGAGCAGCGCGTCGAAGCCTTCGGCATGGTCATGGTGCAGCGCCGACAAACGTTCGCCGATACGATTGGGTTGATAAAGCGTGAGCAGCGCGCCGGCGTCTGTGACCGGCATGGCATCGAGGAGCAGGGTCTGGCCGCCGAGGCTGACCTCGTGCATCGGCAGGCGGAAATGGTGATCGATCAGGGTGCGCTGCAACCCGGGATCATCGAACAGTGCGGACAGGGATTCACCGGCCGGTTCACGCCCACACAGGGCGATCAGTGCCGGGTTGGCCAGCAGCACATGACCACGGTCATCCACCGCCAGCACCGGGTCGGAACTGGCCGCCAGCAATGCATCCAGCTGCAGGCGCCGGCGTTGCCCGGGCAGGATGTCGACCATCGTCACCGCTTGCACGCCCTGTACGCCAAACAGCGCCTCGCGCAACTCCTCCAGCACCTCGGTGCCGAGGGTCGGCGCATCGATGTAGACGTTCGGCGGGACCATCTCCACCGCATCCAGATTGAAACTTCGCCCGCCGAGCAGGGCGAGGACTTCCTGGGTGATGCCGACGCGGTCGATGAAAGTGACGTGGATGCGCATGACGGGCCTGCAAGGTGGACGGACCGAATCAGTATGCCCGGCAAATTTTCAGTTTGGCGAGTGCCGCGTCATCCGTTGGTGGTTTTGCGACTGCTCGCGGCGAGGTCTTCAAGGAACGCCTGGAGGATCGGCGGCGGGGCGACGCCGCGCCGGGTGATCACGTCGAACGGCGACTTCAGGCGCAGGCTGGTCGGGGCCAACTGATGCATCTCGCCGCTCTTGACCCACTGCGCAGCGAAGTGTTCGGGCAGAAAACCCAGGTAGGCGCCGGAGATGATCAGGATGGCCGTGGCTTCGATGTTGTCCACGGTGGCGGCGGCCTTGCTGACGCCCAGGTGTTCGAGGTCGTATTGCTGCATGTAGCCGCGCACGACGATGCGCCCGTCGGCCAGCGCTTCAAGCAATTCCTCGCCTTCGGCCTGGCTGCCATACAGCGGATGGCGCCGGCCGCAGTACAGGCCGAGGGCTTCCTGGTACAGCGGCGATTGCAGCAACCCCGGCACGTGGATCGGAAAGTGCCCGATGGCCAGGTGCAGACGACCGTCGAGCACGCGCTCTTCGAGTTCCGCCGGAGTGCCGACGTAGACGTTCAGGTGCACGTCATGCCCACGGGACACGAAGCGCTGGGTGGTGCGCGGGATCGGCGAGTCGGGGTCGGTGATGGTGGTATCGATGATCCCCAGGTTGAGTTTGCCGCTGATGTGCTGCTTGAGCACATCGGCATCCATGCAGAAATTTTCCACCGCCGAGAGCAGGCGCTGGGTGGCTTCATGGATCGCCACGCCTTGCTCGGTCAGGCGAAAACCGCTGCGCCCGCGCTGGCACAGTTTGACCCCGAGGCGGGTTTCCAGATGGGTCATCTGCTCGCTGATGGTCGATTGCCCGGCGTTCAGCGCCGCCTGGGCGGCCGAGAAACCGCCGCAGCGGACAATCGTGGCAAACACCCTGAGCAGTTTCAGGTCGACATCGTGCAGCTGGATCATCGGGGGACCTCCGGCGGATGGATGCATCGGTAACGCCGATATGAGTATCTGATGTTTAGCATTTTTTCCAATAAAACCTGCGCCCATAGTCTCTCCAACGGCGGTCGCCTTGCAGTTCCGCCAAGCCGATAACAAGAAGTGGAGAGGCTAGAAATGTCGAACAACGGTTATGAATCCGGTCGCCTGAACCTGCCATTCGTGGGTCATTGCACCTTTGGCAAATCACCGGTGTGCACCGATTGGGACGCACTGGACGCCGACGTCGCGGTACTCGGCGTACCCAACGACATGGGCACCCAGTGGCGCTCCGGCGCACGCTTCGGACCACGCGGGATTCGTGAGGCATCGACGCTGTTTTCTTTCGGCCACGCCGGCGCCTACGATCACGAAGATGACGTGATGTACCTCACCGCCTCGGACGTGCGCATGGTCGACGTCGGCGATGCCGACATCGTCCACACCGACATGGTCACCAGCAACAAGAACACCGAATACGCCGTGCGCAAGATCCTCGATGCCGGCGTGATGCCGGTGGTGCTCGGCGGCGATCATTCGGTGCACGCGCCGGTGATCAAGGCCTTCGAAGGCCGCGGCCCGATCCATATCATCCACTTCGATGCGCACCTGGACTTCGTCGACGAGCGCCACGGCGTTCGCTACGGCCACGGCAACCCGCTGCGCCGCGCCTCGGAAATGAACCACATTGTCGGCATGACCCAGATGGGCATCCGCAACGTCTCGTCGTCGAACCGCGACGACTACGAAGCCGCCCACGAGGCCGGCTCGAAGATCCTCTCGGTACGTGATGTGCGTCGCCTCGGCGTCGAGGGTGTGCTGGCGCTGATCCCGCAGAACATCAACTACTACATCACCATCGACATCGACGGTTTCGACCCGTCCATCGCCCCCGGCACCGGCACCCCGAGCCACGGCGGCTTCCTCTACTACGAAGTGCTGGAAATCATCCAGGCCCTGGCCAAGCGCAGCAAAGGCAACATCGTCGGCATGGACCTGGTGGAAGTGGCGCCGGTCTACGACCCGACCGGCATGACTTCGATCCTCGCCGCGCAACTGCTGCTCAACAGCATCGGTTTCATCTTCCACGAACGGGGCAAGGTGCGGGCCGCCGCCGAGAGTGAAACCACGCCAGCCTGAAATCGAATCCACCCAACCCGGCAGGACCTGACTGCCGGGCAGAGAGAACAAAAATGGACACGATCGTCAAAAGTTACCTGCAAAAATTCGGCGTCAGCGAAGCCACCCAGACCTTCCTCAGCAAGGTCCAGAAGATGTTCATCGGCGGCGCCTGGGTCGAATCCAGCAACGGTGAAACCTCCGATGTGATCGAACCTTCGACCGAAGGCCTGATCACCCGCGTGCCCATGGGCACCACCGCTGATCTGGACCGCGCCGTGCAAGCCGCCCGCGCCCAGTTCGACGGCGGCGCCTGGCGCCAGCTGAAACCTGCAGGGCGCGAGCGCCTGATGCAGCGCCTGGCCGACCTGATCGAACAGAACGCCGCGGAGCTGGCGGAAATAGAATCCATCGACATGGGCAAGTCCGTGGCCTTCGCCAAAGACGTCGATATCCAGGGCACCGTCGATACCCTGCGTTACTTCGCCGGTTGGGCCACCAAGTTGCACGGCCGAACTGTGGAGCCTTCGCTGCCGGGCAATTACCTGGCCTACACCCGCAAGGAAGCGGTAGGCGTGGTCGGCGCCATCGTGCCGTGGAACTTCCCCCTGCAAACCATGGCCTGGAAGCTTGGCGCGGCGCTGGCGACCGGTTGCACCGTAGTGGTCAAGCCTGCCGAACTGACGTCGTTGTCGGCCCTGCGTTTTGCCGAACTGGTGCAGGAAGCGGGCATTCCCGACGGCGTGATCAACATCGTCACCGGGCGCGGCAGCGTGGTCGGTGCGGCGATGGCCACCCATCCGGGCATCGACAAGCTGACCTTCACCGGCTCGACCCCGGTGGGCCAGACGGTCGGTCGCGCCGCGCTGGATGACATGAAGCGCCTGACCCTCGAGCTCGGTGGCAAATCACCGGTGATCGTCTGCGCCGACGCCGACATCCCGGCTGCAGCGCAAGCGGTTGCCAACGGCGTGTTTTTCAACTCCGGGCAGGTATGCGACGCCGGTACACGGGCCTATATTCATAGCAGTGTCTACGACGAATTCCTGCGTGAGCTGATCGCCTATACGCGCACCCTGAAAATCGCCCCGGGCCTGGACCCGGACTGCTTCATCGGCCCGCTGGTCTCGGCCCTGCAAAAGCAGCGGGTGAGCGAGTACATCGAAACCGGCAAGGCCGAAGGCGCGCAACTGGTCTACGGCGGCCAACCGGTCGAAGGGCCTGGGTTCTTTGTCGAGCCGACCATCTTCGCCCACTGCCGCAACGACATGCGCATCGTCCAGGAAGAGATCTTCGGCCCGGTGCTGGTGACCGCGCCCTTCGACGATGAAGAAGAGGCGCTGGCCCTGGCCAACGACTCGCCCTACGGCCTGGCCGCGGCCCTGTACTCCAACGACCTGGGCAAGGTGCACAGCCTGATCCCGCGCCTGAAGGCAGGCTCCGTCTACGTCAACGCCCACGGCACCCTCGACCCGTCGATGCCGTTCGGCGGCTACAAGCAGTCCGGCTTCGGCAAGGACCTGGGCGCCGAGCAGCTCGACTACCTGCTCGAGACCAAGGCGGTGTGGATCACGCTGCCAGGCTGACACCCGACGTCTGACACCGGTCCCTGTAGGAGCTGCCGAAGGCTGCGATCTTTTGATCTTGACCTTGATCTTAAAAAAACAAAATCAAAAGATCGCAGCCTGCGGCAGCTCCTACGGGGATCGAGGAATAGTCGCCAATTCAGAACGGCAAGGAGGCCTCGGGCGTCGTTCCCCCCGAAAACAACGCGGTTTTCCACGTCATGATCTTCCAACAATAAGAGTCCATCATGAACACAAACGCCAAGTCCGCCACGAGCGTGTCCGCCCTCGACGAAAAATCCGTCGTCGAGGGGCATTCGATCGATTTCATTCCCGAGAGCGAGCGCACCGACAAGCTGTCGAGCCAGGGCCCGTTCTGGTTCCTCGGCAACTTCACCTTCTTCACCATGACCATCGGCTTCGTCGGCCCGAGCGTCGGCCTGACCGCGCTCTGGACCACACTCGCCGGTACCCTCGGCATCATGTTCGGCACGCTGTTCATGGCCTTTCACGGTTCGCAGGGCCCGCACCTGGGCTTGCCGCAGATGATCCAGTCCCGTGCGCAGTTCGGTTATCGCGGGGTGATCCTGGTATTGCTGGCGACGCTGTTCGTCTTCGCCGGCTTCAACATCGTCAACTTGGTGCTGATGATGCAGGGGCTGCACACATTGTTCGGTTTTCACCCCTGGGCCATTGCGGTGGCGGTGACCATACCCGCGGCGGTGCTGGCGATTCTCGGCCACGACTGGATGCACCGCAGCTTTAAATGGGCGCTGTACCTGTCGCTGCCGCTGTATGGCCTGGTGACCCTGGCCGTCATGATGGGCTGGGTGCCGGACGCGGTCCTGCCGCCACTGGCCGCCGGTGAAGTCGCCCCGGCACCGCTGGGTTTCAACTGGACCGGTTTCATCGCCCAGTTCGCCGCGGCGGCCAGCTACAACATCGCCTACGCCCCGTACGTTTCTGACTACTCGCGCTACCTGCCGAAAAACACCTCCAGCGGCAAGCTGATCGCCGTGGTGTTCCTCGGCGCCTCGTTGTCCGGCGCCTGGATGATTTCCGTGGGCGGCTGGCTGGCTGATCACCTGCACTCCACTGACGTGCTGGTGGCCCTCGGGCAGGTCGGCAATACCGTGTCGCCGCTGATGGGCACGGCGGTGGTGCTGGTGACCATCCTGGCGTTCCTGCCGGTGATCGCGATGAACATCTACAGCGCCAAGCTGACCACCCTGACCTGTGTCGACTCGATCAGGCACATCGAACCGACACGCAGGGCGCGCATCCTCGCCATCGGTTTCGTGATCCTGCTGCAACTGGGCGTGGCCCTGAGCATCCAGAGTTCCGGCAAAGGCCTGTCGGTCTTGGGCATCTACCTGGTGGTGATGCTGTACTTCCTGGTGCCCTGGACCTCGGTCAACCTCACCGACTACTTCTTCGTGCGCAAGGGCCGCTACGCCATCCCGCACTTCTTCATGCCCCACGGCAACATCTATGGCAGCTGGGGCCTGCGCGGTATCGCCGCCTACGCCATCGGTTTCGTCTCGATGATCCCGTTCTTCTACATCTTCGACGGTGTCGAGCAGCGCGAAGTCTACGTCGGCCCCCTCGCCAAGGCATTGGGCAGCATCGACATCGCCTGGCTGGTCGGCTTGATCGTCTCGGGCCTGGCGTACTACTGGCTGAGCCGCTCGATCGACCTCAAGCGCGAAGAAGCGGTGATCCAGCAGATCGAGAAAAACTCCCCGCAATACACCACCGGCGACACGTTGACCCACAAACAGCAGCCGCTGCCGGTTTTCACTGAATCGACGGTCGGGAGATAGTCATGACCACGCAAAGAATGACCACGCAAAAATACGACTACATCATCATTGGCGCCGGCTCCGCAGGTTGTGTATTGGCCAACCGCCTGAGCGAAGACCCGACCACCTCGGTACTGGTCCTGGAATTCGGTGGCAGCGACAAGAGCGTAGTGATCCAGATGCCCAGCGCCTTCTCGATCCCGATGAACACCAAGAAGTACAACTGGCGCTATGAGACCGAGCCGGAGACCTACCTCAACGGCCGGCGCATTCATTGCCCACGGGGCAAGGTGCTGGGCGGCTCGTCGTCGATCAATGGCCTGGTGTACATCCGTGGTCATGCGCTGGATTTCGATGAGTGGGAATCCCTCGGTGCCGAGGGCTGGGGCTACAAGAATTGCCTGCCGTACTTCAAGCGCGCCGAGAGCTATGAATCGGGCGGTGACAGCTATCGCGGGCAGACCGGGCCGCTGCATACCACCAACGGCAACCACATGAAAAACCCGCTGTATGGCGCCTGGGTCGAAGCGGGCGCGGAGGCGGGCTACATCAAGACCGAGGACTGCAACGGCTACATGCAGGAAGGTTTCGGCGCAATGCACATGACCGTGAAGAATGGCGTGCGCTGCTCCACGGCCAATGCCTACCTGCGCCCGGCGATGGGTCGTCCCAACCTGACCGTGATCACCCACGCCATGACCCGTCAGGTCATCCTCGAAGGCAAGCGTGCGGTCGGCGTCATCTATGACCACGGCGGTCAGACTCACCAAGTGAACTGCAACCGCGAAGTGCTGATTTCGTCCGGACCGATCGGTTCGCCGCACCTGTTGCAACGCTCCGGCATCGGCCCCGCCGAGGTGCTGCGCAAGGCCGGGATCGGCGTGCGCCACGATTTGCCCGGGGTAGGGGAGAACCTGCAGGACCACGCCGAGGTGTACATCCAGTTCGGCTGCAAGGAACCGGTCACCCTCAACAACAAGATGGACCCCCTGAGCAAGCTGATGATCGGTCTGCGCTGGCTGCTGTTCAAGGACGGCCTGGGCGCCACCAACCACTTCGAGGCCGGCGGTTTCATCCGCTCCGAGGCGGGCCTGCGCTGGCCGGACATTCAGTTCCACTTCCTGCCGGCGGCGATGCGCTACGACGGCAACAAGCCGATCAAGGGCCATGGCTTCATGGTGCTCACCGGTCCCAACAAACCGAAGAGCCGCGGTTATGTGCGGGTGCGCTCGGCGGATCCTTACGAACATCCGCAGATCCGCTTCAACTATCTGCAGCGCGAGGAGGATCGCGAAGGCTTCCGCCGTTGCATCCGCCTGACCCGCGAGATCATCGGCCAGAAAGCCATGGACCGCTTCCGCGACGGCGAAATCGCCCCGGGCGCGCAGGTCACCAGCGATGAAGACCTCGATGCCTTCGTGCGTGACAACCTGGAAAGCACCTACCATCCGTGCGGTTCGTGCCGCATGGGCGAGGACGACATGGCGGTGGTCGATTCCCAGCTGCGCGTACATGGCATCGCCGGGCTGCGGGTGATCGACTCGTCGGTATTCCCGACCGAGCCGAACGGCAACCTCAATGCACCGACCATCATGCTCGCCGAGCGGGCCAGCGACCTGGTACGCGGCGTCAACATGCTGCCGGCAGCGGACGTGCCGGTGGGGCTGGTGGAGAACTGGGAGAGCAGCCAGCGTACGTCGTTGCCGGGACGCAATGTGCGGGTCTGATCGAAAACAAAGATCGCAGCCTGCGGCAGCTCCTACGGGGAATCGCATTCCAGCGTAGGAGCTGCCGCAGGCTGCGATCTTTTGATCTTTTGCTAGTCTCAAGATCCCCGAGACCACAATGGAGCACTCCTCATGGCAATCCAGGCCCTGCGCGCCGACGCCTCGCACATCGACCAGATCGCCCCGTTGTTCGATGCCTACCGCATGTTCTACCAGCAGCCGTCGAACCTGGCCCAGTCCCGCGCCTTCATCGCCGAGCGCATCGCCCGGGACGAATCGGTGATTTTTCTCGCCCAGGATGACGACGGTGAAAACCTCGGCTTCGTGCAGATGTTCCAGACCTTCTCTTCGATCGACGCCCACCGTACCTGGCTACTTGCCGACCTGTTCACCACACCCGCCGCCCGCGGCAAAGGGGCAGGGACCCTGCTGATGAACACTGCCCGGGATTTTGCCCGGCTGGCCGGTGGCAAGGGCATGACCCTGGAAACCGCCACCGACAATCTCACCGCGCAACGCCTGTATGAATCCCTGGGCTGGGTGCGCGACACCGGCTATTTCACCTATGGCCTGGACCTGAAAAAAACCTGAATCAGCGATCCTGCTCGCCAAACACCGGGCGCATAAACGAACGTTCATAGCTGATGATGAACTTCTTGTCCTCGGCGTACTTGAAGGCCGCGATGCACTCGGGGTCGCTCATCGACTGCTCTCGATAACGCTCGTAGGCCGCGAGGCTGGGAAAGGTGAACAGCGCCAGGGCGATGTTGTTGGCGCCCTCCGACGGCAGGAAGTAGCCGTGGTGCTGGCCGCCGAATTTTTCCACCAGGGGAATCCACAGCTTGCCGTAGTGCTCGAAGGCTTCGAGCTGGTAGGGGTCGAGCACGTATTTCAGGTAGCAGGTGATCATCGTTTCGCTCCTTGATCATGTTGACTGGGCAGTCGCTACTGTAATGAACAGCGGGCGCCCGGCACAGTCACTTGTCCGACATTGACCGGTAAGTTTGCGCCAGAGGTGTGCACTGGCGCCGCTGCACTATCGGTTCAGTCAATAGTCACCATCAAGCATCGCAAGTTCTGTTTTTTGCGCAAAGGCGGAAAATTGCCTGCATTGAACACGCTGCTCAAGGAACCTGCGCGATGAAAATGTTGACCCGACTGGCTGTGATTGCCCTGTTGCTGGGCGGTGTTGCATCCACCGTACCGGCCTTTGCCGAGAACGCACCTGCCTGCCATCTGCCGCCCATCACGGCAGGCCAGGGCGGGTTGCAATACGGGCAGACGGTCGGGGTGCTCTACAGCGAAAACACCGTGGAAAACCTGCAATACCTTGAGCAATACCACTCGGTGGCCGTCAACGCTGCGAAGAACGCGCTGGATGCACGGATCCGCCAGGCGTTCGTCAACAGCTCCGATCCAAACCTGGCCATCGACTGGCTGATGAACTCGCTGCACCACCGCTTTCTGTCGGTGACCGTCTACGACAGCCTCGATGCCCTGGTGCAGGCCCATACGGATGTGATGGTGGTGCTCGATACCCACAACCAGTTGCTGACCCAACGTAACGATCGCGTCGAGGCGCGTTTCGCCGCGCGGTTCTACGACGCCAACCTGCAATACATCGGCAAGGCCGAAGGCGCGGTGGCAAAACAGCTGCCGTCGGTGTGGGTGCATGACAAGGCCGCCCCTGAGATCGCCGCGCAAATCGAACAGCAACGCGACTTGCAGCTCAACGCATTGAAACAGTTCGATGCGTCGTTGCAGGCGCTGGTGACCGCAGGTTAAACCGGCCGCCACGCACACATTCAAGCCCGACGTCCATGGAGCGGCGGGCAATTTTATAACCCGTTGATGACCGATCAGGACCTGACCCATGCGTACTTTTATTGCCACCGGCCTGGCCTTGGCCTCGCTGCTGCTGAGCGGTTGTGCCACGCCGAACGATCCGACGATGACCCTGCAGACCAGCAAGTCGCCCGAGGCGTACACTCACTGCGTGGTGCCGAGGTTGCAGCACGACGCGCTGGCGCCCACGGTATCCCAGACCCAGCGCAGCTATCGCATCGTCGTCCCGAGCAAAGTGGCGGCCGACGACGTGCTGGAAACCTACAAGGCCGGCGACGGCGGCAAGGTGTTCCTGTACGAGCGCAAACTGCTGGCGTCGACCTTCGTCCCCTCGAGTTTCGAGCGAGCGGCGCAGGAGTGCCTGTAGAAGCCCGGCAAACGGCAGGCAAAAAAAAGCCGCCGGGAAGGCAGCGAAAAAACGAGCACGCATTGGATAAACTCAATGGTGCTCCGGCAATATGACAAAACGATGACGCAAACATGGCCGTGGGTCAGGCCGGCCGTAGCGCTGAACACCTCTTGCACTGAATCCAGAAAAATAAGTCAGCGCACAGATCCCCTGTAGGAGCGAGCCTGCTCGCGATGGCGTATTTTAAGTCGCCTCTGCATCGACAGGACCATCGCTATCGCGAGCAAGCTCGCTCCCACAGGGTTCATTTGGGCAATCCCCGCCTCGCATGTTCCAATACCCCGCATCACCCGCCTGGAACCCCGACATGAGAACCCTCGCCGCACTGACCTTCGCCTGCGCCATCCTGATCAGCACGCCGGCAACTGCCGCAGGCGATGCCCAGGCCGGGGAGAAGGTGTTCAAGCGCCTGTGCAGCGGCTGCCATCAGATCGGTGAATCGGCCCGGGCGTTTTTTGGTCCGCAGCTCAATGGCGTGATCGGTCGCCACTCTGCCGTCACCACGGACTATGTCTATTCCGACGCGATGAAAACCGCCAATTTGGTCTGGGACCGCGACACCCTGATCGCTTACCTCGAAGCACCGAAGAAAGTGGTGCCCGGCACGCGCATGATTTTCTGGGGGCTCAGTGATCCGGAAAAGATCGAAGATCTGTTGGCCTATCTGCAGACTTTTCCGGCGCAGTGATCACTCGCCCAGGTTCTCCACCAGCCATTGCGTGAAGCTGCGCGCCATCGCCGTGTTTTCGCTGTCCCGGTGGGTCAGCAAGGCCCAGTTGGGGCCGCGAATGGTCTGGTTCACCATCGGCTGCAACAAGCCGTCGTTCAGCGCCTGACGACTGAGCAACTGGCTGACCAGGGCGATCCCCAGCCCTGAACACGCCGCGTCCAGCAACAGCCCCGGGTCGGAAAAATTCAGCCCCTGGTCCATCTGCCCGACATCGATCCCCGATTCCACCGCCCAATGGCTCCAGTCCATTTCCCGCTCGCCGTGCAGGGTCGTGCGTTGCTCCGCCGGCTGCTCCAGCACCCGAGGATGACAGGCCGGGTACAGGCGGTCGGCGTGCAGCACCTTGAAGCTGCATTCGGCCTGGGAGCTGATGTCGTCGCGCACCGCCAGGTCGATGGTCTGGCTGGCCATGTCCGGCACTTCGTCGGTGCTGTAGATCCATAAATCCACCTGCGGGTGCTGGCGACGCAAGTCGCCCAGGCGAGGCAGCAGCCAGTGGCGGGCGAAGGCCGGGGTGGTGTTGAGCACCAGTTGATTGGGTTTCTGATACTGCCCCAGGCGGCGAATGCCCACGGCCAGTTGTTGCAGCAGCGCCTGGGTGGTGCTGAGCAAGTCGTAACCGGCGTCGGTCAGGCTGACGCTGCGTCCGCTGCGGTGAAACAAGGGTTGTTCAAGGTACGCCTCGAGGCTGCGGATCTGCTGGCTGATCGCCGATTGGGTCAGGTGCAGCTCTTCGGCGGCCTTGTGGAAGCTGCCCAGACGGGCAGCGGCCTCGAAGCCGCGAAGGGTGCCGAGTGGCGGCCAGTGTTTCAGCATTTCGATAAGCTCCGCTAATCAGTTGTCTGCTAAATCCATCGTTTGTTAGCCCGTTCTGTCAACCGTAGTATGCATGCCAAGACCGCCAAGGCAGTTTTTGTTGAAAACAATGGCTTAACTAAAGGGCTTTTTATCATGCAGCAGAACGCAATTCAAAACAGTGGTTGGATGATGCCGGCGGAGTGGGTCACCCACGCCGCGACCTGGATGGTTTGGCCGCACAACAAGAGCCTTTGGGAATCCGGCTGGCGCGTGACTTTGGCGCAAGTGCAGGAAGACTTCGCCCGGGTGGCCAATGCCATCGCGCGATTCGAGCCGGTGAAACTGGTGGTCGATCCCTCGGCCGTGGCCAGCGCCAAAGCCCTGTGCGGGCCGAACATCGAGTTCATCGAACTGGCGGTGAACGACAGCTGGTGCCGTGATTCCGGACCGAGCTTCGTCTGCCATCCGCAACTGGGCCTGGCCGGTGTCAGCTGGCGCTTCAATTCCTGGGGCGGCAAGTCGCCCTTCGACCTTGACCAGAGCCTGGCCCGCCGCGCCCTCAATCATCTGGGCCTGGATTGCTTCGGTACGGCGTTGAGCAACGAAGGCGGCGCCATTCATGTCGACGGCGAGGGAACGCTGATCACCACCGAGTCGGTGCTGCTCAACCCCAATCGCAACCCCAGCGTGACCAAGGCCGAAATTGAAGAAATCTTCAGCCGCCTGCTGGGAGTGAAGAAAACTATCTGGCTGCCGGGGGATCCGGATTACGTCACCGGCGACATGACCGACGGCCACGTCGATGGCGTGTGCGCCTTTGCCCGTCCCGGGGTGTTGCTGGTGGACGCCACCCACGACCAGCAGTCGGTGTACGCCGAAGTGGCGCGGGAGAACCGTCGCGCCCTGGAGCTGGCCACCGATGCCCGCGGCCGCAAGTTCGAGTTGATCGAGCTGTATGAAGCCAGCGAAGCGGTGGACACCGAAGCCGAAGTCTTCTGCGCGTCCTACACCAACTTCTACATCGCCAACGGCGCGATCATCATGCCGGCCTACGGCATCGATGCCGATTACGTCGCCGCCGAGGTCCTGGCCAGCGCGTTCCCGGGTCGCGAAGTGGTGCCGGTGCGGATCAATCACCTGGCCCATGGTGGCGGCGGTGTGCATTGCATCACCCAGCAACAGCCGGCTTGGCCGGTGGAGGGTTGAGGGCATGACGCTGCTGACGATTGCCACGACCCAGATGCCCTGCACCTGGGACCTGAAAGCCAACCTTGATCAAGCGGAACTGCTTGTGCGCGAATCGGCGGCCCAGGGCGCGCAGGTCATCCTGTTGCAGGAACTGTTCGCCACGCCGTACTTCTGTATCGAGCAGAACCACAAGCACCTGGCCCTGGCCGAGGAGTATCGCGACAGCCACGTGCTCAAGCGTTTCGCCGCGCTGGCCAAAGAGTTGGGCGTGGTGCTGCCGTTGAGCTGGTACGAGAAAGCCGGCAATGCCTATTTCAATTCGCTGAGCGTGGCCGATGCTGATGGCCGTTTGCTCGGGGTGTATCGCAAGACCCACATCCCCAACGCCATCGGTTATCAGGAGAAGGAATACTTCAGCCCCGGCGACAGCGGTTTTCGCGTCTGGGACACCGCTTTCGGGCGCATCGGCCTGGGCATCTGCTGGGACCAGTGGTTCCCGGAAACCGCTCGCTGCCTGGCGCTGATGGGCGCCGAAGTGCTGCTGTTTCCCACCGCCATCGGCTCGGAACCCGGTTGCGCCAGCCTCGACTCGCGGGATCACTGGCAGATGACCATGCGCGGCCACGCCGCCGCCAACCTGCTGCCCGTGGTCGCGGCCAACCGTGTCGGCCGGGAAGCGGCGACGACCGACCCGAGCCTGAAGATGAGCTTCTACGGCTCGTCCTTCATCTGTAACCACAAGGGCAAGCTGCTCGCCGAAGCCGACCGCGACAGTACCGGCGTGCTGTTGCACACCCTGGACCTGGCGGCGATGCGTGAAGACCGCCTGACCTGGGGCATCTACCGCGATCGCCGCCCGGAGATGTACGGAGCGCTGTTGACCCAGGACGGTCGTCAAATCAATGCACGCTGGGCTGCCCAAGAGGTGTGACATGAATACCATCATTAAACCCGTGCTCGGCCTTTTGGGCCTGGCACTCAGCTGCGCCATGCCTTCGCTGCACGCCGAGGAAAAGACCCTGCGCCTGTACAACTGGGCCGACTACTTTGCCGAGGACACCCTGAGCAAGTTCACCGCCGAAACCGGGATCAAGGTGATCTACGACGTCATGGACGGCAGTGAAACCCTGGAAGCCAAGATGCTCGCCGGCGGCAGCGGATACGACCTGATTTTCCCCGGCGACACCGTGGCCGAGCGGCTGATGCGCGCCGGCAGCCTGCAGCCGCTGGATCAGTCGAAGCTCACCGCGCTCAATGACGTTGAGCCCGGCCTGCAGAACCTGCGTGCGACCTATGAGCATTCGACCAAGGCTACGGTCCCGTACACCTGGGGCACCATCGGCCCGACCTACAACGCCGAGCAGATCGCCAAGCGGGTCCCCGACGCGCCGGTCAACAGCCTCGACATGCTGTTCAAACCGGAGCTTGCGAGCAAGTTCGCCGATTGCGGCATCTCGATGATCGACTCACCGGATGAAGTGCTGGCGGTGGTGCTCAACTACCTCGGCCGCGACCCGCGCAGCGCCAAGCCGGCGGACCTTGCCGCGGCCAGTGACATGCTGATGAAAGTGCGGCCGTACATCCGCAAGTTCCAGTCGCAGCCGGTGACCGACCTGGTCAACGGCAACCTGTGCCTGTCCCTCGGCTACAGCGGCGACATGACCCAGGCGCAACGCACCTCGGACGGCGCCGGCAAGCACACGCGTTTCCAGTACCGCATTCCCCGCGAAGGCACCACGGTGTGGATGGACACCATGGCCATTCCGGTGGACGCGCAGCACCCGGAATACGCCTACGCCTTCATCAACTTCGTCATGCGCCCGGAGAACATGGCGGCCATCAGCAACTTCACCGGCTACCCGACTTCCAACGCCAAGGCGCGACCGGATGTCGATGCCGAGATGCGCAACAACCCGGACATCTACCTCGATGAAGCCACCTACGCACGGCTGATCCCGGGCAAAGACATCCCCCAGGCCGACATGCGGGCACGCATGCGCACCTGGACCAAGTTCAAAACCGCTACCGTTAAATGAATGCAGGCCGGCCTCGATGGGGCCGGCCCGCACGCCTCACTGTCAAGGAAAATACATGACGACTCGTCGAACGTTCATCAAGCAGGTCTCGGTGGTTGCCGGACTCGGCGCCATCGCCTCCATGGGTCTGGGTATTGCGCCGCGGTCAGTACAGGCGGCGAGCAGCGGACGCTGGTACATGCCGGATGAGGGCGACAAGCACCAACGGGCCTTCATCGCGTTTGGCGCGCAGGACGCTATCTGGGAAGACTTCACCGCGGACGTGCAAGCGGCCCTCGGCCGGATCGCCCGGGCCATTGCCGAGCATGAGCCGGTCACGGTGTTCTGCCGCCAGAGCGAGCGGCGCCTGGCCGAAGCCAAATGCGGCAGCCACAACATCACCTACGTGAACACGGAACTGGATGACATCTGGATGCGCGACATCGGCGCCAACTTCGTTGTCGATGAGGGGGAAGGCCTCGGTGCCGTGGACTTCAACTTCAATGGCTGGGGCAACAAGCAGCAGCACGCCGAGGATGCGCAACTGGCCGCCCAGGTGGCGGAGAACGCCGGGGCCAGCTACATCCGCAGCGAACTGGTGGGCGAGGGCGGTGGTATCGAAGTGGATGGTCATGGCACCGGGATCATGACCGAAAGCAGCTGGATCAACAAAAACCGCAACCGCGACTGGAGCAAGGCCGAGGTCGAGGCGGAACTGAAAGCGCGGCTGGGCCTGCGCAAAATCATCTGGCTACCGGGGATCAAGGGCAAGGACATCACCGATGCCCACGTCGATTTCTATGCGCGTTTCGTCAAGCCCGGGGTGGTGGTCGCCAACCTCGACAACGACCCCGAGTCCTACGACTACAAGGTGACCCGGGCACACCTGGAGATTCTCGAAAACGCCACGGATGCCGATGGCCGCAAGCTGCAGGTCCACACCCTGTCACCGCCACTCAAGCCGCGGCGCAGCAAGTTCAGCCAGGACAACCCGGACTTCGCGGCGGGCTACATCAATTACTTCGTGATCAATGGCGCGGTCATTGCGCCGGAGTTTGGCGACAAGGCGGCGGACGACAAGGCGTTTGACCTGTTGTCGCAGCTGTATCCGGATCGGGAGGTGGTGCAGTTGAACATCGACGCGATCGCCGCCGGTGGTGGCGGCATTCACTGCGTGACCAGTCACCAGCCGGCGTGAGTCGTTCCCCCGTGGAATGGTGCCGTACACAAATCCAGGTAACAACGAAGCCCCCCTGTAGGAGCTGGCTTGCCAGCGAAGAGGCCCGCCAGTTCACCCGTGATCTGGAGTCCGCCATCGCTAGCAAGCCAGCTCCTACAGGGGTATCGGTGTCAGGGGTATCGGTGTGTCAGGGGATATCGGTGTGTCAGGGGTATCGGTGTGTCAGGGGTAACGGTGTGTCAGGGGGTATCGGTGTGTCAGGGATGCCGGTGTGTCAGGTGATCATGCCTTGCTGGCCTTCAAATAGGCACCCAGCCGCTGGCCCATTTCCTCGCCCAACGCCTGCAAGCCACTGAGCGGTCGAACCATCACTTCAAACTCGACAATCTTGCCCTGCTCATTGAAGCGGATCATGTCGATGCCCTTCAGGTCTTTCCCGCCGACCTTGGCGCTGAATTCGAGGATGACGTTCAAGCCGTCCGCCGTCGCCAGTTCCCGGTGATATTCAAAATCGGCGAACACGTTCATCACCGTGTTGAGGATCATCGACACCACCGGCGCGCCCGGGTAGGGCGTGTGGGCCATCGGCGAGCGGAACAGCGCTTGCGGGTCGAGCAGTTCCGGCAGGGCGCTCAGGTCCTGGCGGCTGATCATTTCGTGCCATTGCTTGAGGGACGCGGCGGCGTTCGGCTGCAGGTTCAGTTCGGACATCTTCAACTCCTGTTTTTTATAGTTGTGGGGTTTTATCAAAGCGTCGGCCAATGATCTGTGCCGCATCGTCGGCCCATTGGCTGTAGATCCGCGGTCCCGGATGGAAACCGTCACTGGCCATCAAGCCGGCCTGCGGTGCCAGATTGATGGTCAGCATCGTACATTGATCCACGCGCTGCGCCAGATCGGCGAGATGCCGGTTGAACACCCGCGCCCGCCAGCCCAGGTACCAACGCAGCGGTTGCGGCAACGCGGGAAACAGGTGCATGGGTGGCAGCGCGGACACGACAATCTGTTTGACGGCGAATTGCTCGCAGAGCAACGTCATCAATCGCTGTTGACGCTCGAGCCACGGTTCGACCCCCAGGTTGCTGGTGACATCGTTGACGCCAATCGACATCAGTACCACATCGAACGACTCCGGCCCGTGCTGTTCCAGCAATGCCAGCAACGCCAGGGAATCCAGGCCGGAGCGCGCCAGCAGTTTCCACTGCACCCGGTAATCCGCCGCCAGGCGACTGACCAGCCGGCCACACAGGGCTTCATCCTGAGTCACGGCGCCGACACCCGCCGCCGCACTGTCGCCAATGATCAACAACCGCAGGGGCGTGCCGTCACCCGCCACGCCGTCACGTTCGCCCTCGGCCTCCGGCAGCTTCGGCGTCACCCGGCGGGTATGCAGGCCCTGGAGCAGCAGCAACGGGCCGAGGAGGACTTTCGCGAGGGTTTCGGTGCGGCTCATGGCTTCTGCTTTTTCTGTAGGAGCAAGCTTGCTCGCGATGGTCGCTAACGAAAACGCGGGATTACTGGCTAAACCCGGGGCTCCTGTCAAAACACCCCTCGGAGTAAGCCCCCCAGCGTTATCGATCAACAATACACAACTCGCCCGTAGCGCGAATCATCGCCTGGCCATGCAGGTAATCCTTGATCAGCGCCGAGCGTTCGCTGGCCAGCCAGTCAGGGCAGTTGGGGTCTTTGCGCCAGGGCAGGAATTCGGCGTATTGCTGGAGCAGCACGTTCTGCAGCTTGTCGAGCTTGGGGCGGATTTGCTTGTCGAGATCCGGTCGCGGGGTGTCCGGGGCCTTGTGCGCGGCCTGCCATTGCGCGATGCGGCCGTATTGCACCAGCTTGCTGGCTTCGATCTGGGCGGCGATCAGGTCGGCGACCTCGTTAGGGTCGAGTTTGCGCAGGCGTGCTTCTTTTTTCGCATTGGCAATCACTTGCGCTTCCCGCGCGCTGTCCTGGATGGGCTTGCCGCTGTCCCATTTGGTCAGCGCCACCAGTTCGCTGATGTACAGGCGTTCGTTCATCGTCGCCAGCAGCGGTTGCAAGGCGGCGGGCGGCGGTGGCTGCGTGCCCGCCTGGGCAACGCCGGCGAACACGCCGAGCAGGGCGCATGCCAGCAGGTGTGGATGACGGGGCATAGGCAAAACCTCCAGGAATGCAGAAATCTCAGGAGATGTGTATCACAATGATGGCCGGGAACGATAGGCAGCCAAGCATTCACTCGCTTAAGTGCAGTCGTCGTTCAATCTGCGCCAGCTCCCAGGTGCTGAGCAGGCTCACCGGGTCGGTGCCGAAGCGCTGGGTATTGTCGAACGCATACTCGCGGCCGTCCGGGCTTTGCCCGTGCAGGCAGTGGCGCAGGTGACCGGCGTCGACGTCCAGGGTCAGGCGCCAGCCTTCGATGTCGACGCCTACCTGACTGCCTGCGCACGACGTCCGCTCGAACGAGCGAATGCCTTGGGCGACATCGCGCAGTTGCTGGTAAACCTCGCGGGCGGTGAGGGTTGGCACGGGGGGCTCCGCTGTGGATTCGGGGGAGGCACAGGATAGCCGATCAGCCTGAAAAAATACCCCCTGAACCCTCGAACCCCTGTAGGAGCGAGCATGCTCGCGATGGACGTCAACGATAACGCTGGCAGCCAGACACTCAGCGGTGCCCTTGATTCCATCGCGAGCATGCTCGCTCCTACAGGGATCCTGTTTTTAGTTGGCAGGCTTGTCCAACGCCGCCTCCGCCGCCGCGATTTCAGCCTGGCGCCTCACGATCACATCACCCACCGGCGGCCCCTGGAAGCGTCGGGCTTCGAAGCCGAACCAGACGATGGCGGTCAGCACCAGGAAGCCGATGGTGATGTACAGCGCCCAATCATTCGGTGGCTGGATGCCGATGATGAAAATGATCAGCATCGACAGGACCGAGAGCAGGGCGAACACCGTGTACCAGAAGCGTCCCATGTTCCACGGGCCCATGGTCGGCCACTTCGGCGTGCCGTAGGCGAACAGGCCGAGCACGATCGGAATGACGAAGGAGAAGAACAGGAAGATCACTGTGCAGGACACCACAATGGTGTAGACCGGCGTCTCGCCCACCGAGATCACCGACGAACCCCAGTCGAACAGCACCGCCAGGGTGGCACCGGTCCAGATCGCTGCCACCGGGCTGCGAAATTTCGGCGACACCGAGGACAGCGCCTTCGAGCAGGGCAGGCCACCGTCCCGGGAGAAGGCGAAGATCATCCGCGACACCGAGGTGACGGTCGCCAGGCCGCAGAGCACCTGCGAGATGAAAATCGCGACAAACAGCACCAGCTTCAAGGTCGGGTTGACCTGGGTGTTCATGGCCCAGAAAAACACGTTCCAGCCTTGCTTGGCCGCTTCATCCATGTTCGGCAGCATCAGCACGAAGGCGCTGAGCATCACCCAGCCGAACAGCAGCGACCAGACCACCGACATGACCATGCCCCGAGGCACCGAAACGGCCGCGTTGCGGGTCTCTTCGGAGGTGTGGGCCGAGGCGTCGTAGCCGGTGATGGTGTAGATCGGCAGCAGCAGGCCGAGCATGAAAATCCAGGCGTTCGACGCTTGTGGCCAGACGCTGCCGCCGGCTTCGCCGGAATAGTTGCTGAAGGTCCACAGCCGGGCGAACTCATAGCTGGGGGCGGAGACAAGGCAGACGATGGTCAGCGCCAGTGCCGTGGCGAAAATCAGGTAGCCGGAGAAGTCGGTAAGTTTCGCCGTGAGGCCGATGCCCAAGTGATTACACAAGGCCTGGAGACCGGTGAGGATCGCCAGGAAAATCACCCTGACCGTAGTCGTGTCCTCCATGCCCAGCGCCGGTCCGAAGGCGCCGAAAAAGAAGTAATAGGTGCCGACGTTGATCGCGCCGAGCACCGTGACCAGCCCCAGCAGGTTGAACCAGGCGGTCAGCCAGCCGGTGAAGCGGTTGCCGAGAATCGACCCCCAGTGATACAGGCCGCCCGCCGTGGGGTAGGCCGAGGAGATCTGCGCCATGGCCATGGCGAATACCCCGGAGATCAGGCAACCGATCGGCCAGCCGATGCCGATGGCGGCACCGCCCGCGCCCGAGGTGCCCTGGGCCAGGGAGTTGATGCCGCCGGAGAGGATGCAGATGATCGAGAAGGAAATCGCGAAGTTGGAGAAAACCCCCATTCGTCGCGACAGTTGCTGGGCGTAGCCCATGCTGTGCAGCACCTTGACGTCATCGTCGTGCGCGTCGGTGCCAGGCTGGCTTGCTGGGTTCATAGGAAGTGTGCCCCGTCAGGTTATGCTTCGCATCCATCCAGGTCGGGATGGGCTGGCTTTCAACCCCTTGTCGTACTGCTCCTGTTGCTGACCGGTCTGGTCGAAGCGCAAGCCCCGGCCATGCCCGGCGACTGCTCTACAGGCGGCCGTGATACGCCGCGTCGAAAATCTTTGCCACGCCATCGCGGGTCAACGGCAGTGGATTGCCGCCGGCGGAGGGGTCGACGATGGCCATGTCGGCGATCAGGTCGGCCTGCAGGTCATCCACGCCCAGATCAGACAGGGTGTGGGGGACGCCGATGTCCTTGCGCAGCTTGAGCACGAACGCCAGGAAGCTGTCGAAGCCGGGAGAGGGCAGGCGCAGGTAGGCCGCCAGGCGCGTGATGCGCTCTTCGATGGCCGAACGATTGAACTGCAGGACATAGGGCATGAAAGTCGCGTTGGTCATGCCATGGTGGGTGTCATACACCGCGCCCACCGGGTGCGACAGCGCATGCATGCCGCCCAGGCCTTTCTGGAAAGCAGTGGCGCCCATCGCCGCCGCCGCGAGCATCTGCGCCCGCGCCTCAAGGTCCGAGGGGGTGTGCACGGCCTTCACCAGCGAGCTTGCCACCAGGCGCATGCCTTCCACGGCAATGCCATCGGCCAGCGGGTGGAACCCGGGGGCGCAATAGGCTTCCAGGCAGTGGGCGAACGCGTCCATGCCGGTGCCGGCGGTGATTTTCGCCGGCATGCCGACGGTCAGGGCCGGGTCGCTGATGACAATGCGCGGCATCATTTTCGGGTGGAAGATGATGCGTTTGGTGTGGGTGCGATCATCGATGATCACCGCGGCGCGACCGACTTCGGAGCCGGTGCCGGCGGTGGTCGGCACCGCAATCACCGGGGCGATGCGGCTTTCATCAGCGCGGGTCCAGTAGTCGCCGATGTCTTCGAAGTCCCACACGGGCCGGGTCTGGCCGCTCATGAAGGCGATCAGCTTGCCCATGTCCAGGCCGCTGCCGCCACCGAAGGCGACCACGCCGTCATGCTTTCCCGCGCGCCAGGCATCAAGGCCGCCGGCGAGGTTGGCCTCGACCGGATTGGGCTTGAGGTCGCAAAACAGCTCGGCCCCAAGACCTGCATCGCGCAACGAATCCAGGGCCGCCGTGGTGATCGGCGCCCGCCCCAGGCCGCTGTCGGTCACCAGCAACGGGCGCTGGACGCCCTGGCTGCGACAGGCGTCGGCCAGCTCCTTGATGCGCCCGACACCGAAACGAATGCTGGTGGGGTAGTTCCAGTTTCCAGTCAGGTTCATGGTCTACACCTCGTGACGCAGATGAAAGGATTTGGCCCGGGTCAGGTGCTCGTAGCCCAAGGGCGAGAGGGTCACGCCGCGCCCGCTGTGCTTGACCCCGGTCCAGGCCAGCGCCGGGTCGAGGTAATCGCAGCGGTTCATGAACAGGGTCCCGGTGGCGATGTCATTGCCCAGGCGCTCGGCGACGTCGAGGTCGCGAGTCCAGATGGACGCGCTGAGCCCGAACTCGCTGTCGTTCATCAGGGCGACGGCTTCTTCATCACCCGATACCGCCATGATGCCGACCACCGGACCAAAGCTTTCGTCGCGCATGACCGACATCTGGTGATTCACGTCCACCAGCACCTGCGGCGCCATGTAGGCGCTGCCCGCAGCGTCCGCGGGAAAGTCCTGCGCGTCGATCAGCGCCCTGGCGCCCAGGGCGATGGCTTCGGCGATCTGCGCGCGGACGAAAACCGCAGCCCCCGGCGTGACCAGTGGCCCGAGGGTGGTGGCTTCATCCAGCGGGTTGCCCAATACGTATTGGCGGGTGAGGGCGGCGAAGCGTTCGACAAAGGCCGGGTAGACGGCCTGATCGACATAGATGCGCTCGATCGCACAGCAGCTCTGTCCGGAGTTGAAGAAGCTGCCGTCCACCAGGTTTTCCACGGCATGATTCAGGTCGGCGTCTGCCCGCACATAGGCCGGGTCCTTGCCGCCGAGCTCCAGGCCGACGCCGATGAAATGGCCGCTGGCAGCACTTTCCATGGCTTTGCCGGCTTCCACGGAGCCGGTGAAGTTGACCTGCTGCACGCGGCCCGAGGCGATGATCGCCGCGGTCTGTTGATGCGTGAGCAAGAGGTTGTGGAACAAGCCTTGGGGCAGGTTGGCGCGACCCATGGCTTCGGCGAAGCGCTCGCCCACCAGCAGGGTTTGCGAGGCGTGCTTGAGGATCACGCTGTTGCCGGCCATCAGCGCCGGGATGATCGTATTCACCGCCGTCAAGTAGGGGTAGTTCCACGGCGCGACCACCAGCACAGTGCCCAGGGGCTCGCGCTTGATCAGGCGGCGAAAGCCGGCAATGGGTTCGGGTTCGATGTTGGCCAGGGCGTGGGGTGCTATGGCGATCATGTGCCGGGCGCGGTCGGCGAAACCGCGCAATTCACCGGCGCCATAGCGCACCGGGCGACCCATCTGCCAGGCCAGTTCCGGGACGATGTCGTCCTGCATGGCGAGCATCGCCTCGACCACGGCGGTGCAATACGCCGCCCGTTCACTCAACGGGCGTTGGCGCCACAACGCCTGGGCGCTGGCGGCCGCGGCCAGTGCCTGGTCGATCTGCGCCTGGCTGGCATAGTCACGCTCGGCGTACACCCGACCATCGACCGGGGAGATAAGCTCAATCTTCGCTGTCATGTCGGGTTCTCAATAGCGCTCGAAGCCGCGCTGCAATTCCCAATCGGTAATCCGCCGGTCGTACTCCTTCTGCTCCCACTCCGCGGTGTGCACGTAGTGGTCGATCACCTCATCGCCAAAGGCCTCGCGCAACATGTTCGAGCCCTTGAGGGCGGCGCTGGCATCGCGCAGGGTTTTCGACACTTCCGGCAGTTGCTCATCGAGGTAGGCGTCGCCTTCGAACGGTGGCGTCAGCTCGAGTTTTTCGTCGATGCCGGCCAGCCCCGCCGCGATCAGTGCGGCGAAGGCCAGGTAGGGGTTCAGATCGGCGCCGCCGATGCGGCATTCGATGCGGATCGACTTGCTGCTCTCGGCGCACAGGCGAAAACCGGCGGTGCGGTTGTCGCGGCTCCACACCGCCCGGGTCGGCGCAAAGGTACCGGCCTGGAAACGCTTGTAGGAGTTGATGTAGGGCGCGAGAAAGCAGGTGATGTCGTTGGCGTACTTGAGTTGCCCGGCGACCCAGGCGCGCATCAGCTTCGACATGCCGAACTCGGCCTTGGCGTCGAAAAACAGCGGCTTCTTGGCGTTCTTGTCCCACAGGGAATTATGGATGTGGCTGCTGGAACCGGCCGCGTCGTAGCGCCACTTGGCCATGAAGGTGATCGCCTTGCCCTGTAGCTCGGCGATCTCCTTGCAGGCGTGCTTGATGATGACGTGGTGGTCGGCCATGGTCATGGCATCGGCGTAGCGGATATTGATCTCTTCCTGGCCGGGACCCCACTCGCCCTTGGAATTTTCCACGGGAATGCCGCTGGCCTGCAGATGCTTGCGGATCGCCCGCAGCACCGGTTCCTCGCGGGTGGTCTGGAGGATGTTGTAGTCCTCGATGTAATGGCCGGCGGTCTTGGGCTTGTGGTAGTTGCGCTTGTGGATCGCCTCATAGCTCTCATCGAACAGATAGAACTCCAGTTCCGAGGCGAACATGCCGGTGTAGCCGCGCTGGCGCAGGCGCTCGACCTGCTTTTTCAGGATTGCCCGCGGGCTGTGGGGCAGGTCCTGGCGATGGTGATGATCGAGCACGTCGCACAGCACCAGCGCGGTGCCTTCCAGCCAGGGCACGCGGCGCAGGGTGGACATGTCGGGCTTGAGCACGAAGTCGCCATAACCCTTGCTCCAACTGGCCGCGGCATAACCGGGCACCGGCTCCATGTCGATGTCGTCGGCCAGCAGGTAGTTGCAGCAGTGGGTTTCTTCGTGGCCGCTGTCGATGAAAAACTCGACCTGGAAACGCTTGCCGACCAGGCGTCCCTGCATGTCGATCATGCAGACCAGCACGGTGTCGATTTCGCCGGCGGCAGCGGCGCGCTTCAGTGCATCAAAACTGAGGAGGGGTTCGGTCATCGCGTCGATCCTGCGTAAAAAGCTATGGGGTCGGTCTGAGACAGCTGTTGCTGACGCTCTCCAGAAAAACCCGAAACCTGCAGAACCGAGCATCATGCGCAACGATTTGCTCAAAGCTTAGACGAAAGTTGCAAAGTGTAGGAGCGAGCTTGCTCGCGAAAGATTTAACATTCGCCGCGTGTCTCCAGGCGACCCACGTTATCGTTGACGTCCATCGTCGCAACGCCGCCTGTAGCGTGCTCGCTCCTCATAGAGGATCCGGACTGTATACCCGCAACGGAAAGAGGCACTGCAGCACGAAAAAGCCCGGCTGTTGAGGCCGGGCTTTTCGTTGAGTCCTGCGGTACAGCACTGCATTCAGACAGCGCGGCTTTCGATCAGGCGGTCGGAGCCACCTTCGGCAACGCGGTTCTGCAGCAGTTTGTCGGAACCATCAGCCGCAACGCGGTTTTCAATCAGCTTGTCGGAACCATCAGCCGCAACGCGGTTTTCAATCAGCTTGTCGGAGCCATCAGCCGCAACGCGATTTTCAATCAGCTTGTCGGAGCCATCAGCCGCAACGCGATTTTCAATCAGCTTGTCGGAGCCATCAGCCGCAACGCGATTTTCAATCAGTTTGTCGGAACCATCAGCAGCAACACGGTTTTCAATCAGTTTGTCAGAACCATCCGCAGCAACGCGGTTTTCAATCAACTTGTCAGAACCACCTTCAGCCACACGGCTCTCGATCAACCGATCGGAACCGCCCTCAGCCACACGGCTTTCGATCAACCGATCAGAACCACCTTCGGCCACAACAGGCTGAGCAGAGGTAGCGGCAAAAGCGTTAACTGCAAAAACCGAGAAAGCAATGCTGAGAAGGGTTTGGCGTTTCATGGTGGTGTGCTCCGGGGGTGCTTATTGGGTTGGTATGGAGCAGATGTTACGCCGTGGAATTTTTAAGAGAACTTCATTGAAGTGATGGTGACTATCGATGCCAGCAATGGTTACCGCAGGTCGCTTACAGCCGGCCGAACACGCCAATGGACGGGGAAACGTCCCCGCCCATTGGCGCGCCGCGCCGGGTTGCTTCAGCGATTCAGTGCCTCGATGAACTGCGTGTCCAGGGTGGCGCCCAGGTCCGGAACCGCGCTGATCTGGCCATTGGTCTTGAGCAGGTCGGCGATCAATTGGCCGCTGCCCAGCAGCGAAGTGGTCGATTCGGAGGGTTCGAAGTTCTTGCCCATTTCATCCAGCGGAATGTTGTAGACCGTGGCCAGTTGCAGCTTGGCATCGGCCGCATCGGTGCCCAGCACACCCGCGATGATTTTCGCCGACTCGTCCGGGTGGCTCTTGATATAGGCCAGGCCGTCGAGGTAACCCTGGATCAGCGCCTTGATGGCCGCAGGACGCTTGGCGATGACTTTTTCATCGAACACCAGCACGTCGGTGATCAGCCCCGGTGCTTCTTTCGACGAGTAGATCACGTGGAAATTGCTACCTGGCAGGTTGACGGTCTGCGACACGTTAGGCTCGTAGGTCACGCCAATGGGCAGGTTGCCGGAGGCCATGGCACTGGGCACGTTCTCCGGACTCATGTTCACCGGGGTGATGTCCTTGTCGCTCAAACCATGGCTCTTCAAGGCGTAGGCGAGGAGGAAATCGGAGGTCGACAACGGGCTGAAACCGATCTTCTTGCCCTTGAAATCGGCGATCGAGGTAACCGACCTGTCGGCCACGATGGCGTCGCCGCCGTTGGAATAGTCAATGGGCATGACCACCTTGTGTTTCAGGCCCCGGGCGGCGGACATCACCACCTGATCGTAGGTGAGGGTGCCGCCGTCGATGGCGTCGCCGACCATGGCGGTCGGGATCATCGTCGGGTCGCTGAACAGTTGCAGGTCCACTTTCAGGCCATGGGCCTTGAACAGGTCGAGCTTGTCGGCGACATAGAACGGTGCCTGGCCGACCCACACCACGGTGCCGACCTTGAGTTTTTCCAGGGCGTTGGCGCTCAGTGGCAGCAGGGTCGCGATCGAGGCCAGGCACGTACCCAGAACGGCTTTACGAAACGAAAATGCAAGGTTCATTGTGGAACTCCCAGGTCTGGTCTTGCTGGCCCTGGCGGGTTTGCCAGGGTTGCGGTCAGTGAGTGTGTCGTGGTCAGGGGCGTCGCTTGGCAGTTGGCGCAAACAGGCTTTTCAGATCGACGGTTTCGGACTTGGGCTCCACCAGCACCAGTTGCGCTTCGAGTTCTTCCAGGTGTTTGAGCATCGCCGGCGCGAAGCTGTCCTTGTCGGTTTCCAGCAGGTCCACCAGGTCACCGTGGCAGGAGTGCGAGCACACCTCGCTGTGGGGACGTTCGTAGATGGCGGTGATCAGCGCGGAGCGGGCCATCAGGTCGCGGATCAGTTCGTGCAGAACCGAGTTGCCGTACAGTTCGGCGAGCAGTACGTGGAAGTCGTGGGAGGTGCGCAGCTCTTCGCTGCGGTCATCACCATCCTCGGCGCAGGTCTCCTTGCGAATGTGTTCGCGCAGTCGGGCGATGCCGGCGGCGTCGATGCACTTCACCACCTGGGCGGCCAGTGCCACTTCGACCACTTTGCGCGCATCGAAAACCTCCCGGGCCTCGGCCGGTGAAGGCTTGGCCACGAAGGCGCCACGATTGGGTTCCAGGGTGACCACCTTGTCGCGGGACAGCGCCTGCAGTACCAGCCGCGTGGTGCCGCGGCTGGCGCCAAATGCCTCGGCCAGTTGTTCTTCGGCCAGCTTGGTGCCGGCCTGCAGGCGCTGGCCGCTGATGGCCTGGAAGATTTCCTGGTACATGCGTTCGGCGATCGAGGTGTCCGCCAGCGCCGTGGTTTTCTTGCCGGGGTTTGCGGGGGATTTGCTCATTGCCATGTCCTGTCAAACGGCCAGACCAGGGTCAGCCTGCACGCAGGCATGAATCCGGTCCGGGGTGGTCAGCCAAATGTTTTCACGGTGCCGGACAATGTGCTCCAACGCCTTGCTCAACTGGCGCAGGCGAAACGGCTGGCCGCTGATGAATGAGTGGATCACCACCGGCATCACCAGGGGCTGATCGCTGGCGGCCAGCAGCAGTTCGTCGAACTGGTCGATGATCATCTGGCAGAAATCACTGGCCGAGGCCTGGCGCCCGATGATGGTCGAGCTGTCGTTGAGTTCCAGCGCATAGGGAATGTGCAGGAAGCGGCCGTTGGCGCTGTGCAGCCATACCGGGCGGTCGTCCATGCCGTAGTCCAGCACGTAGCGGTAGCCGGTCTCGCCGAGCAGTTCGATGGTGTTGTCGGTGTGGGTCAGCCAAGGGCTCGACCAGCCTTTGGGTGCATGGCCTGAGTGCTCATGGATGTCGTCGCTGACCCTTTGCAGGTACGCCTGTTCGTTGTCGCGTTCGCGCCCGGCGAGGGTGTCGGAGTTGCTCACGCCATGGCCGATCAACTCGCAACCTTGCTCATGCAGATGCTCGACCAGCCCCGGCGAGTGCTGGTAGACCGCGGTATTGAGCAGCACGGCCAGTGGCACGTCATGTTGGGCAAAGCGCTGCTGCAGGCGCAGGGCGCCGACGCGGTTGCCATAGTCGCGCCACGACGTGTTGGCGTAGTCCGGCTTGGCCATGCCGGCCATCAGGTCTTCGGTCAGGCCGGGGCCGAAATTGTATTCCTCCACCCCCATCACGAAGTACACCGCCAGCCGCGCGCCATTGGGCCAGGTGCGTGGGTTTGGCGCAGTGATCGGGGTGTAGTCGTAGCGGTGTTGGCGGTTCAGCATGGTCGGCTCCGGTCGATGAAAAGGCTCAGGCGAACAACTCGGGCCATTGCTGGCCGAGGTCGCGGGGCGGGTAGGCAAAACTGCTGCGCTTGCTGGTGCTCAGGCCGAGCCGGACCAGCCCTTCGGCCATCTTGATCGCGGCGTTGACCCCCTCGATCACCGGCACGCCCAAGGCGTGTTGCAACGGCTCGACCATCTCCGCCAGCCCGGCGCAACCGAGCACCAGGGCTTCGCAGCGGTCTTCGTGCAAGGCAATCCGCGCCTCGCCGAGCAGGGCTTGGTACAGCGCCTCATTATCTTCTTCGCGGCAGTCATCGACCAGCACATCGATGGCCCTCAGACCGGCGCAGCGGTGTTGCATGCCCAGGTCGTGGAGCACCCTGCGCGAGTGAATCAACGTGCGCGGGGGCAGGGTGATGATGCTGAAGGTGGCGGCCACCAGGCAGGCGCTCATCAGGGCCGCCTCGGTCATGCCGACCACCGGGCCGCGCGCCACTTCCCGGGCGGCGGCCACACCGGTGTCGCCGAAGCAGGCGATCACGTAGGCGTCCATGCCGCTGGCTTCACCGGCCTGCACTTGCGCCATGACCCCCAGGGTGGCCCAGGCTTCATCGCTGTGGCTTTCGATGGAGGGGGTGCCCAGTCGCGGCTGGGTGGCGATGATTTCAGTGCCGGCGGCGGCCACGGCCTGGGCGTTGGATTGCAAGCGTTCGGTGAACGCTCCTGTGGTGTTGGGGTTGATCAACTGGATTCGCATACGGCCTGGCTCCCTGGGTGTAGGTGCCGTGCGCTGCATGAAGCGTCGCCGGCAAAAAGCCCTTGAGCAGGGAACGGGCCAACTTTCGAAAAGTGCAGACAAGTCTTTGTAAATCAAGCGGAAGCGGTCATTCGCAGGATGAATGCGTACGCCGTCGGCGGTTTTTCGTTGACCTCAAATAGCGCATTGCAAACTATTTTGGTGCAATCGTTAACAAACAAATTCGCAGATTGTTAACGAAAATTCTGCCGGTCCGCGGCGGCAAACCCGAGTGGCTGCGGCTTGTGCAGGTATTTGCCGATCCACGGCGGGGGTTGGCCTGGGTTTTGCGATGGTGCAGGGCAAGTGCCGCACTGTCAGCGAGAATCCAATGCCCGCCACCGTTCACATTCGTCAGGCTTCAATCCTTTGTCTGGATGACCAGGACACGCGCCACGACCAGGCCGACCTGCTGATTGTCGATGGCCGCATCGTCGCCATCGGGTCAGACCTGACGGCCCCCGCCGATGCACAGGTGATCGACGCCAAGGGCATGCTGGCCATGCCGGGCCTGATCAACGCCCATTTCCATTCGCCTGGCAATTTCCTCAAGGGCCAGCTCGACAACCTGCCGCTGGAAATCTTCATGCTCTATGAAGTGCCGCCCATGGCCAGCGAAGGCAGTGCCGAGCGCTTTGCCTACCTGCGCACCTTGCTCGCGGCCCTGGAGATGTTGCAGCGCGGCATCACGGCCGTGCATGACGATGCCTATCACGTGCCCCAGGTCACTGAGCAAAGCCTCGACGTGCTGATGCACGCCTACCGTGATGCGGGCATACGGGCCACCGTGGCGATCGATCAGCCAAACGTCGTCGAGTACGACAAATACCCCTTTCTGCATGACCTTCTGCCGGAACACCTGCGCGGGCAAATGCGCGATGCGCCGCGTCAGACTGACGAGCAACTGTTGGCCATGTATGACCACCTGATCAGCCGCTGGCATGGCGCGCAGGACGGGCGCCTGATGGCCGCGGTGTCCTGTTCCGGGCCCCAGCGGGTGACACCGGCCTATCTGCAGGCGCTGAGCGAACTGAGCAAGCGCCTCGATCTGCCGTTCAACATCCATGTGCTGGAGACCAAACTGCAGCGTGTACTGGGTGAGGAAAAATACGGCCAGTCGCTGGTGCAACTGCTGCACGCCCGGGGTGTGCTGGACGAGCGCTGCCAGATTATCCACAGCATCTGGGTCGACGACGCTGACATTCGCCTGCTCGCCGAATCGGGCTGCGTGGTGGCGCATAACCCGGTGTGCAACCTGCGCCTGGGCAGCGGAGTCATGCCGTTTCGCAAGTTGCGCGATGCCGGAGTTCCAATTGCCCTGGGCACCGATGAACTGTGTTCCGACGATACCGCCAACCTGTGGTTCGCCGGCAAGACCGCAGCGCTGATCCATACCCTCGACAGCAGCGACTTCAACCAGTGGCCCCAGGCGATGGAGGTGCTGCAAAGCATGACCCGCGGCGGCGCCCGGGCCTTGCGCCAGGAGGGCCGGCTCGGCCAGCTGACGGTCGGCACCTGCGCCGACGTCATCCTGCTGGACATGGACACCTGGGCCTTCACGCCGCTCAACGACCTGATTCGCCAGTTGATCTACTGCGAAGACGGCAGCTCGGTTCGCTACACCCTGGTCAACGGCCGCGTGGTGTATGCCAACGGCGAGTTCCCCGGTATCGACGTGCGCAGCATCCGCCGGGAAATTCGCCAGCTCGGCGAACAGCTGCAACGGCAGCACGCGGCAACCGAAGCCGCCGCGCAGGAACTGATGCCGTACTACCGCGCCATGTACGACATGGCCCATGCGCGAGACGTGGGCCTGCAGCGCAACCTCGAATCCACTGTGCGGGAGAGCACCCGATGAACGCCCACAATCCGTTGCCGCAACCCGAAACGGGTCTGCGCCCCCGCCGTTTGAGTCGCTGGCACATCCGCGGTGAACTGCCGCGCAGTGCCCAATGGAGCCTGGCCGCCGCCGGCTTGCTGCTGCCGTTGGCGATATGGTGGGCGTATACCGCCGCCGGCCTGGGCAACCCGATGTTCTTGCCCGGTCCCGATGCGGTGTTGCGCCGCCTTGGCCACTGGTTCCAGGACGAAGGGCTGCTGACCGATATCGGCATCAGCCTGTACCGGGTTATGAGCGGCTTCCTGTTTTCCGCGCTGCTGGCCTTGCCGATCGGCCTGTACATCGGCACCTTCCGCCCGGTGCAGGCGTTTCTCGAGCCGCTCACCGACTTCATCCGCTACATGCCGGCGGCGGCGTTCATTCCGCTGGTGATGCTGTGGGTCGGCATCGATGAGGGCTCTAAGATCCTGATCATCTTCATCGGCACGTTTTTCCAGATGGTGCTGATGGTCGCTGAAGATGTCCGCCGGGTACCGATGGCGCAAATCGAAGCGGCGCAGACCATGGGCGCCAGTCGCGGTGAGGTGATCAAGCTGGTGATCCTGCCGTCGGCGCGCCCGGCCTTGCTCGACACCCTGCGCATCACCTGTGGCTGGGCCTGGACTTATCTGGTGGTCGCCGAACTGGTGGCGGCCAGCTCCGGCCTGGGCTTCGCCATTCTCAAGGCCCAGCGCTTCATGCAAACCGACAAGATCTTCGCCGGCATCCTGCTGATCGGCGTCATTGGCCTGTTGACCGACCAGGGATTTCGCTGGATCGGGCGCCTGGCATTTCCCTGGTTGAAGAGGTAAGCACCATGACCGATGCCAAAATCCGCATCCGCAACGTCAGTAAAGTCTTCAACAGCCAGGGCCGGGCGGTGCAGGCGTTGCAGGACGTCAACCTGGATATCCAGGCCAATGAATTCATCACCTTTGTCGGTGCCTCGGGCTGCGGCAAGTCGACCCTGCTGCGCAGTATCGGCGGACTGGAACAGCACAGCCGTGGCGAGATCCTCGTCGACGGCCGCGCCATCCACGGGCCGGGCATCGACCGGGCGATGGTGTTCCAGCACTACAGCCTGTACCCCTGGCTCAACGTCATGCAGAACATCAAGTTCTGTCGTCAGCTCAAGGTAGTGGCCGATACGGTCAGCAGCGACAGCGATATCGAGCTGGCCAGCGGTCGCGCCGATGCGCTGTTGAGCCTGATGGGGCTCAAGGCGTTCAGCCAGGCCTACCCGAACCAGCTTTCCGGCGGCATGCAGCAACGGGTGGCGATTGCCCGCGCCCTCATGCCCAAGCCCGCCACCCTGTTGATGGATGAACCCTTTGGAGCCCTGGACGCGCAAACCCGGGAAGTCATGCACGACTTGATCCGCCATGTGCACCGCCTGGAAAAAAGCACCATCCTGTTCGTCACCCATGACGTGGAGGAAGCGATCTACCTGGGTGGGCGCGTGGTGCTGATGGCGCCCCGGCCGGGGCGCATCGACACCATCTACGATGTGCCGCTGCCCAAAGAACGCCATCAGGACATGAAGCTGTCGCCGGAATTCCTCGGCCTCAAGCGCGAAATCCTGACGCGCATTCGTGAGACCTCGGGAATGAACACCGATCTGGAGTTGCTGGAGCAGTTGACGCGGTCGACGTCGGAGTCGTGATGCCGGTCGGCCCCTGCGCCGGGCTGCGCCAAAGCCCTACAGGTCAGGCACCCGTTCCAGCTCGTTGACCGAAACCCCGGCCTGGTCCAGCCAGATTTTTCGCCGGGCAAACAAGGCCGGCGCGGTTTCGTTGACCTGGGTGATCAGCATGTCCAGTTCGGTGTTTTTCAGTTGCCCGTTTTCCACCAGTACCCGTCCGGCAACCATGGTCATGTCGACATCACCCCCCTGGACGGCGTGCACCAGGTTGTGGTGAAGATTGGCCAGCGGTCCCTTGGTGATCAGCGGAGTCATCCTTGGTGTATCGACCCGCACGGCAATGATGTCTGCCGCCTTGCCGGCTTCCAGTGAGCCGATCTGCCTGTCCAAGCCCAGGGCTCGGGCGCCGTCGATGGTCGCCATGCGGCAAACGGACCAGGCATCGAGCGCCGCTGCATTGAGGCTGGAAAATTTGGCCAGCAGCGAAGACACTTTCATCTCCTCGAACATGTCCAGATTGTTGTTCTCCTTCTCCCCATCGGTACCCAGGCCTACCGCGACACCGGCGGCCAGGAGTTTTTCCACAGGGGCTGCACCCGAAGCCAGTTTCATGTTGCTCACCGGGTTATGCGCCACGCCCACTTTGCGCCGTGCCATCAATGCGATTTCCGCGTCGTCGACCCAGACGCAGTGTGCAAGCAAGACGTTGCTGGCATCGAGCAGGCCAAATTTCTCCAGGGCCTGGACCGGTCGAATTCCGTAGCGCCGAATGGTTTCCTCAACGTCGAAGCGGCTTTCATTGCTATGGGTGTGGAAACCCGTTTCATTGGCCTTGCACATGTCCGCGATACGCTGCCAGGCCTTGGGCACGGCGTAGAACATATGCTCCAGGCCGACCCACACGTTAATGCGGCCATTGGCGGCGCCATGCCAGCTTTTGATCAGGGCTTCGTTGGTGTCGAGGGTCTCGAAATAGTCATGGTCCGGATGCTCGGCAACGTAAGGCACCAGCACTGCACGGATCCCCAGTTCATTGGCCGCTTCGGCGCTGCCGTGCATGTAGCGCCACATGTCGACGATAGTTGTCGTACCCGACAACAGGGCCTCGCTGTAGCAGAGCATGGACGCCAGCCGGGCCTCTTCGGGGCGCAGGACACGGTGCATGGGGTCGATGTACTGCTGCAACCAGTCCCACACCGGCAGCCCCTCGGCCGTGCCGCGAAGAATGCCGGAGTGGCAATGAGTGTTGACCAGGCCAGGCATCAGCAGCCGGTCGGTCAGGCGCCGGACCGGGACCCAGGGGTGGCGGGCGAGCAATTGCGAGGCCGGGCCGACCTCGGCAATCAAGCCGTCCGTGATCAATACGGCGCCATCTTCAATGACTGTATTGTGGGCGTCCATCGTGAGTACCACGTCTGCCCGGAGGAGTTCGCTGGTCATTGTGCTTCACCTTTGAAGAGTGTTTGTCTGAAGGGCGGTTGTTCAGCTTTCACCGAGGACGGCGCTGCGGGCGGCGCCGGCTTCGGCTTCGTCCGGCTTGGTCGGACCGTTGAACAGCAGGTTGAGGATCAGGGCGGTGAACACGCTGAGGATGATCCCGCTTTCGGTGAACACCCGGCTCCATTCGGGCAGGTGGTGGAAGTACATCGGCGAGACCATCGGAATCATGCCGATGCCCACGCTCGTGGCGGCGATCAGGAGGTTGTAGCGCGACTTCTCGAAGTCGACAGTCGACAGGATGCGTACGCCCATCAGCGTGACCATGCCGAACATCACCATGCCGGCGGCACCGAGCACGTATTGCGGTGTGGAGGCGACGACATACGCCAGTTTGGGAAACAGCCCGAGGCCAATAAGGATCAAGGCACCGGCAATGCAGACAAAGCGGCTCTTGACCCCGGTCATGGACACCAGGCCAATGTTCTGGGAGAAGGAAGTGTAGGGAAACGCATTGAACACGCCGCCGACAACAGCGCCCAGGCCATCGGCACGAAGCCCCCGTACCAGACGCTCGCGGGTGGTCGGTCGGTCCACCATCTTGCCCAGCGCGAGGAACATTCCGGTCGACTCGACCATGGTCACCAGCATTACCATGCACATGGAGATCACGGCCACGGCATCAAAGGTCGGCACGCCGAAGGCGAAGGGGGTGATGGTGGAAAACCAGGGTGTATGGCCGATGCCGTCGAGCATGATATCCCCGCGAATGAAGGCGATGAAAAAGCCGACCAGCACACCCAGCAACACCGCGATATTGGCAATGAAACCTTTGGCAAAGCGGTTGAGACCCAGGATCAACAGCAACTGCAGCAGGGAAATGGCCAGGTAGACCGGGTTTCCGTAATCCGGGTTGGGACCGCCGTTGGCCAGCGTCGGTTGTCCACCGGCCGACCAGTCGATACCCACGCGCATCAGGCTGATGCCAATCACCAGCAGCACCGTCCCCGTCACCACCGGCGGAAAGAAGCGCAGCAATCGCCCCATGACCGGGGCGAACAGCAGGCCGAAAATCCCTGATGCGATGATTGCGCCGTAGACGCCGGGCAAGCCGATGCCGGGGTTCAGGGCGATGGCGATCATCGGCGTCACCGAGGCGAAGGTCACGCCCATCATGATGGGTAGCTGAATGCCGAAGAAACGGTTGCCGGCGCATTGCAGGAGTGTGGCCAGACCCGCGGCAAACAGGTCGGCATTGATGATGAGGGTCAACTGGTCCTTGGGAAGCTTCAGTGCGGCGCCGAGAATCAGCGGCACGATAATGCAAGCCGAGTACATCACCAGCACATGTTGAAAACCCAGTACTGCCGTTTGAATCAGGGGTAACCGCTGGTCTACAGGGTGCACGCTATGGTTCATTTGTCCTCTCCTGAAAAGTAGTGTCGAGGCAGTAATGAGATAAATAGTTATTGTCGTTATGGGTGCTGCAGGGCCAACATGCGCCTCGCCGTACCCGTTGTAAAAATGGGACCTATTGATTTTTTTTATGGAGCAGCGATGCGGTTGTCTCTCGAACAACTGGCCGCTTTTTCTGCGGTTGCCAGTGAGCGCTCTTTTTCCGCGGCTGCACGCAAACTGGGCAAGTCGCAATCGGCGATCAGTATTTCCGTCGGCAATCTGGAGATCGATCTGGGGGTCAGCCTGTTCGACCGCAGCCAGCGCTATCCGCAACTGACCACTGAAGGCCGGGCCTTGCTGCGTGATGCCGAGGCCATCCTGGGCCAGTGCTGCAACATGGAAAATCGCGCGGGCAGCCTGGCGCAGGAGCTGGAAACGGAGTTGGTGATCAGCATCGACGACGCGATTCCCTATCAGGCACTGGCACCTGTCCTTGAAGAGTTTTCCCGGCGTTTCACCCATGTCGACCTGACGGTATTGCATTCATCGGGGCCTGACGCCCTTGAACGGATCGAGAATAAAAAGGTGCTGCTGGGCGTGATGTGTACCCGAACGCATTACCCCAGGGACTTGCAGTTTGTTCGGCTTGGCAGCATCACCTTCAGCAACATCGCCTGTCGCGATCATCCACTGGCCAGCCTGCCCACAGTCAGCTTCAACCAATTGAGCAATTATCGGCAGTTGATCTACCGGCCTTTCCAGGACCGCCTGCCCACCAGCGAATACCTCAACTCACCCAATCATTGGCGTGTCGAAAGCTATCTGACCTTGATGGATATGCTGCGCGCGGGCATGGGCTGGGCCACTGTACCCAGGCAACTGATGCAAGCCCTGAGCCTCAATGGCGAGTTTGTCGAACTGCAACTGGAGGCGTATCCGTTCACCGACTGGACGGTGGGCGTTGACCTCATCTGGTCTTCAAGCTTGCGCTCGGGTAAAGCGGGCACATGGCTGCGGGATGCGCTCGGTCGTACGTCGGTCACGACCGAATAGTCTGGTTACGGCGGTGGAGAAACTGATGGCGATGCGGCGACCCGACAACCCAGCTCCTACAGGAATGGGGGGCATGCGCATTGTCGGGCAGGGCATAAATCTGTAGGAGCCGGCTTGCTGGCGATAGCGTCGGTGAAGCTGATGCTGCCATCGCTGCGATGCGGCGACCCACAGGCCAGCTCCCAAAGGAATGGGGGGCATGCGCATTGTCGGGCAGGGCCTAAATCTGTAGGAGCCGGCTTGCTGGCGATAGCGTCGGTGAAGCTGATGCTGCCATCGCTGCGATGCGG
>Ga0160472_100261_pt1 | contig 60127 bp, 48 predicted proteins | sample HID1973M_E11MG_FD_108267 | JGI IMG/M metagenome (GOLD analysis project Ga0160472, IMG submission 108267) | Enriched mosquito-associated microbial communities from UW Madison campus, WI, USA - HID1973M_E11 MG | ecosystem: Host-associated > Arthropoda: Insects > Digestive system > Unclassified ... | reverse complement strand
CAAGTTCATCATCACCAAGTACGTGCCGACCAACGAGAAGATCACGCGCAAGTTCCCGCTGATCCTGACCACCGGCCGCATCCTGTCGCAGTACAACGTTGGCGCGCAGACCCGTCGCACCGACAACGTCTACTGGCACGACGAGGACCGGCTGGAAGTCCACCCGCACGACGCCGAGGAACGCGGCATCAAGGACGGCGACTGGGTCGGCGTGCAGAGCCGGGCCGGCGAGACCGTGCTGCGGGCCATCGTCAGCGAGCGGATGCAGCCGGGCGTGGTCTACACGACCTTCCACTTCCCAGAGTCGGGCGCCAACGTCATCACCACCGACAATTCCGACTGGGCGACGAATTGCCCCGAGTACAAGGTGACGGCGGTGCAGGTGATGCCGGTGGCCCAGCCGTCGGCGTGGCAGAAGTCGTACGAGGCGTTCAACGCGGAGCAGTTGCGGCTGCTGGAGGCCGCCTCGACGGCGCAGGAGTGATGCCATGATGCGCTGCCTGTTGTCCGCGGAAGTTTCACCGGATGCCGGCGCTGCCGGTGCGGACGCGCCCGTCCACCCGACGCACAGCACCTTCGCCGTCAGCCGCTGGCGGCACGGCGAGGCGGTGCTGGGCCCGGACGAGATCGCCGAGGAGGTGCCGGTCGCGCTGGAATACAACGGCATCTCGCACGCCGTGATGCTGGCCACGCCGGCCGACCTGGAGGACTTCGCGCTCGGCTTCAGCCTGACCGAAGGCATCGTCGGCAGCCGGAGCGAGGTGTACGACGTCGAGGTCGAGCCGCGCCGGCATGGCATCGCGGTGCGGCTGGAGATCGCTTCCGGGGCCTTCATGAGGCTGAAGGAGCGCCGCCGCTCGCTGGCGGGGCGCACCGGCTGCGGGCTGTGCGGCACGGAGTCGCTGGAGCAGGTCATCCGCGAGCCTGGCCGCGTGGCGAGCACGGCGAGCTTCCAGGCCGACGTGATCCAGGCCGCCTTCGTGCAGTTGCAGGTCGGCCAGTCGCTCCAGCACGAGACCGGCGCCACGCATGCCGCCGCCTGGCTGCGCGCCGACGGGCATGTGTCGCTCGTGCGGGAGGACGTGGGCCGCCACAATGCGCTCGACAAGCTGGCCGGCGCGCTTGCGCGGAGCGAGGAAGATCTCTCGACCGGCGCCATCCTCGTCACCAGCCGCGCCAGCTTCGAGATGGTCCAGAAGACCGCCACCATCGGCGCCGGCCTGCTCGCCGCCGTCTCCGGCCCCACCGCGCTCGCCGTGCGGCTGGCCGACGCCTGCGGCCTCACGCTCGCCGGCTTCGTGCGCACCGGCGGGCATGTCGTCTACTCTCATCCGCAGCGCCTGCACTACGAGGGCTGCGTTCCGAACAAAGCGAGCCTCGCATGAACGTCGAAAATCTCATCACCATGGCCAACCAGATCGGCGGCTTCTTCGAGGCCATGCCCGACCGGGCCGAAGCGGTGGCGGACATTGCCTCGCATATCAAGCGCTTCTGGGAGCCCCGCATGCGGCGGGCATTGCTGGAACACGTGGACCAGGATGGCGGGGAGGGACTGGACGCCATCGTGCTGGAGGCCATTGCGGCTTACCGGGGGACGCTGGAGACCTATGGGGGCAAGGCGGTGGTGGCGCCGATGCCTTTCATGGGGGAGGCGAAGGGCGAAGGGGCCGGCGCGCATGGAGGCGACGCCGGCTGACCGATCGGCCTCTCCGGGCTTTGCCAGGAGAGGCCAAGCCTACACCCACCCCAGCCACCGCCAGTACGTCGCGGCGAACAGCAGCATCAGCGCGTAGCCGATGATCGTGATGGGGATGCCGACCTTTGCGAACTGCCGCCCGGTGAAGGTATTGGTGCCGAGGCACACCATGTTCTGCGGCGCGTTGATCGGCAGGATGAAGCCGAAGCTGACCGTGAAGCCGAGCAGCATGGTCATGCCGACCTTGTTGATGTCGCCGGGCAGCGTCTGGATCACCGAGATCAGGATCGGCAGCAGCGCCGCCGTGAGCGCCGTGGCGCTGGCGAAGCCGAGGTGGATCAGGATCAGGAAGGCGGCGAGGATGGCGAACACCAGCAGCGTGCCGTGATCGGCCAGGCCCGAATGGATGACGACGTACTTGCCGAGCCACTGGCCGGCCTGCGTCGACAGCAGCGCGGTGCCGAGGCTGATGCCCACGCCGAACACGATGAGCGTGCCCCACGGCGTGCGCTGCTGCATCGTCTTCCAGTCCATCACGCCGATGCGCGGCAGCATCAGGATGACCAGTCCGGCGAAGGTGACGGTGGCGGTGTCGAACTTGTGGAGCTTGCCCTCGGTCGCCCAGCACAGCAGCAGGCCGATCGACACCAGCGCCAGCCGCTTCTGCGCGCCGCTCATGGGCCCCAGTCCGGCCAGTTCGCGCTGCACGGCTTCCTTGCCGCCGGGGATGTTGTCGGTTTCGGGCGGCAGCAGCCAGCGCACGCAGAAATACAGCACCACGGACATGATGACGGCCCACGGCGCGCCGGCGACCAGCCATTGCAGCCAGGTGATGCGCTCGTTCAGCAGCTTGTCCATGAAGCCGACGGTCAGCAGGTTCTGCGCGGCGGCGGTCTGGATGCCGATGTTCCACACGCTGGTGGCCTGCGCCACCATGATCATGATGCCGGCGGCGATGTTCGACTTCTTGTCCACGCCGAAGGCCGCGATCACGCCCATCATGATCGGCACCACGCAGGCGCTGCGCGCCGTGGCGCTCGGCACCACGAGGCTCAGCGCGATGGTCACCGCGATGGTGCCCCACAGGATGCGCCGCGTGCTGGTGCCGATGGCCGACAGCGTGACCAGCGCGATGCGCCGGTCGAGTCCTGTCACCGTCATCGCCGCCGAGATGAAGAGGGCGGCGGCCACGAGGGCGAGCGCGGTATTGGAGAAGCCCGCCAGCGCCATGCCGAGGGCCTTGGTGGTGCCGTAGAGCGTCTCGGGCTTGTCGACCGCCGGCGCGAAGCCGATCAGGACCGCCATCAACGTGGAGATCATCAGCGCGCTGGCCTCGTAGGAGACCGCTTCGGTGATCCACACCACCACGGCGAAGGCGAGGATCGCCAGCATCCGGTGTCCGGCGACCGGGAGGTCTGCCGGTGTGGGTATCCACAGCACGATAGCCAGGACTGCAATCGCGGCGTAGAGCCCCCAATGAATCGCTGGCTTGCTGGCCGGTGACCCGGCCGCGGCGGGGCCGCTGGTGCCGGCGGCGCCGGCAGGGGAAGTCATATCAGGCATAACCGGATGTCCCTATCGATTGGAGAGGTCCAGTCGCCGGCTAGATGTGCGGAAGCATGGGGGCGCCGCCGGATCGACCTTGCCGGATTATCGGACCTGTGCGCGGGGGATCGATGCCGGAGTGTCCCGATACTGCTCAAGATCAAGTGTGGCAAGTGTGCGCCCCCGGCGACACACGGAGGCGTCGACTCCCGTGTCATGGTCCACCCGTAATGCATCGGGGCGGCCAATCTGAAATAATTGAAGCGCCTACTGAGTACCGAGAAATTCGATTGCAAGCCGCGGTGTCGCGGCGGGAGACAGAACAATGACCAACGAGCGCCCCATGGTGCAGGGCCGTAGCCTTGCCCTGGAGAACATCAACAATGCCCGCGACCTGGGCGGCATGGCCGCCGCCGGCGGGCGCCGCGTCAGGAGCGGCAAGCTCTTTCGCAGCGGCAATCCGGCCGTGGCCAGCGCCGCCGACATCGAACAACTGCGCGCCCTCGCGCTCGACCTCGTGGTCGACTTCCGCTCGCCGGGCGAGAAGTCCGCGGACGAGGCCGCCTTCGGCCGGCACTTCAACTGGGTGGCGACGCCCGTGCTGGACGGTTCGATGGCCATGGACGTCCTGATGCCGAGGCTGCGCGAAAGCACGCCGGAGCAGGTCCACGACTTCATGGTGCAGGCCTACGCCGACTTCGCGCTGCGCTACCGCCCCTCGTTCGCCAGCCTGATGCAGAGCGCACAGGCCGGCAAGACGCTGCTGTTCCACTGCACGGCCGGCAAGGACCGCACGGGCTTCGCCTCGCTGCTGCTGCTGTCGGCGCTCGGCGTGTCGGCCGACGACATCCTGGCCGACTACCTCGCCTCCAACGAGCACAACCGCCGCTTCATCGCCGGCGTGCTGGCGCAGATCGTGCCGCTGGGTGTGCGCGAAGAGGTGATGATGCCGCTGCTGGAAGTCCGCCCCGACTATCTCGACGCCTCGCTGCGCGCCATCGAGGGCGAATACGGCAGCGTGGACCGCTACCTGCGCGACGGTCTCGAGGTGGACGCGGGCCGCCTGCGCGAGCACTACCTGGCCGACTGAGCCGGCCGGGCAGGGACTAAAAGCTGGCCGCCAGCCCGAGCGAGACCCCCGACACGTCGTTGCCGAACACATAGCGCAACACCGCGCGGATGCGGGTGACGAAAACCTCGTGCGCGCTGGTGTCGAGTTCCAGCCCGGTGCCGACCGTGGTCAGGTTGTTGAAACCGAGTGCGCCCGCCTGGTTGCCGAAGTACTGCGAGTGTGACAACTCAAGCACATAGCGCACCGGCCGGTCCAGCGCGTGCAGGCCGGTGGGGGCGCGCCAGCGGGCGTAGAGGCTGGCGGTCTGCGCGGTGGCCGACCCCTGCACGCCGTCGGTGGTGCCGCCGAAGCTGCGCAGGTAGATGTTGGTGTAGCGCAGTTCGAGGTCGGCATCGTAGGTCTCGCGATGACGCTCCCAGTCCAGCATCACCGAGCCGCCGAGCCCGTAGGCGTTCATCGTGCCGTTGTCGAGGAAGTTGATCTGGCGGTCGGTCTTCTGCTCCACGAAGAACTTGGCGATCGACAGGTCGGTGGTCACGCGCCCGAGCGAGGCGTTGAAGATCGGCCGGAAGACCAGTTCCTTGTCCGCCGTGAGCGGGAAGTCCCAGCCGATGCCGACGGTGCCGGCAAAGGAATTCCACCTGGTCGGCAGCTTGCGCGTCTCGGCGCCGTTGCTGGCGACGAAGGTTGGATCGTAGCGGTTGTAGCCGAGCGACCCCTCGAGGTAGAGCGGGAAGGACTGGCTGACGGTGAAGCCGCCGCCGAGCTGCCACAGGGTGATGTCGGGGTTGTCGGTGGCCGCGGCGTTGATCGACAGCGAACTGGAGGCGAGGTCCGGCACCACGGCGAACGACATCAGCGTCAGCACGCTGTTGGCCTGCTTCTGGACATTGGTGCCGACGATATGGAAATCAGGCAGGGTCTGCGCCGATGCCGCGCCGGACAGGGCGCACCACGCGCCGGCAAGCGCAAACCGGTAGAAGCCAGGCAGTCTCGACATGGAGCCTCGTCTCGCGGAAAGGAAGTACCTCGGGGCGAACTGCGGGGGAGCCAACCAGATGCCATTGTAGAGAGAGGCGCGGCGCTGCGGAATGGGCGCCTGCACGCAGCGCGCGCCGGGCGACGGCCAGCGGATGCCGGCCGCCGGCGCCGACGCCACCGAGCAGGGCCTACCGAGCCTGCGCCCGCAGGATGCGCGTGGTATTCAGCGCGATCATCCCTTCCTCGTCGGTGGGCAGCACCAGCACCGGCACGCGGCTCGCGGCGGCGCTGACGCGCGGGCCCTTGCCGGCGTTGGCCGTCTCGTCGAGCACCACGCCGAACAGGCCCTCGAGGTGGGCGCAGATGCGCGCCCGCACCTCGGGCGAGTTGGCGCCGATGCCGGCCGTGAAGACCAGCCCGTCGAGGCCGCCCAGCGTGGTCGCCAGCTTGCCGATTTCCTGTGCGGTGCGGTAGGCGTAGAAGTCCACCGCCAGCTTCGCGCGCGGCGCATCGCTGGCCAGCAGGGCGCGCATGTCGCTGCTGACGCCCGACAGTCCCTTCAGTCCCGATTCCTGGTACAGCATCGCCTGGATGGCGTCGCCGTCCATGCCGTGCTGCGCCAGCCAGATCACCGCGCCCGGGTCGATATTGCCGCAACGCGTGCCCATCGGCAGGCCGTCGAGGGCGGTCAGCCCCATGGTGCTCTCCACGCTGCGGCCGGCGTGCATGGCGCACAGGCTGGCGCCGTTGCCGAGGTGCGCCACCACCACGCGGCCTTCGGCGAGTTCGGGCGCGACCTGCGGCAGCCGCCGCGAGATGTACTCGTACGACAGTCCGTGGAAGCCGTAGCGGCGCAGGCCTTCCTCGTAGTAGCGGTAGGGCAGGGCCATGAGTTGCGCCAGCACGTCGTGGCCGGCGTGGAAGGCGGTATCGAAGCAGGCCACCTGCAGCATGTCCGGCGCGGCGGCCCGCACGGCGCGGATGGCGGTCAGGTTGTGCGGCTGGTGCAGCGGGGCAAGCGGCACGAGGGCTTCGAGCCTGGCGATCACGTCGTCGTCGATCGCCACCGCGCTGGCGTAGTCGGAGCCGCCATGCACCACGCGGTGGCCGATGGCGACCGGTGGGTTGTCGCGCAGGCCGACGCTCAGCACGAGGTGGATCAGCCGGAACGCGGCGTCGTGGTCGGGCACCTGCGAGACCGGGAAGCTCTCGTCGGCCACCTGCTGGCCGTCGGCCATGCGCGCGACGAGGTGCGGCGCCACGCCGATGCCCTCGATCTGGCCATGCGCGCGCAGTTCGGGATTGACGTCGGTGCCGGTGTGCGCGGCCTCGGGCACGGCGTAGATCGACACCTTCACGCTGGACGAACCGGCGTTGACGACGAGGATGATCTGCGGCAGGTCGCTCAATTGGGTCTCCTCCGGGAGTGTGGCGATTGACGGGATGGTCAGACCTGGACGGTCGTGCTGGCTGCCCGCCGCGCATGTGCCACGAGCACGGCCACCGCACAACTGCCGATGCGGGCGCGCACGGTGTCGGCCCGGCTCGTCAGGATGATCGGCACGCGCGCGCCGAGGACGATGCCCGCCGCTTCCGCGCCCGACAGGAAGGTGAGCTGCTTGGCGAGCATGTTGCCCGCCTCGAGGTCGGGCACGAGCAGGATGTCGGGATCGCCCGCCACCTCCGAGACGATGCCCTTGGCCCTGGCGGCTTCCTTGCTGATGGCATTGTCGAAGGCGAGGGGGCCGTCGAGGATGCCGCCTTCGATCTGCCCGCGGTCGCTCATCTTGCACAGCGCGGCGGCGTCGATCGTGGAGGGGATCTTGTCGGTCACGGTTTCCACCGCCGACAGGATCGCCACCTTGGGCCGCTCCACGCCGAGCACCTGCACCAGTTCGATGGCGTTGCGGACGATGTCGGCCTTGTCGTTGAGGTCGGGGAAGATGTTGACCGCCGCGTCGGTGATGAAGAGCGGCTTGTGGTAGCCCGGTACGTCCATCGCAAACACGTGCGACAGGCGGCGCCCGGTGCGCAGGCCACTGGCGCCCCTCGCCACTTCATGCAGCAGCTCGTCGGTATGCAGGCTGCCCTTCATCAGCAGTTCGGCTTCGCCGCTGCGGACCAGGGCGACGGCGGTCTCGGCGGCGGCATGGCTATGCGGCGCGTCGACGATGCGCACGCCTCCGAGCGAGACGCCCTGTTCCTCTGCCACCTGGCGGATACGCGCCTCGGGTCCGACCAGGATCGGCTGGATCAGTCCAAGCTGCGCCGCTTCCATCGCGCCGCTGAGCGAGGAGGCGTCGCACGGGTGCGCCACCGCCGTGGGGATCGCGGGCAGGCCGTGGCAGCGCTCGAGCAGCATGGCGTACTTGTCGGGCAACGGTATGGCTTCGGTCATTGGCAATCCTTTCTCGCGGTGGGGCCATCGCGGCGAATGTGCGGAGAACTATTGGTGCAATGCGGAAATCCAACGCCAGTATAGGCGACGATGATGACAGGATTTTCGGTATCCGGGGTGCGCCGCCGGGCCCTCGTCACGCGCCTGTCCGCGCCCGAGTGGGCAGCATGCGCCGGTTGCCAAGCCTCGCCGCCGGCTGCTAGATTAGACGATGCTGCCTCGCAGCATAGGCCGCATGCGCCACCTGCGGCCCTCTGGCGCGCCCGCCCATGACATTGAACAGGGGAAGTGGAATGACTGCACAGAAACCCGCCGTGCCGGCCCCCGCCGACGCGGCAATCCCGGGCGATCTCGCCGCCGCCGTGCCGGGCCTCGCGCCCTGGCTCTCGTGGTCGAAGGCGGCCTGGGACTACGGCGTCGATGCCTGGCAGCGCAACGTGCTGCTGCTCGACATCCTCCGCGAGCGCGGCAACGAGACCGCGGAACACGAACGCGAGGGCATGCCGCCGGTGCTGGCGTTCGCCTACGAGACCCTGATCGACGGCCGCACCCTGCCTGAGCCCGTCAACTACGCCCTGCTGCGCATCCTTCCCCTGCCGGGCCATCCCACCGACAACACCAACCGCCCCTTCGTGGTCATCGACCCGCGTGCCGGCCACGGGCCCGGCATCGGCGGCTTCAAGACCGACAGCGAGATCGGCATCGCGCTGCGGGGCGGACATCCGTGCTACTTCGTCACGTTCTTCCAGGAACCCTGCCCCGGCCAGACCATCGAGGCGGTGACGCGCATCGAGGCACTCTTCCTGCAGACCATCGCCGCGCGCCACCCCGAGGCGCCGGGCAAGCCGTTCATCATCGGCAACTGCCAGGCTGGCTGGGCCACGATGATCCTGGCCTCCGCCGCGCCCGAACTCGCCGGCCCGATCCTGCTCGCCGGCGCGCCGCTGGCGTACTGGTCGGGCGTGCGCGGGCGCAATCCGATGCGCTACAGCGGCGGCCTGCTGGGCGGCTCGTGGCTGGCCTCGCTGACCGCCGACATGGGCAACGGCCGTTTCGACGGCGCGTGGCTGGTACAGAATTTCGAGAACCTCAACCCTTCCAACACGCTGTGGGGCAAGCTCTACAACGTCTACAGCAAGGCCGACACGGAAGGGCCGCGCTTCCTCGAATTCGAGCGCTGGTGGGGCGGCCACTTCCTCATGAACAAGGCCGAGATCGAGTGGATCGTGCAGAACCTGTTCGTCGGCAACAAGCTCACGGCGGGCGGCGTGCACAGCGCCGACGGCAAGACCGTGATCGACATGCGCAACGTGAAGACGCCGATCATCGTCTTTGCCTCGTGGGGGGACAACATCACGCCGCCGCAACAGGCGCTGAACTGGATCCCCGACCTCTATCCCACGGTGGACGACCTCGTCGCCAATGACCAGGTCATTGTCTACTGCCTGCATCCGTCGGTCGGCCACCTCGGCATCTTCGTCTCGGCGGGCGTGGCCAACCGCGAGCACAACGAACTGTTCTGCGCGCTCGACCTGATCGACGCGCTGCCGCCCGGCCTCTACGAAGCGAAGATCGAGGACGTGGTCCCGGGCGCGCCCCATTCCGACCTGATCGAGGGGCGCTACCTGATGCGTTTCGAGCGTCGCACCGTCGACGATATCCTCGCGCTGGATGATGGCCGCGAAGACGAGCGCGCCTTCGAGGTGGTGCGCCGCGCGTCCGAGGTTGGCCAGCACGTCTACGACACCTTCGTCTCGCCCTTCGTGCGCGCTGGCAGCAACGAGGTCATCGCGCAGGCCATCCGCGAGATGCACCCGTCGCGCCTGGAGCGCAAGGTCGCCAGCGACCTCAACCCGTGGATGACGTGGATCGGCGGCCTCGCGCCGACGGTGCGCGAGCATCGCCAGCCGGTGGCGGCGGACAACCCCTTCCTTGCCATCGAGCACGCGGTCTCGGCGCAGATCACCAGCGCGCTGGACCAGTACCGCGACCAGCGCGACGCGTGGTGCGAACTGGCCTTCCGCTGCCTGTACGAGTCGCCCGCGGTGGCGGGCCTGATGGGCGTGCCGTCGCAGCAGCCGGTGCATGTGGAGTCACCCGTGACCGTGGCGCTGCGCAAGGAACTCGCCGCGCGGCGCATCGAGGACGCCGAGGCGAGCATCGAGCAGGGCACCCCCCTCGATGCCTTCCTGCGCGTGATCGGGTACGTGGCCAACCACAGCGACATCGAGGAACGCCCGTTCAACCTGATGCGCAAGATGGCGCGCGAGGCACCGGAGGCCCAACACCTTAACCTCGCCACCTTCAAGGCGGCCGTGCGCAAGCAGGGCCTGGTCATGCGGCTCGACCCGGACCGCGCGATTGCCGCGCTGCCGCTGCTGGTGCCGGATATGGCCCTGCGCCGCCGGCTGATGGTGGCGGCGCACCGCGTGCTGACCGTCAGTGCGCCGCTCGCCGGCGAGTACCTGGCGCGCTACCGCGAGGTGGTGGCCGCGATCGGTACCGACCACACCCATGCGACCGCCACGGAAGTCGAGGCGGAGCCGGGACAGGCACCGGTCGGGGACGGAGAATCCGACTCCTCCCAGTCGCGCCGCGCCGCCGCCAAGGCGGCGACCGCGCACGGCAAGGCCACCCCGCCTGCCGCCCGCCGCCCGCGCGCCTGACGGCGAACCGGGCACGGCCGGTCGGACGCCGTCGGACCTCAACGGGTCCCGGCGACGTCCGGTCGGCCGGCTTTCCATCTTTCCAATTCCCTGACGAGGGGGCCGCATGACCGAGCAAATCCACCAGCCGCTCGCCGGCACCCGCGTGCTGCTTGCGGGCGTTGCCAACGACGACTCCATCGCCTGGGGCTGCGCCCGGGCCTTCCGCGAACTCGGCGCCGAACTGGCGCTGACCTACCTCAACGACAAGGCCAGGCCCCATGTGGAACCCTTGGCACAGTCCCTCGGCGCGCCGATCCTGATGCCGCTCGACGTCGAACAGCCCGGCCAGATGGAAGCGCTGTTCGCGCGCATCGGCGAGACCTGGGGGCGGCTCGACTCGGTGGTCCACTCCATCGCCTTCGCGCCGAAGGAAGACTTGCAGGGCGGCCTGCTCAATTCGTCATCCGCCGGGTTTGCGCGGGCGATGGACATCTCCTGCCATTCCTTCGTGCGCATGGCGCGGCTGGCGGCGCCGCTGATGACCGAGGGCGGCACGCTGTTTGCGATGAGCTACGAGGGCGCCAACCGCGTGGTGCCGAATTACGACCTCATGGGACCGGTCAAGGCCGCGCTGGAAGCCTGCTGCCGCTACCTGGCCCATGAACTGGGGCCGCAAGGCATCCGCGTCCATGCGATCTCGCCGGGGCCGCTGAAGACCCGCGCCGCCTCGGGCCTGAAGGATTTCGACCGGCTGCTCGCCGATGCCGCCGGCCGGGCGCCGGTGGGCGAACTGGTCGACATCATGGACGTGGGCTATGCCACCGCCTACCTGGCCACGCGGTACGCGCGGCGCCTGTCGGGCAACACGGTCTATGTGGACGGTGGCGTACACATCATGGCGTGATTTGCGCCGTGCTCGCGCCGGTCTTGTGCCGGCGCCTACAATCAACTCTGACAATCCGCGAAAAGGCGTGCGATGCGTGTACTGGTGCGAGGGATGTCGTCCGACGTGACCGAGAAGATGCTGCGAGACAAGGTGGAGCCGCACGCGAAGGTGGTGTCCGTCGAAATCGTGCGCGAAGGTGATGCCCAGCATCCGTGGGCCTTGCTGGACCTCGACGTCGACCTGCTGACCGGCTGGAAGCTCGTGCACCACTTCGACCGCCAGTATTTCGCGGGCGGCATTACGCGCTGGCACGTGCCTGCCCACCAGTCCTGAGTGGTCCGGCGGCCTCCGCGCGATACCATAGCGTCACCACGGACTCCCCCTGCGCCGCCATCCCGGCGGCGCGACGCTTTCCATGCTCGAACTCGACGGCACCATCTGGTTCCGCGCCGGCACCCGCGACTGGGGCGGACGCGACCGAATCGCGTTGCTGGCCGCCATCGGCGAACGCGGCTCCATCACGGCCGCCGCGCGCGCCGTCGGCCTCAGCTACAAGGCCGCCTGGGACGCCATCGACAACATGAACAACAGCGCCGGCGAGCCGCTCGTGGTGCGTGCGGCTGGCGGCAAGGGCGGCGGCGGCACCCGGCTGACCGAGCGGGCCGAGCGGCTGATCCGCACCTTCCGCCTGCTCGAAGCGGAGCACCGGCGCTTCCTCGCGCACCTTGGCAAGGTCGGTGAACTGGCCGAAGCCTCGCACGACGATCTGCAACTGATGAGGCGAATCAAGGTCAGGACGAGCGCCCGCAACAAGCTGGCCGGCAAGGTGGAAGCGATCCGGACCGGTGCGGTCAACGATGAAGTCACGCTCGCGCTGCCGGGCGGGCAGAAGATCGTGTCGACGATCACGCACGAGAGCGTGGAGACGCTGGAACTCGCGCCCGGCGTCGATGCCTTCGCGCTGATCAAGGCGTCGTCGGTGCTGGTCGCGCTGCCGGACCCCGGCATGCGGCTGTCGGCACGCAACCAACTGCCGGCGGTGGTGTCGCGGGTGATGCCGGGCGCGGTCAATGCGGAAGTGGTGATGGAGCTGGACGGTGGCGGCACCGTCGCCGCCATCGTCACACAGGAAAGCGCGCGATCGCTCGGATTGGCCGAACAGGTGCGCGTGGTGGCGCTGTTCAAGGCGTCGAGCGTGATCCTGGGCGTGGACGCCTGACCTGTCAGCCCAGACTCGGTCAGCCCAGACTCAGCCAGCTCAGACAGCCGCGCGGGCCGTCGCCATCGGCGCATACACCGGCGGGTGCTGCCTGCCGATGCCGCCGCCGTGGATTCGCCCATCGCGGATTTCCAGCACGTGGTCGCCGAGGACTTCGACGTCCTCCGGATCGTGCGAGATCACCAGCATCGGCACGTCGAGGCTGGACTGCAGCGCGCGCAGTTCGGTGCGCATCTTCACGCGCAGGCCCGGATCGAGCGCCGACAGCGGCTCGTCGAGCAGCACGATGTCGGGCCGCACCACCAGCGCCCGCGCCAGTGCCACGCGCTGCTTCTGGCCGCCGGAGATCTCGCCGGGATAGTTGCCGGTGATTTCCGACAGGCCGAAGGCGTCGATCCAGCGGCGCGCCTCGGGCGGGATGGCGTTCCGGCGGGGTTTGCGCCAGCCGCGGCTGAGGCCGAAAGCGACATTCTGCGCGACGGTCAGGTGCGGAAAGAGCGCGTAGTCCTGGAAGACGTAGGCGACGCGGCGGTCCTGCGGACGGATGTCGATGCCCGCCTCCGAGTCGAATAGCGTGCGGTCGCCCAGCACGATGCGGCCGCTGTCGGGCGTGAGCAGTCCGGCGATGGCGCGCAGCGTCAGGCTCTTGCCGGAGCCCGAGGGGCCGAAGACGGCAATGCGGCGGTTGTCCGACTCGAAGGCGATATCGAGGTCGAAATGGCGGTCGGCGGAAACCATGCGCTTGCGCACGGCGACTTGCATGGTCATGACGCGCTCGCTCCGGATACCTGGCGCGAGTTGCGCATGAAGGGAATCAGCGACTGCCCCGGCTGGGTGCCGGCCAGCCGTCCGGCCAGCACCAGCAGCACCACGCAGGTCACCGAGGTCACCAGCACGAGTATGTTGGCGGTGTTATCGTCCCCCGCCTGCACGGCTTCGTAGATGGCCACCGACAGCGTCTGCGTGCGGCCCGGCAGGTTGCCGGCCACCATCAGCGTGGCGCCGAACTCGCCGAGCGCGCGGGCGAAGGCCAGCAGGACGCCGGCCACGATGCCGCGCCGGGCCAGCGGCACCGTCACGCGGAAGAAGATGCCCGCCTCCCCCACGCCCAGCACGCGGGCGGCGTTCTCGAGCTGATGGTCGACCCCCTCGAACGCGGCGCGCGCGGACTTGAGCACCAGCGGAAAGGCCACCACCGTGGCGGCCACCACCGCACCCTGCCACGTGAACACCAGTTCGATGCCGAGCTTGTCCAGCCATGCGCCGAGCACGCCGCGCCGGCCCACCAGCACCAGCAGGTAGTAGCCGAGCACCGTGGGCGGCAGCACCAGCGGCAGCGTCAGCACCGCGTCGACGAAGTCGCGCAGCGGCGAGCGCCAGCGCGCCAGCGCCCACCCGGCGAGCACGCCGAGGACGGCGTTGATGGCCGTGGCCCAGCCCGCCACCTTCAGTGACAGGAGCAGGGGAGTCCAGATGCCGTCCATGGTCAGCCAATCATGCGGGTAAGTTGCGGGGTGGTTGCGCGGAAGGGGATCAGGGCTTGCGGAAGCCGTAGCGTTGCAGGATCGCCTGGCCTTCCGGCGACAGCGCGTACTGGACGAAGGCATTGGCCTGCGCCGCCTGCTTGCTCTGGCTCGTCACGGCGATGGGATAGGTCACCGGGGTCTGGCTCGGCACGTGCACGGCCACCTTGACCTTGTCCGGCATCACGATCGCATCCGTCCCGAAGACGAAGCCGGCCTCGACCTCGCCGCGCGCCACGTAGTCCAGTGCCTGCCGCACGTTCTGCGCAGGCACGCCCTTGGCCGAGACGGCGTCCCACAGGCCAGCGGCTTCCAGCGCTCCCTTGGCGTAGCGGCCCACCGGCACCGACGCCGGGTTGCCGTAGGTGATGCGCTTCACGTCGGGCTTGCGCAGGTCCTGCAGCGAGCCGATGCCGAGCTTGCTGTCGGCCGGCACGATCAGCACGATCTCGTTGGCGGCGAAGTCATGCCGGGTGGCGTGCTGTACCACGCCGGCGGACTCGGCCTTGTCCATGGCGGTCTGGTCGGCCGAGGCGAACACGTCGGCCGGCGCGCCCTGCACGATCTGCTGCATCAGCACGTCGGACGCGCCGAAGTTCAGCACCACCTTCGTGCCCGGATTCGCCTTCTCGTACGACTCCGCCAGCGTGCGGAACGCGTTGGTCAGGCTCGCTGCGGCCGAGACCACGAGGTCGGCGGCGAAGGCCGGGGCGGCGGACAGCGACAGGGCGGCGACGGCGGCAACGAGGGCTCGGCGGAGCACTTTCCGGCGGTGCAGGTCGGTCATGGCGATGGAATCCGGTCGAATGTGGACGATAGCGCAATATACGGTTGTATATAGCGAAGGGTCAATCGCATGCCGCCCCGGAGTAGGGGCATCCCGACCGCGTCAAATCAAGGAAGGAGACGAGAGAGGCGATGGCGCGCCAGCGGCGGCGCGCCATGCCGCAGGCGGGTCAGGCCGGCGGGTTGCCGTCCTTGAACAGGGTCTTGAGCTGCGAGCGCAGTTCGGGCGAGTCCTGGTGGTCGTGCACGCTCACGGCGTGCTGGACGGCGGCTTCGAGCAGTTCGTCTTCACCGTCGGCGCTGATGGCAACAGTGCAGCTCTTCTCGCTCGGATAGTCGCGGCAGTCGATGTACTTGCGTCCCATGGCGGACCTCCTGACGCGCCGGCAGGATGCCGGCTGATCCAGTATAGGCCGGGCTCAGCGGCCGCCGCGCCGGATCGTGCGCGACAGCAGGACCACCGGCAGCAGGCCGACCGCCACGATCACCAGCGACGCCGTGGCGGCCTCGGCGAGCCGCTCGTCCGAGGCGAGGTTGTAGGCTTGCACCGCCAGCGTGTCGAAGTTGAAGGGGCGCATCACGAAGGTGGCCGGCAGTTCCTTCATCACGTCGACGAAGACGATCAGTGCGGCGGTCAGCGCGCTGCTCCGCAGCATCGGCAGGTGCACGCGGCGCAGCGTGGCGGCGGGGCCGTGGCCGAGGCTGCGGGCGGCGTCGTCCATGCCGGGGGTGATGCGGGCCAGCCCGGCATTGACCGTCTGCAGCGCCACGCCCAGGAAGCGCACGAGGTAGGCGTAGACCAGCGCGGCGATGCCGCCCGTCAGTAGCAGTCCCACCGTCATGCCGAACTGCTGCTGCAGCCACGCCGACAGGGCGTTGTCGAGCCGCGCCACCGGCACCAGCACGCCCACCGCGATCACCGAGCCGGGCAGCGCATAGCCCATGCCGCAGAGGCGCGAGAGGGCGCGCACCAGCCGGCTGCGGGCCTGCTGCCGGCCGGCATAGCCGATGGCGAGTGCCACCGCCACGGCGGCCAGCGCGGTGACGCTCGCAAGCAGGAAGCTGTTGCGCACCAGTCCGGCAAAGCGCGGGCCGAACTGGGCGTCGCCGTCGGCCAGCGCCATGCGGCAGAGCATCAGCGCCGGCACGACGAAGCCGAGCAGCACTGGCACGGCGCACACGCCCAGCGCCATCGTGCCGCGCCAGCCGCGCAGCCGCCACGCGGGCGCGGTCCGCGCGCTGCCGTGTACCTGCGCGCGGCCGCGCGAGGCGCGTTCCATCAGCAGGATGGCGACAACGAAGAGCAGCATGCAGGCGGACAACTGCATGGCTGCGTGCTTGTCGCCGAGCGAGAACCACGCGCGGTAGATGCCTGTGGAGAAGGTCTGGATGCCGAAGTAGGAGACGGCGCCGAAGTCGGCCAGGGTTTCCATCATCGCCAGTGCCGTGCCGGCGACGATGCCCGGGCGCGCCAGCGGCAGCGCCACGCGCCAGACGGCGCTCCAGGGGCCGTGGCCGAGCAGGCGCGCGGCTTCCATCGTGTTCAGGCTCTGCTGGAGGAAGGCGGCGCGGGCGGTCAGGTAGACGTAGGGATAGAGCACCAGCGCGAACAGGACCACCGCCCCGCCCAGCGAGCGGATCTCGGGGAACCAGTAGTCGCGCGCCCGCCAGCCGGTGGCGGCGCGCAGCCAGCCCTGCACGGGGCCGGCGAACTGGAGGGCATCGGTGTAGGCGTAGGCGATCACGTAGGCCGGCATCGCCAGCGGCAGCACGAGCGCCCATTCCATCATGCCGTGGCCGGGGAAGCGGCAGGCCGCCACCAGCCAGGCAGTGGACACGCCGAGCAGCAGCGCGCCGCACGCCACGCCCAGCAGCAGCCAGAGCGTGTTGCCGACGTATTCGCCCAGCACGGTGTCGGCGAGGTGGCGCCACGTGTCGCCGCCGGGCTGCAGCACGCTGGCGCCGACCACGGCGATGGGCACCGCGATCAGGGCGGCCATCAGGCAGGCGGTGAGCGTCAGGGGGTGCAGGCGAGGAAGGCGAGGAAGGCTGGGCATGCGGCAGCGCAAACAGTAGGCGGGCGTGAGGGATTCTAGCAATGAGAATCGTTCCGCTCGTCCCTATAATGCGCGGATGCGAGCCGATCCCCTGACCCCGGTCATCCCGCGCGAGATTCCTTCCCCGCCTGTGCTCCAGGTCGATGACATCCGCCATGCCTTCGACGGCCGTGCCGTGGTCGACGGGCTGTCCTTCTCGTTGCGGCGCGGGACCATCTCCTGCCTGCTCGGCCCGAGCGGCTGCGGCAAGACCACCGTGCTGCGCGCCATCGCCGGGTTCGAGCCGTTGCGGGGCGGGCGCATCCTGCTCGACGGCAAGGTGGTGTCGGCGGCGGACCTCGCGGTGCCGCCCGAGCAGCGGCGCATCGGCATGGTGTTCCAGGACTACGCGCTCTTTCCGCACCTGCGGGTGGCCGACAATGTCGCCTTCGGCCTCGTGGGCCAGCTACGCGCAAGCCGGGGCGAGCGGGTGGAGGAAGTGCTCGAACTGGTCGGGCTCGCCGGCGTGGGCGCACGCTATCCGCACGAACTGTCGGGCGGACAGCAGCAGCGGGTGGCCTTGGCCCGCGCGCTGGCGCCGCGTCCGCGACTGCTGCTGCTCGACGAGCCGTTCTCCAATCTCGACGTGGACCTGCGCGAGCGGCTGAGCCTGGAGGTGCGCGACATCCTCCGGGCGCAGGGCACCACGGCAATCCTCGTCACGCACGACCAGCACGAGGCGTTCGCCATGGCCGACGAGATAGGCGTGATGCATGCGGGGACCATCGCCCAGTGGGGCAGCGCGCACGCGCTCTACCATCGCCCGGCCACGCGCTTCGTCGCCGGGTTCATCGGGCAGGGCGTGCTGCTGCCGGGGCGGGTGCGCGACGATGGACGCATCGACCTCGCCATCGGGACGCTGGCCCCGCCGCCGGCGCCCGGCCTGCCGTGCGGGGTGGCGGTAGAGGTGCTGGTCCGCCCCGACGACATCCTCCACGACGATGCAAGCCCGCTGCGCGCCGACGTCCTGCACAAGGCGTTCCGCGGCGCGGAGATCCTCTACACGCTGCGCCTGCCGGGCGGTGCGCGGGTGTTATCGCTAGTGCCGTCCCATCACGACCACGCCATCGGCGAGCCCATCGGCATCCGGGTGGAGGTCGATGACGTGGTTGCGTTCCCGATGGAATACACTGTCCGCCCACCCATCGAGGCCTGATATCGTGGCGGATTCGCTGTTTCCCGACTTTCCAGATTCTCCCGCCGACCGCAGTCGGCAACCGCTGGCCGAGCGCCTGCGTCCGCGCACCGCGGACGAGGTCATCGGCCAGCGGCACCTGCTCGGACCCGGCAAGCCCCTGCGCGTGGCGTTCGAGTCCGGCGAGCCGCATTCCATGATCCTGTGGGGACCGCCCGGCGTCGGCAAGACCACGCTCGCGCGGCTGATGGCCGATGCCTTCGACGCCGAGTTCATCGCGCTGTCGGCGGTGCTGTCGGGCGTGAAGGACATCCGCGAAGCCGTCGAGCGCGCCGAGCAGTACCGTGCGCACGGGCGCCGCACGCTGGTGTTCGTCGACGAGGTCCACCGCTTCAACAAGAGCCAGCAGGACGCCTTCCTGCCGCACGTGGAAAGCGGCCTGTTCACCTTCATCGGCGCGACCACGGAGAACCCGTCGTTCGAGGTCAACAGCGCGCTGCTGTCGCGCGCGGCGGTGTACGTGCTGAAGAGCCTGGACGACGCCGAGCTGACCGAACTCGCCCTGCGCGCGAGCGCCGAACTGGGCGGCCTCAAGTGGGAGGACGAGGCGCTGAAGCTGATCGTCGCCTCGGCCGATGGCGACGGCCGCAAGCTGCTGAACAATATCGAGATCGTCGCCCGCGCCGCCCGCAATGCGCAGAAGGACGAGATCGACACCGCCCTGCTCGGGAGCGCGCTGTCCGAGAACCTGCGCCGCTTCGACAAGGGCGGCGACGCCTTCTACGACCAGATCAGCGCCCTGCACAAGTCCGTGCGCGGTTCCGACCCCGATGCGGCCCTGTACTGGTTCTGTCGCATGATCGACGGCGGCGCCGACCCGCGCTACCTCGCGCGGCGCATCGTGCGCATGGCGTGGGAAGACATCGGCCTGGCCGACCCGCGTGCCGCCCGCATCACCCTCGACGCCGCCGAGACCTACGAGCGCCTCGGCTCCCCCGAAGGCGAACTGGCGCTGGCGCAGGCACTGATCTACCTCGCCGTCGCCCCCAAGTCGAATGCCGGCTACAACGCCTACAACGCGGCGCGGGCGTTCGTCTCGAAGGACAAGTCGCGGCAGGTGCCGGTCCATCTGCGCAATGCGCCGACAAAGCTGATGAAGGAACTCGGCTACGGCCACGCCTACCGCTATGCGCACGACGAGCCGGAGGCCTATGCCGCCGGCGAGCACTATTTCCCCGACGACCTCAAGGCGCAGGGCTGGTACCAGCCGGTGCCGCGCGGGCTGGAGGGCAAGATCGGCGACAAGCTGCGGCATCTGCGCGATCTCGACGAGGCGTGGCACCGGGAGCAGAAGCAGAAGGGGAAGGGCAAGGAGTAGGGCCAGGGCGGAAATCCCGCCCTTCTTCCGCTGAAGCAGGGCATCCGTGCAGTAAAATGGCGGATTCGCCGGCATGTCGCCGGCACAGCACTCCTTTCCGTCCTATGCTCGACATCCAGCTGCTCCGCAAAGACCTCGACGCCGTCGCGCAACGCCTCGCCACGCGCGGCTTCCAGTTCGACACCGCCGCCTTCCAGACCCTCGAAGCCGAACGCAAGCAACTGCAGACCCAGACCGAGGAACTGCAGGCGCGCCGCAACAGCCTGTCGAAGCAGATCGGCATGCTCAAGGGCAAGGGCGAGGACGCCTCGGCCGTGATGGCCGAAGTGGGCGGTATCGGCGACACGCTGAAGGCCTCGGCCGCTCGCCTCGAGGAGATCCAGGCGCAGATGCAGGACATCCTGCTGTCGATCCCCAACCTGCCGCACGAGAGCGTGCCGGTGGGCAAGGACGAGACGCAGAACGTCGAGGTGCGCCGCGTCGGCACGCCGCGCCAGTTCGACTTCGAGGTCAAGGACCACGTCGACGTGGGCGCAGGCCTCGGCCTCGACTTCGACACCGCCGCCAAGGTCACCGGCTCGCGCTTCTCGATGCTGCGCGGCGGCGTGGCCCGCATGCACCGCGCGCTGGTCCAGCTGATGCTCGACACCCACACGCAGGAGCACGGCTACACCGAGATGTACGTGCCGTACATCGTCAACGCCGCGTCGATGCGCGGCACCGGCCAGTTGCCCAAGTTCGAGGAAGACCTGTTCAAGGTGCCGCGCCATGTCGGCAGCGAGGAAGGAACGCGAGTCGAGAATTTCTACCTCATTCCCACCGCCGAGGTGCCGTTGACCAACATCGTGCGCGACGCTATCGTGGCCGGCGACAAGCTGCCGCTGCGCTTCGTCGCCCACACGCCGTGCTTCCGCTCCGAGGCCGGCTCGTACGGCAAGGACACGCGCGGCATGATCCGCCAGCACCAGTTCGACAAGGTGGAAATGGTGCAGGTCGTTCCGGCCGACCAGGCGTTCGACGCGCTCGAGGAACTGACCGGCCACGCCGAGACCATCCTCAAGAAGCTCGGCCTGCCGTTCCGTACCATCGTGCTCTGCACCGGCGACATGGGCTTCGGTTCGACCAAGACCTATGACATCGAGGTGTGGATCCCCGCGCAGAACACGTACCGCGAGATCAGCTCGTGCTCCAACATGGGCGACTTCCAGGCCCGCCGCATGCAGGCACGCTATCGCGTGGGGCAGGGCAAGCCCGAGCTCGTCCATACGCTGAACGGTTCGGGCCTCGCCGTGGGCCGCACGCTGGTTGCCATCCTCGAGAACTACCAGAACGCCGACGGCTCGGTGACGGTGCCCGAGGCGCTGCGGCCCTATATGGGCGGCACGGAAGTGCTGCGTCCGGAGGCGTAAGATTTTTGCTCCCGCCCCTCTTGCAAAAGTCCGGGCAGTGTCGCTATAATCTTGGTTTCCGCGATTCGCGACCAAGTTACCGGAGAGGTGGCAGAGTGGTCGAATGTACCTGACTCGAAATCAGGCGTAGGTGCGAGCCTACCGTGGGTTCGAATCCCACCCTCTCCGCCATGAATAAGAAGCTGCCTGGCTCGTCCCGGCAAGCAACACAGCAGTAACCGACTCGAACCGACGCACTGTGCAAGCAGGCGTCGGTTTTGTTTTTCTGGCGACGGTGTTTGCGCGTGAGCGTGCATGGATCTGCATCGCGCTCAGCTTGCGGTGCGAACGTGCGGGATCGGTTCCACTTCAGTTCCTCTTCCGGGCGCTACGCCCGGGGGTCCCTCGCCTGAGTTGATCGAGCATCGAACTAGATGCAAACTGACTCACATTTGAGGTCGGGAGGTGTCAATGAGAGTCACTGTGACGATTGATGATGCCCTGTACGAGCGGGCACTCGCAGCTGCCGATCCGGCAATGGACATGGCAGACCTGTTCCGTGAAGCCATCGAGACGTTTGTTCGAATCCAGTTGGCCAAACGACTGGCGGCGCTTGGTGTCAGCGTGGCGGAAATGCGGGAGATTTCACGCCGACGCGTGGATGCTCAATGATGAAGGCGCGTTCGGCGTGATGCACGGGCCTGCCGTGCACTGACTCCAGACGCGCGGACATTTCGCTCACGCTCAACTCGCCGTGCGAACCCGCAAGATCGGCCCCACCGCAAGATCCCACAGCAACACCAGCACCGCGCCCGCCAGCGTCGCCAGTACGCGGTCCGACAGGGCCATCGCATGGCCTTCCATCCCCGCGCCCATGATCATCAGGATCAGCGGCGTCATCACCACCGAATACGCGAGGTAATTGCGCAAGCGCAGCATGGCGCGCGCGCCGGCCAGCACGGCGGCGCCCAGTGTCACGCCCCACCACGGCAGCGGCTGGCCGACCAGCACGGCGGCGAGGCCGACGCCCAGGATGGTGCCGAGCACCCGCTGGGTGGACTTCGGCGCGAACGGTTCGGGCTGGCGTTGCGTCAGCAGGGCGACGGTCATGGCGATCCAGCCGCCGTGATGGCCCGGCCAGAGGTGGCCGAGCAGGGCGGCGCAGCAGAGCGCACCGACCAGGCGCAGCGTGTATTGCCAGCCGGCGGGCTGCGCTAGGGTATTGCGCCAGTGGCGCCAGCGCTGGGCGTGCGTGATCCCGCGGTGGGGGGCTTCCGGCGGCTTCGGTGCGACGGGCAGCAGGCGCGCCAGCAGCAGATGGAGCCCCGCCGTCCACAGCGCGCCGGCGGCCAGCGGGAGGAGCAGGGCGGCCGGATGGTGAAGGTTGGTGGCGACGTTCAGCGCCATCAGCAGGAAGAGGACGAAGCGCGTGGTCGCCACCGCGAGCGGGCGGCTGTAGCCGCTGAACAGCGCGGCCACGCCGACGATGGCGATCACCATCGCCTCGCTGGCCGTGCCATGTCCGCTGGTGAGCGCTGCCGTGAGACCGGCGAGCACGGCCAGCAGCAGCGCGGCGGCCAGCGCCCGCGCGTGGACGCGGGCGGAGGCGTGGGCGTCGACGCCGGTGATCGCCAGGCTGCCCAGTGCGGCGGCGATGCCCAGGGGCAGGTGTCCCGCCCAGCCGGCGAGCAGCATCGGCACACCCATGCCGAGCGCGGCGGCGAGGATGTCGGCGGCACCGGCCCGGGTGTCGGGCGACCAGTGCAGGACGGCATTCAGGTGGGCGCGGGCGCGCAAGGCGGTCTCCTTTTTTTGGTGCGCAACATTCGCATCAGTTCGCTGCTTCGGCGGCTTCGGGCGCCAGCCGCGATACGAGCAGCTGGTCGATGCGGTGATGGTCGATATCCACCACCTCGAAGCGGAAGCCTGCCACAGTGATCGATTCGGATTTCTTCGGGATGCGCTTGAGCGTGAAGATCACCAGCCCGCCGGCAGTGTCCACGTAGTCCTCGCCGGGCAGGGTGTCGAGGTCCAGCGCCTTCTTCAGGTCGACCAGCGGCGTGAGGCCGTCGACCAGCCACGAGCTGTCGTCGCGCCGCACGATCTGCTCGTCCTCGCCGGAGTAGAGGATGTCGCCCATCAGTGCGCCGACGATGTCGTCGAGCGTGACGATGCCGACCACGAGCCCGTACTCGTTCATCACCACCGCGAAGTTCTCGTGCATCTCGCGGAAGCGCGTCAGTGCCTCGGACAGCGTCAGCGTGTTGGGGATGATCAGCAGGTTCTTGTCGTGATGGCGGGCGATGTCGTCCAGCGCCGTGGCGCTCTCCACGCCGAGCAGCCGCTGGAGGATGTCCTTGGAGTCGATGTAGCCGAGCACGTCGTCCAGGTTGTGGCCGCAGACCGGGTATTGCGCGTGCGGCTGGTTGACCAGCTTGCGCCGCACGCTGTCGGCCGTTTCGCCAAGGGTGAGATAGACCACGTCCTCGCGCGGCGTCATCACGGCGGTCACGTTCTTGAAGTCCAGTTCGAAGACGTTCTCGATCAGGTGCAGCTCGTGCTTGTGCAGCACGCCGGCCTCGGCGCCGGCGTCGACCATGGCGGCAATGTCCTCGGTGGTGATCTGGTCGATCGGCTTGGTGGGCAGCCGGAACAGCCGCAGCGTGGCGTCGGCCGCGCCGTTGAAGAGCCAGACCAGCGGGCGCAGCGTCGTCAGCAGCGTCTGCATGGGGCCGATCACCACCACCGCGCAGGCCTCGGGGAAGGTCATGGCGATGCGCTTGGGGATCAGGTCGGCGAACTGGATGAAGAGCAGGGTGACGATCAGGAACGAGCCGATGTTCGCGATCCGCTGGGCGGTGTCGACCTCCATGTATGTCGACAGCGCCTCGTAGACCAGGTCCGACACATGCTTTTCGCCGAGGATACCGGCGAGGATGGCGACGGTGTTCACGCCGATCTGGACCACAGTGAAGAAATTCCCGGGCTCTTCCTTGAGCGCGAGGACTTTGGCGGCACGTATGTCACCGCGTTCGGAAAGCACCTGCAACTTGGTGCGGCGGGCAGCTGTCAGCGCGATCTCGGAGACCGAGAAGAAGGCGCTGACGGCGACGAGAAGAATCAGCGTGAAGACGAACATGGCGGCTCGCGTGGCGCCGGGGGCGGCCTTCGATGATCCTGCACGGCGTACGAGGCTGTCAAATCACCCGGTCCGGCGCGGGTCGGGAAGATTTCAGCGCGGCGTCCGCGTAGACTTCGCAAACAAGCGCAAAAAGAGACGGCAAGCGATCCGCACGAGATACGCCCGGACACGAGAGAAGCGCCCCGAAAGACGCCACCTCGCCCCCAAGGAAACTTCATGACACTGCCATTCCCCGCCTGGCTGGCCGCGGCCATGCTGCTGCTGGGCGGCGCCGCCAGCGCGGCCCTGGCCGCCGATGGCGACACGCTGCGCAAGATCCGGGAAACCGGCGTGATTGCCGTGGGCTACCGCGAGTCGTCCGTGCCGTTCTCCTATACCGATGGCCGCACCGTGATGGGGTACTCGCACGACATCGCCATGCTGATCGTCGACCGCATCCGCGAGCAGCTCGAGATGCCGCGGCTGCAGGTCAAGCTGGTTCCGGTCAGTTCCAGGACCCGCTTCCAGCTCGTGCAGAACGGCACCGTCGACTTCGAGTGCGGCACCACCACGAATAACCGGGAGCGCCAGAAGCAGGTCGCGTTCTCCAACAGCCTGTTCGTTTACGGCCTGCGCATGCTGACGAAGAAGGACTCGGGCGTGAAGGACTTTCCCGACCTGAAGGACAAGACGGTGGTGACCACCGGCGGCACCACCGACGAGCGCCTGCTGATCCGGATGAACGGCGAGAAGCAGATGAACATGACGCTCATCAGCGCCAAGGACCACGGTTTCGCCTTCCTCATCCTCGAAAGCGGCCACGCGGCGGCGTTCGTGATGGACGAGCCGCTGCTCTATGGCGAGCTGACCAAGGCCAAGACACCTTCGGACTGGGTGGTGACCGGCACGCCGTTGCAGACGGAGAACTACGCCTGCACGTTGCGCAAGGACGACCCGTCGTTCAAGGCGCTGGCGGACGACGTGATTGCAAGACTGATGACCAGCGGCGGCGCCGAGAAGCTCTATCGCAAGTGGTTCAATTCCCCGGTGCCGCCGCGCGGGGTCAACCTGCGCTATCCGCTGTCGCCGGAGAACAAGGCGCTGTTCGCCAACCCGAACGACAAGCCCTTCCAGTGAAGGCCGGGGAGGCGTGTGCGTTATATAACCATAATGAATGGTTATTTATTTCTTTATGCCGTTTGAGGTAGTCTATTGTCCTGCCAAGGCTCTGTCCGGCTCAAAAGGCCAAACCGAGGGCCAACGGAGCCAACTGATTCCACTGGAGAAGAACTTATGCGTTCGATTCGTCACGGCTTGCTGAAGACCCTGCTCGCTGCCTCCCTGATTGCCACCGGCGCCGTCTCGGCCGTCGCCCATGCGGCGGACCTGCTCGACACGGTCAAGCAGGCCGGCGTGCTGAAGATCGGCCTGGAGGGCACCTACCCCCCGTTCGGCTTCCGCGCCGCCAACAACCAGCTCGACGGTTTCGACGTCGACGTGGCCAGGGCCGTGGCCGGCAAGCTCGGCGTAAAGCCGGAGTTCGTCACGACCGAATGGAGCGGCATCATCGCCGGCCTGCAGGCGGGCAAGTTCGACGTGATCGTCAACCAGGTCTCGGTGACGCCCCAGCGCAAGCAGGTGCTGGATTTCTCCACGCCCTACGTCTACTCGGCCGCGCAGCTCATCCAGCGCAAGGACGACAAGCGCGAGTTCAAGTCGCTCGAGGACCTGAAGGGGCACAAGCTGGGCGTCAGCCTGGGCAGCAATTTCAACGACCTGGCCAAGTCGGTGCCCGGCGTCGACGTGAAGACCTACCCGGGCGCGCCCGAGTACCTGCGTGACCTCGCGTCGCAACGTGTGGACGCCGCGCTCAACGACCGGCTGATGGTCAACTACCTGATCAAGTCGGCCAACCTGCCGCTGCGCCCGGGTGCGGTGGTGCCGGGCGCCAGCTCGGAGGTAGCGATCCCGTTCCGCAAGGACAACCCGAAGTTCGCCAAGGCCATCGACGGCGCGCTGGAAGACCTGCGCAAGGACGGCACGCTGGCGAAGCTGTCGGAGAAGTGGTTCGGCTCTGACGTGACGAAGCCCGCCGCGAAGTAAATAGCGAAATAGCGCCGTTTGTTCCCGGCCCCTCCCCGGTTTCCGGCGAGGGGCTTTATCATGCCCGCATTTTCCCATCCTGCCGGCCCGCCCGATGCCCGTCTTCCAGCTCATCCTGAATTCCTTGCCCGTGCTGCTGCAGGGCACGCTGCTGACGATCAAGTTCGCCCTGTTGTCGATGGTGTTCGGGGTGATGATCGGCGTGGTCGTCGCGCTGATGGGCATCAGCCACAACCGGCTGCTGACCGTGCCGGCGCGCACCTATGTCAGCATCATGCGCGGCACGCCGCTGCTGGTGCAGATCTTCGTGGTCTATTACGGGCTGCCCGGCGTGGGGATCGCGCTGGAGCCGACGCCGGCCGGGGTGCTGACGCTGTCGCTGAACGTCGGCGCCTACCTGTCGGAAAGCATGCGCGGCGCCATCCTCGGCATTGCGCGCGGGCAATGGATGGCGGCCTACAGCCTGGGTTTGACGCCCGGCCAGACCCTGCGCTACGTGGTCGGCCCGCAGGCGCTGCGCCTGGCGGTGCCGAGCCTGTCGAACAGCCTGATCAGCCTGATCAAGGACACCTCGCTGGTGTCGGTCATCACGGTGACGGAACTGCTGCGTACGGCGCAGGAGGTGATTGCGGCGACCTACCAGCCGTTGCCGCTGTACCTGGCGGTGGCGGTCATCTACTGGGTGCTGAGCACGGGATTGTCGATGGTGCAGCGGGAGTTGGAGAAGCGGTTGTCGCTGCCGGGGCGGCACTGATGCACCTGACGTTTTCCTACTGGTAGCTCATGGTGAACGTGGCGGCGGCGCTCAGGCTGCCGGCCCTGACGGACGTGCCACCCGTGGGAACGATACTCGCCGTCATGGGAATGGACACGGAGCCGTTCCTTGTCGTGGCGACGGTCCATTGCCCGGGGTTTCCCGGGGTGTCCACGGCCGCTCCCAGGGTAATGACTTCGCCGGCCTTCTTCTTCAACTGAACGCCCACGCCCTGCGCCGTGGACGTCTTGTCGAGTGCCAGCACGGAACTCCGGTTGGCCGGATTCACGGCGTCGGTGAACGTGATCGCCACTACGACGGGGGGGGGCGCCGGCTTCTCCGCCGGTACAGGTCAGATCGACGCTGAAGCTGGCGGGCGAGCTCTTGCCGCCGACTTGCAAGTCCGGGACGGAGACGGTGCCAAGCGAAACAGCCTGGGCTCTGGAAGCGGTGTTGACACCGCAGGAAGTCGACCGGGGAGGGACCGTCACGCTGGTGCTCACGCGCGATACGCCCTGCATGGTGCCGCCACTATTGATGCCGATATCGTGCCAATAGATATCCCATAGCCCGCCGGAGATCGTCCCGGACCCGATCTTTGAATCCGTCACCACGACTTCGTACTTGAAGGTATCGGTCCACAGCGCATGTCCCTTGTGGGGGTCCGTCACGCGGAAGGCGATGACCTCACCGGGCGCCAGCTTGGAGATTGACTCGTTGCGATGTCCGCCAGTGATGCGCAGTCCAATGCCCGGAATGCTGGTCGTCCAGGCGTGGCTGCCATCCGGCAGCCTCACCGGGCGCATGTTGTTCGCGTAGTTGGCCGCCTTGAGGTAGAACCCGCGGGCCCCGGAGTGTTGGTGGCCTATCGTGGTGCAAAGCGTTATCAGCTTGGCGTGTGTGGTGGCGAGTACCGTGCCGGGCGGACGAGAGCCGATGACCTTCAGCGCGGGAAATATCACGGCTTCCGATTCCGTGACTTCGCATCCCGCAAATGCCGAGGCGGCGCCGGCCATGCCTAGCAGGAATGCCGCCAGCCGGGTGGTGGAGGGGGAACTCGGTTTTGACAAACGCAAGGCTATTCTCCGTGATTCCTGCGAAGGAGGACGCCAGCCGGCCCTGGGGCGCACTCAATGTGAGTGCCGAGAGAGGGTCGGCCGGGAGCGTTGCAGTCTATGGAGCGAACGCTGGCAGGGATATAGCGGTTTGTCCATTTCGCGAGCATCAGTGCCGCGCAAGAGGGGGCACCCCTCATGCATGGAATGGAAAGCCAAGGGGAAGCTCACCTTGCCGACGGGCCACGCGCCATCGGGCAGCGCGGCGGCCCGGTGCGTCGACGATGCAGTGCCCGGTATGGCGGGTATGGGGGGATGGGGGATTGGGAGCGTGGCGGAACGCGGCTTCTGTCAGTGCCGCAATGGCACCCACAGAAGCCTGTTTCGGGCGAATGCCCGAGTTTCAGCCCTGCGCGATGCGCCCGGCGATGTGCGCCAGCGCTTCCTCCACCTGGTCCACCAGGATCAGGCACAGGTCGCCCGGCTGCAGGCGTTCCAGCGCCGTGTCGATGGCGGCGAACTCGCCGCGGATCTCCGTTGTGAAGCTCGTGCGCTTGGCGCCGACCAGGCCCTCGCGCAGCAGCGCCAGCACTTCGCCGTCCTCGCGCCCGCGCTGGCACTGGTCCTGGTAGAGCACCACGTCGTCGAACGCGCCGCCAAGGATCTGCGTCTGCCGGCGGATGTCCTCGTCGCGGCGGTCGCCGGCACCGCTGATCACCACCGCGCGGCGCCTGGCCGGCATGGCTTCGATGGCGTTGCACAGCGCGTGGATGGCGTCCGGGTTGTGGCCGTAGTCGGCGATCAGCGTCGCGCCCTTGTAGTCGAACACGTTGAAGCGCCCGGGAGCGCTCGCGGCGTCGTTCACGAAGGTCGACAGCCCGCGCCGGATCACCGCCCAGTCGATGCCGAGCGCCCACGCGGCAGCGGTGGAGGCCATGGCGTTCTCGACCTGGAAGCCGATGCTGCCGTTGCGCGTGAGCGGAATCTCGGCCAGCGCGATGCGGACCTGCGCCTCGCCCTCGGATGCCACGATATGGCCGTCCTCGACGAACACCACGCGCTTGCCCTGCGCACGGTGCGTGGCCATGGCCGGCAGGTTGCAGTCGTGGGCGAAGAAGGTCACGGAGCCGGGGCAGGCGTCGGCCATGCGCACGACCATCGGGTCGGCGGCGTTCAGCACCGCCATGCCGCGCGGGGCGACGTTCTGCACGATCACGCTCTTCAGCACGGCAAGGTCTTCCACCGTGCTGATGTACGACAGGCCGAGGTGGTCGCCTTCGCCGACGTTGGTCACCACCGCCACGTCGCAGCGGTCGAACGCCAGGCCTTCGCGCAGCAGGCCGCCGCGCGCGGTCTCGAACACGGCGGCATCCACGTCCGGGTGCAGCAGCACGTTGCGCGCGCTGCGCGGACCGGAGCAGTCGCCGGTGTCGATGCGCTCGCCCTGGATATAGACGCCGTCGGTGCCTGTCATGCCCATGCGCAGGCCGCTGGTGGCCATGATGTGGGCGGTCAGGCGGACCGTGGTGGTCTTGCCGTTGGTGCCCGATACGGCGACCAGCGGGATGCGGCCGTCGTCGCCGTCGGCGAACATGGTCGACACGATGGCTTCGCCGACCGCGCGGCCCTTGCCGTAGGACGGCTGCAGGTGCATGCGCAGGCCGGGCGCGGCGTTGACTTCGACGATGCCGCCGGCCTGGGCCTCGAACGGCTTGAGCACGGTCTCGCAGACCGCGTCGACGCCGGCGATGTCGAGGCCGACCATCTGCGCGGCCGCCACGGCGCGCGCGGCGATGTCCGGGTGGACATCGTCGGTCACGTCGGTGGCGCTGCCGCCGGTGGACAGGTTGGCGTTGTTGCGCAGCGCGACGCGGGTGCCCCGCGCCGGCACTGACTCGGCGCTCAGGCCCTGCTTCTCCAGCGTGGCGAGCGCGATGTCGTCGAAGCGGATCTTGGTCAGCGAGGTCGCATGGCCCTCGCCGCGGCGCGGGTCGCGGTTCACTTCCTCGACCAACTGGCGCACGGTGTGCACGCCGTCGCCGATGACCTGCGGCGGATCGCGGCGGGCGGCGGCGACGAGATGCTTGCCGACCACCAGCAGGCGGAAGTCATGGCCCGGGATGTAGCGCTCGACGATCACCTCGCGGCTGATGTCGGACGCCACCTCGAAGGCCTTGCGCACTTCGGCCTCGGAGCGCATGCGCACGGCCACGCCCTTGCCCTGGTTGCCGTCGCGCGGCTTGATGACCACGGGCGCATTGATTTCCTGCGCGGCGGCCCAGGCGTCGTCGGCGGTCGTCACCGAGCGGCCCAGCGGCACCGGCACGCCGGCGGCGTGCAGCAGGTTCTTGGTCAGGTCCTTGTCCTGCGCGACGGCTTCGGCTACCGCGCTCGTCAGGTCGGTCTCGGCGGCCTGGATGCGGCGCTGCTTGCTACCCCAGCCGAATTGCACCATCGAGCCTTGCGTCAGCCGGCGGTACGGGATGCCGCGGGCGACGGCCGCGTAGACGATGGAGCCCGTGCTCGGCCCGAGGCGCACGTCCTCGTCCAGGTCGCGCAGGCGGTACAGGGCGTCGTCGAGGTCGAACGGCGTGTCGTCGACGGCCGCGCGGCACAGCGCCTCGGCCAGTTCGAAGGCGAGCCGGCCGACTTCCTCTTCGCTGTACTGGATGACTACCTGATAGGTGCCCGGCTCGACGGTCTGCGCGGTGCGGCTGAACGTCACCGGGCAGCCGGCGGCGGCCTGCAGGCGCAGCGCGGCGCACTCCAATGCGTGGGCGAGCGAGAGGGGGCCGACGTCTTCATCGGGCGCGTCGGGGTGCAGCGGCCCGATCTCGGGGAAGCGGGCGCGCAGGCGGTCTTCGAAGCCGGGCAGGCCCGACAGCATGTCGGTGGGCGCCGGGCAGGCCACGATGGCTTCGATGGCGGTGTGGCGGCACCACAGGTTCGGGCCGCGCAGGGCCCGGATACGGGAGACTTCCATGGATTTCCGTTCCGTGTTCTTCGGTCTCTGTGTTCTCTGCAAACCGCGCGCGTCAGCCGCGGCGTGCCGGCTGGCCCATCCACTGATGGACCAGTTCGACCGTCGGGCCGGTCGCGCCTTCGTCGCACTGCAGGACCAGCAGGTCGCCGGCCACCAGTTGGCCGAGGGCGGCTTCCACTGCCTGGCGGCGCGAGCCTTCGTCGATGATCTTGCTGACGCGGCGGCCTTCGTACAGGCCCTGCTTGAGCAGCGCACGCGCTTCGGCATCGGGCAGGCGGCGGCGCAGGCGCGCGTCGGCGCCATTGACGGAGCCGTCCTCGCACAACAGCACGCGGTCGAAGGCGTTGCCGAGCAGCTTGCCCTGGCTGACGAGGTCTTCGTCGAGGCGCTGCACGCCGGCACCGTACACGATCAGCCGGCGCTCGGCCGGGAAACGCTCCAGTGCGGCGGCCAGTGCCTTCAGTGCCGGGGCGTTATGGGCGTCGTCGACGATCACCGTGGCGCCGTTGCGCTCGAACAGCGTGAAGCGGCCCGGCACGTCCACCTGGCCGACGTCGAAGGTGACGATGCCGGCGCGGATCAGGTCGTTGGAGATGCCCAGCGCCCAGCCCGTGGCCACGGCGGCGAGCACGTTCTCGATCTGGAAGGCGACGCGGCCGGCGCAGGTGAGGGGGATGGCCGACACGTCGGTCAGCGGTGTCTCGGCGCTGCCGGTGGCGAGCACGATCTTGCCGTCGCGCACATACACGGCGCGCTTGCCGGCGGCGCGGTGCGAGGCGATGGCCGGCAAGTCGGACGACAGGCCGAAGAAGATCACGTCGCCGTCGCACAGCTCGGCCATCTCGACCACGCGCTCGTCGCGGGCGTTGAGCACGGCCACGCCGTCCTCGAGCACCACGTCGACCTGCGTGCGCAGCACGTTGTACATGCGGTCGATGTCCTCGACGTAGTAGTCGCCGAGGTGGTCGGGTTCGTCGATGTTGGTGACCACGCCGACCTGGCAGCGGTCATAGGCGAGGCCCTCGGACAGGATGGTGCCGCTGTCGTTCTCGAACACGGCGGCATCGACGGCCCGGTTCATCAGGATGCGGTGGGCGGCGTCCCAGTTGGTGCGGTCGCCGGCTTCCACCTGGCGGCGGTCGAGGTACAGGCCGTCGCTGCAGGCCAGGCCGGTGTGCTTGCCCGACAGTTGCAGCAGGCGCGCCACCAGCTTGGCCACCACGGTCTTGCCGTTGGTGCCCGTGATGCCGACCACCGGGATGCGGCCGCAGTTCTTGCCCTCGGCTTCCGGGAAAAGATGGTCGACGATGGCGCGGCCGACCGGGCGGGCGGTGCCGGCGGCGGGCTTCAGGTGCATCAGCAGGCCGGGGCCGGCGTTGACTTCGACGATGGCGCCACGCTGGCCGGCCAGCGGCTGGGAAATATCCTCGGCCACCAGGTCCACGCCGGCGATGTCGAGGCCCACCACGCGCGCAGCCAGCGCTGCCGTGGCGGCCACGCTCGGGTGCACGCGCTCGGTCACGTCGAAGGCGACGTTGCCGCTGCGCTGGATCAGCACGCTCCGGCCTTCGGGGGGGACGGAGCTGCCGTCCATGCCCTGGCGCTTCAGTTCGAGCCGGGCGGCGGAGTCGAGGCGGACGCGGTTGAGCGGATGGTCCTCGGTGCTGCCGCGGCGCGGATCGGAGTTGATCTGCAGTTCGATCAGTTCCTCGATGGTCGACTTGCCGTCGCCCACCACGCTCGCGGTCTCGCCCATGGCGGCTGCCACCAGCTTGCCGCCGACGATCAGCAGGCGATGCTCGTTGCCGGGCACGAAGCGCTCGACCATCACGCCGCTGCCTTCGTCCAGCGCCACGCCGTAGGCGGTCTCGACTTCCTCCCGCGTCATCAGGTTGGTGAACACGCCGCGGCCATGGTTGCCGTCGTACGGCTTGACCACCACCGGCACGCCGATGTCCTCGGCGGCATCCCAGGCGTCGGCCGGGCTGTCGACCATGCGGCCTTCCGGCACCGGCACGCCGCACGACTGCAGCAGGCTCTTGGTCAGGTCCTTGTCGCGCGAGATGCTCTCGGCGATGGCGCTGGTGCGGTCGGTCTCGGCGGTCCAGATGCGGCGCTGGCGGGCGCCGTAGCCGAGCTGGACCAGGTTGCCCTCGGACAGGCGGATGGACGGGATGTCGCGGTCATCGGCAGCGTCGACGATGCAGGCCGTGCTCGGGCCGAGGCAGTGGTCGTCGATCAGGTCGCGCAGCTTCTCGATGGCGGCGGGCACGTCGAACGGCCGGTCCTCGATGGCGGCCATGACAAGGTCGCGCGCGGCGAAGAGAGCTGCGTGCGTCACCTTCTCGTGCCAGGCGCGGACGATCACCTTGTAGACCCCGCGTACGGGGGTCTCGCGTGCCTTGCCAAAGCCGCCGGGCATGCCGGCCAGGTTCTGCAGCTCGAGCGTGACGTGCTCGAGGATGTGGCCGGGCCAGGTGCCTTCCTTCAGGCGTTGCAGGAAGCCGCCGCGCTCGCCAATGCTGCAGCGATGCTCCACCAGCGTGGGCAGCCAGGTGGAGAGCCGCTCGTAGAAGCCCGGGATGGTGTTGGAGGGGAAGTCCTCCAGTTCACCGATATCGACCCATGCTTCGAGCACCGGCCGATACGTCCACATGTTCGGGCCGCGCAGCGACATGACATCGACAATCTCAATGTCCTTCTTTTTCATTGACTTTGCTTATGGCGAGAAGGGCGAATGCCCGGGAATGAGAGAGCGGCTGCAAGCCTAACCTTTCAATAACGTTACAGCGTAGGCGCGGTTGACTTGCCTCGTCGGAAAGACGTTCGTGTTGTGTTGTGCGATGCAGCAGGCGCCACCCGCGCGTTGTGCTTATGTATACTGCGGGCAATCTCGCGGGGCGCCAGTGGGCGCCCGCTCTAATTTGTATCAAGTTATGTCCGGTTTTGCGTCGCTCGGCGCCGCAATCACGGCACGCCGACAATGACCCAGTCTTCCTCGCCTGACCCCAACAACCCGACCAGGGAGGAACCCTGGCGTGCCGATCTCGGCACAGCCTCTACCGATCCCATGGCCCTTCAGCCGGGTGAGGCCATCCTCGCCGGACTGGAACTCGATCTCGACGCGACCCTGCATTTTACCCAAGGGTGGCTGGTTGTGACGGACCGCCGCCTGATCGCCCGCGCGCCGGGTGAATCCGGCCTGCGCGACTGGACCATCGCGCCCGGCCTGACCCTCGCCCATGGCGACCACGCCGGCGTCGGCATGCTGGAATTGACCGACGCCAATGGCCTGCTGGCGAAATGGCGCTACACGCTTGGCCGAAACCCCGCCGCGCTGCGCCTGGCCGACCAGTTCGCCGACCGCCGCGACCAGTCCGCCGGCATGCCCGCCGTCGACGAGGCCGTGGGCATCTGCCCGACCTGCAAGGCGCCCCTGCCGCCGGGCGAGGACGTCTGCCCGCAATGCAGCCGCGAACTGGAAACGCCGCCGTCCACCTGGGCGCTGCTGCGGCTTTGGCGTTTCGCCCGGCCGTACCAGGGGCAACTGCTGTTCGGCTTCCTGCTGACGCTGCTGTCGACCGGCGCCACGCTGGTGCCGCCGTACCTGACCATGCCGCTGATGGACAAGGTGCTGATCCCGTTCCAGAACGGCGTGCCGATCGACAAGCACCTCGTCACGCTTTACCTGGGCGGCCTGCTCGGCGCCGCGCTGGTGGCGTGGAGCCTGGGCTGGGCGCGGACCTACCTGCTGGCGCGGGTATCCGAGCGGATCGGCGCCGACCTGCGCACGTCCACCTACGAGCACCTGCTGAAACTGTCGCTGGAGTATTTCGGCGGCAAGCGCACCGGCGACCTGATGGCACGCATCGGCTCGGAATCGGACCGCATCTGCGTCTTCCTGTCGCTGCACCTGCTGGACTTCGCCACCGACGTGCTGATGATCGTGATGACGGCCGCGATCCTCATCTCGATCAACCCGTGGCTGGCGCTGGTGACGCTGGTGCCGTTGCCGTTCATCGCGTGGATGATCCACATGGTGCGCGACCGCCTGCGCCACGGCTTCGAGAAGATCGACCGCATCTGGTCGGAGATCACCAACGTGCTGGCCGACACCATCCCCGGCATCCGCGTGGTCAAGGCCTTCGCGCAGGAAAAGCGCGAGGTGGCGCGCTTCAAGGAAGCCAACAAGCACAACCTGGCCATCAATGACCGCGTCAACGCCGTGTGGTCGCTCTTCACGCCGACCGTCACGCTGCTGACCGAGATCGGCCTGCTGGTGGTGTGGATCTTCGGCATCTGGCAGGTGTCGCAGAGCGCCATCACGGTGGGCGTGCTGGTGGCCTTCCTTACCTATATCAGCCGCTTCTACACGCGGCTGGATTCGATGAGCCGCATCGTTTCGGTCACGCAGAAGGCGGCGGCCGGCGCCAAGCGGATCTTCGACATCCTCGACCATGTGTCGAGCGTGCCCGAGCCGGCCAGGCCGGTGCATATCGACAAGGTCGAGGGCGCCATCGACCTGCGCGACCTGGGCTTCCGCTACGGCAACCGGGCGGTGATCCGCGGCCTGAACCTGTCGATCAAGCCGGGCGAGATGATCGGACTGGTCGGCCACAGCGGCTCGGGCAAGAGCACGCTGGTCAACCTGATCTGCCGGTTCTACGACGTTTCCGAGGGCGCGATCCGCGTCGACGGGGTCGACATCCGCTCGCTGCCGGTGTCGGAATTCCGCCGCCATATCGGGCTGGTGCTGCAGGAGCCGTTCCTGTTCTTCGGCACGATTGCCGAGAACATCGCCTACGGCAAGCCCGAGGCCACCCGTGAAGAAATCGTTGCCGCCGCCCGGGCGGCGCACGCGCACGAGTTCATCCTGCGCCTGCCGCACGGCTACGACTCGCTGGTGGGCGAGCGCGGGCAGGCATTGTCGGGCGGGGAGCGCCAGCGCATCTCCATCGCGCGGGCGCTGCTGATCGATCCGAAAATCCTGATCATGGACGAGGCGACGTCGTCGGTCGACACGGCTACCGAGAAGGAAATCCAGAAGGCGCTCGACAACCTCGTGCAGGGCCGCACGACCATTGCCATTGCCCACCGGCTGTCGACGCTGCGCAAGGCCGACCGGCTGGTGGTGATGGACCGCGGCCAGATCGTCGAGGTCGGCGGCCACGACGAACTGCTGGCCCGCGAGGGCGCGTACTACAAGCTGTACCAGGCGCAGGCGCGCAACGTGGACGCCGAGGACGGCGAGGGCACCGACGAGGCGGACCTGACGGAGACCGCCAATGCGCAATGACCTCCACAACGGCGACGCGAGCGCCGGGAATTTTCAGATGCCAGGATTCGAACTGAGCCGCAACAACTTCGGCAGGCTGGTGATGACGCTGCCGGATGGCACCGAGCACGAGGGCGTGGTCCCTGTGCGGGCCTTTCCCATCGCCGCGCCGGACGACGGCATCGGCCTGATGAGCACCGACGGCCGCGAACTGGCGTGGATTCCCCGTCTCGACGCCCTGCCGGCCGCCCAGCGCACGCTGATCGAGGCCGAACTGGCGGCGCGCGAGTTCATGCCGGAAATCCACCGCATCATTGGCGTGTCGACGTTCGCCACGCCGAGCGAGTGGGACGTCGAAACGGAGCGGGGCCGGACGTCGCTGGTGCTGCGCGGCGAGGAAGACATCCGCCGCCTGGCCGGCACCACGCTGCTGATCTCCGACAGCCACGGCATCCACTACCTCATCCGCGACCTGCTCGCACTCGACAAGGCCAGCCGCAAGCTGCTGGACCGCTTCCTATAGCCCCTGATCCTATAGCCCTGATGGTTTTCTCCCCTCTCCCCTTGGGAGAGGGGCGGGGGTGAGGGCCGGTGTCACATCGGGCGAAATCGCTTGTACAACCGCTTGCCGTTACCCCCCAGCACGAGCGGGAGAGCGGAGAACACAAGCTATCCAAGATCACCTTGAACGAGGTGGCTCTCAGTGCAGCACGTCCGGCTCGTCATCGTCTTCCCAATCCTCGTGGATGACGGGCGCCTCCGGGACCATGTCGAACACCATCGAGTGGAAACGGATGCTGAACCACGCGCGGAACATGGCCAGCGACAGCCGCTGCGGCCATAGCGTGTCGTCGAACCATTCCCCCAGCATGAATTCGAAGAAGCCCTGCCAGCGCTTCTCGACCCAACGCGTGGCGTTCTCGGGCGAGTTGGCCACTTCGTCCGGCAGGAGGAAGACGCTCTGATCTTCCCGCACGTGCTCGAGCGTCAGCGTGGGCACCGGGTCCGGGTCGACCGATTGGATCCAGTCGAAGAATGGCTGCTCGGGGACCAGCGTGACCAGGGAGCGGTTGACGGTGAAGCGGGGGTGATCGGACATGTAGGGCGGGGCAGGTGCCGGAGCCGGCAATCTCGCATTGTAGCCGTCCGGGCTCGTTGTCCGGGGTGAATGCGGGTCGGGGCGGGATTGTGGCGGTCAGCGCCGCAGATCTTAGGGCCTGTTTGGAAATTGCCGCCACCCGCGTCGTCCCCGCGAAAGCGGGGACCCAGTGACTTTCCAGGCATTGGCAAAGACGCTGGGCCTCGCTATCGAGGGGGCGACGGGCATTTCCAAACGGGCCGGCGCTTCAGGCCGTTCGCCCATCAGTCCCCAAATTGGTTTGGCCCCCGGATTCACTCATTTGGGTGAATCAAATTCCTGCCTCCAACACGGTCTCGTCACATTTTCGTGCGCCTCCGAAAAAGTACCGCATCAGTTACTTCCGATCTGTTGTACGCACGGCAAACGCGGCTAGCTTAACGTCAAAAAATGCTAAAATTCACAAATTCAGAAGAACCGCGAAAAGCTAGCAAAGCGGCATCTGCATCTTCAGCGGGGTAAGCATGGTTCCCGGGTCCGGTTTCGTGTGCTCCGCCCCGTCATCCCTCCCTTGAAGTTCAGGGGTCTGTAAGCCGGCAATGTCCGGTAGTCAGCCAGACAAACCAGACGAACCGCCCTCACGCAGCGCAGCCGCGCGGCCCAAGGGCGACGGCTGTTTGCGTTCGGCGTCGGTCACAACCAAAGAAGACGTAGTCATGTTGAGATTTCAGAGTGTCCGGAAAGGGCTGATGGCCTGCGCAATGGTGCCCGTGCTGGCGTCCTGCGCATTCGCCCCGGGCATGCGGTTCGATCCGCAGAGGCCGTTGAATCCGGAGGATCCAAATTCGGTGCCGAAGGTGACGCAGATTACGCTGGATGTAATTCGGGAGCAGAAGGCGGCGGCCCGGCCGGTGAACGAAGGGGTGGAGGCGTTGTATGGGACGCCGGTGCCGTATCGGATCGGGGCGGCGGATATTCTTTCGATTGTGGTGTGGGATCACCCGGAGTTGGTGTTTCCTACGCAGACGTATTCGATTGGGAATACATACGATATTCCCAACTACAGCGGAGCCGCGAACATTCCCGGCTACGTCGTAAGCCCGGCTGGCGATATCCAGTTTCCTTACGTTGGCGCGTTGACGGTCGCTGGGAAGACGCCTAACGAAGTACGCGGGGAGCTTAGCGAGCGGTTGACCAAGGTAGTCAACGTGCCCCAGGTCACTGTTCGGGTCCTCGCCTTCCGAAGCAAGCGGGTCTATCTCGACGGTGAAGTCAAGTCTCCTGGCCCCCAGAATATCGATGACGTTCCGATGACGCTCGTCGAGGCCCTCAACCGAGCAGGCGGGATTAATGTTTTGACGGGAGATAACAGCCGCATCCGTATCTCCCGAGATGGCAAAAATTACTTCGTGAATATGCCGGCGCTACTGCAGCAGGGTATCGACCCCTCTCGGATCCTACTGCGCAACGGTGACATTGTTCGCGTCGAACAGCGCGAGGACAGCAAGGTATTTGTCACGGGGGAAGTCAATCGTCCCGCCGCCGTTCTTCCGCGCAACGGGCGATTGACCCTTAGCGAAGCCCTTGGTGAAGCGGGGGGTGTTAATCCCGTGTCTTCTGCCCCTGAAGGCATTTATGTCATCCGCAAGCAACTGGATGGCGACGCGCAAGTCTTTCACCTTGATAGTAAATCACCTGTATCTCTCGCGCTGGCTGAGGGCTTCGAGCTTAAGCCAAAGGATATCGTCTACGTAGACGCCGCGGGTGTAGTGCGCTGGAGCCGCGTGATTAATCAGGTGCTCCCGAGCGCGAACTTTTTTAATTCGACTGCGAATACGTTGAAATGATAGGAAACGTGCTTGTTGTTTGTGTCGGCAATATTTGCCGCAGTCCTATGGCGGAAGGACTATTGCGACAGGCGTCGATTAATGCCAAGGTCACATCGGCCGGGCTCGGCGCTTTGGTCGGCCAGCCCGCAGACCCTATTTCAATAAAATTGATGGCCGAGGCGGGGCTGGATATCTCGCAGCACCGAGCTAGGCAACTAACCCGCATGGACACAAGAGAAGCAGATCTAATTCTGGTTATGGAAAGCGATCACAAGATTGAAATCCAACAGCGTTATCCTATGGCGTTTGGAAAGGTTTTTCGCCTAGGAGAAACCGATAAATTCGACATTCCCGATCCCTATGGGCAGTCTCGTCATGCATTTGAAGTCGCTTTAGAGCGGATTCAGCATGGGGTGCAGGCCTGGGTACCTCGTATCCGGGCGCTACTTGAGTGTACAGGCAGCCACAGTGTTGGCATGTGAGTTATGAATCAAAACCTTCCTTATATTCCTGTAGCGCCGCAGCAGCAACTGGACGACGAAATTGATATTGTTCAGTATCTTGATGTGATATTGCGCCATCGGTGGTTGATAGCTGGAATTGTGTTCGCCGTACTGCTGCTGGGCGTTGGGTATGCTTTCCTAGGTAAGCCCATTTATGAGGCGGATATTCTTATCCAGGTCGAGGATAATCCAAATAGCGCAAGCAGCCTCTTAGGCGATGTTTCTAGCCTTTTTGATGTTAAGGCTCAAGCTGTCGGCGAGATCGAAATTCTTCGATCTCGCATGGTCGTTGGCAAGGCGGTAGACAATCTTCGTCTGTACATCGATGCGACGCCAAGATACTTTCCTTTTATTGGTCGCTGGATCGCCTCTAAGTCGAAAGGACTATCGGAACCCGGATTGCTTGGTTTAGGTGGTTATGCGTGGGGATCCGAGTCTATTAGTGTCGGATTATTCGATGTTCCAACGGAGCTAGAAGGTGAGAAATTCACGCTTATTGCTTTGGGGGGAGGTCGTTTTCGACTGGAGCAGAGCAGCCTTGATCGCCCAATCGAAGGCAGAGTTGGAGAGCCCCTGCATGTAACGCAATCCATTGGCGGGATTAGCATACTTATTACTGAACTTAAGGCAAAGGCAAACGCCGCCTTCAGGTTGGTCCGCAATTCTCGGTTGCAGACGCTGGAAGATCTGCAGGACGACTTGAAGATTGCGGAGAAGGGCAAGCAAAGCGGAATCATCGGCGCGGCCCTCGACGGTGATGATCCTGTAATAATTGCGAATACCCTGAACGAAATCGGCGACGAATATGTGGCCCAGAATATCAAGCGAAAGGCGGCAGAGGCAGAGAAGTCTCTAGTCTTTCTGGGGGAATTGCTTCCGCAGTTAAAAAATGACCTCGAGCGCGCCGAGGTTAAGTACAACGACATGCGAAATAAGCGTGGAACGTTCAATCTTAGCGAGGAAGGTAAGGCTTATCTACAAGAAAGCGTCACTGCAGAAGCGGGGTTGCTGGAGTTGAAGCAAAAGCGTGCAGAATTGGTGACGCGGTTCGCCCCGGGACACCCATCTCTTATAGCCATCGATCAGCAGATTGCAGCGCTTGCGGCAAAAGCTGGTGGCATTGCGACTCGCGTGAAGGCTCTACCCAGCATCGAGCAAGACACGTTGCGTCTTATGCGGGACGTCCAAGTCAATAATGACCTATATGTCGGCTTGCTAAATAATATGCAGCAACTCAAGTTGGTCAAGGCCGGAAAAGTCGGTAATGTCCGCTTGCTGGATGCATCTCCTATTCCCGAAGAACCAATCAAGCCTAAGAAAGCGCTCGTCATCGCGCTAGCGGGAATCTTCGGTATTATTTTGGGCACCGCCGTTGCATTTGTCCGCCATTCACTTTACGGCGGCATTACCGACGCGCATGATATTGAACAGCATACCGGACTCAATGTTTACGGCACTGTGCCTCTCTCTGCCCAACAAATTCTGCTAAGCGAAGATGCTCGCCAACGTAAGCCGGGACAACATGTCTTGGCTTGCCGATTCCCCAATGAGGCGTCCATCGAGAGCCTGCGTAGCCTACGAACAGCGCTGCAGTTCGCAATGCTCGATGCGAGTGACAACCGAATTCTGTTTTCCGGGCCAACGCCGGGAGTTGGTAAATCATTCATCTCGACTAACCTCGCCGCTGTAATGGCAGCAGGTGGAAAGAGAGTCTTGCTCGTCGATGCGGATTTACGCAAAGGATATCTCAACCAGCATTTTGGTAAAGATCGGGCGCCTGGTCTCTCCGATCTCTTGGCAGGGGAAACAACTCTCGAAAGAGTGATTCATCGCGGAGTTGTCGATGGCCTAGACTTTATCAGTACTGGGGCGCTTCCGCCAAATCCGGCTGAGTTACTACTTAATCCGCGCCTAATCGGTCTACTTGATAATTTTAGTAAAGCCTATGACGTCGTGCTAATTGACTCCCCTCCTGTTCTAGCTGTCGCCGATACAGGAATACTTGCTGCGCGTTGTGGTACGGTCTTCCTCGTTACTCGCTTCGAGAAAACCACCGTCGGCGAGATAAGCGAATCAGTGAAGCAGTTACGAAATACAAACGCTGAGGTGAGTGGGGTAATATTCAATGGATTAGATCCAAATATTTTCCGTTACGGATACGGCTCAAAATACGGGCGTTATCGCTACGCGTATTACGGCTACGGTAGCGAATCCGGCAAAACGAACTCCCAAGTTTAGGGCGCTGTCTTCTGACTTTGCCGCGGTCGTCGTCTTGTCAAGAAAAGTTGGTATGAACAACACATGAAGAAGATACTATCGGTGTTTGGTACGAGGCCAGAAGCTATAAAGATGGCGCCGCTGGTGAATGCATTGCGGAATCAAGTGGGGATTGACAGTCGCGTGTGTGTTACGGCACAACATCGAGAAATGTTAGACCAGGTATTGCGCTTGTTTGAGATAGCACCTCACTATGATCTCAATATCATGCGGCCTGGGCAGACGCTTGAGACGATCACCTGCAATATTCTCACTGGTTTGGGAGGAGTGCTTGACGAGTTTCGGCCCGATCTGATACTGGTCCACGGGGATACGACTACGACGCTCAGTGCATCCTTGTCCGCGTACTATAGGCAGATTCCCATAGGTCATGTCGAGGCAGGACTACGCACGGGCAATCAATATTCCCCTTGGCCCGAGGAGGCTAACCGCAAGCTAACTGGTGCGCTGGCAGCATTGCACTTTGCGCCGACCGAACAATCTTGCAAGAACCTCCTGAAGGAGGGGGTTGAGCAAGCACAGATTTGTGTTACGGGAAATACAGTAATCGATGCTCTTCTACTTGTGCGTGATCGCCTCCTTACTGACGAGAGATTACAGCGACGGGCCGCAAGCGAAATTCCGTACGACTTCACGAAGCGTCGCATAGTGCTAGTAACTGGCCACCGACGCGAAAGTTTTGGAGGGGGCTTCGAGCGCATTTGTGGCGCGCTGGCGAAAATTGCCAGAAGGTATGGAGATGTCGATGTTGTGTATCCGGTACATTTGAATCCAAATGTACGTGAGCCGGTGGGCAGATTTCTCAAAACGATTTCCAATATACATCTTATCGAACCGCTCGACTATTTGCCTTTCGTGTACCTAATGGACAAATCACACATAATCCTCACCGATTCGGGAGGGATTCAGGAAGAGGCGCCAGCGCTTGGCAAGCCGGTGCTTGTGATGCGTGAAACCACGGAGCGCCCGGAGGCTGTTGCCGCTGGAACAGTAAAACTCGTGGGCACGTCGGAGGAAGCCATTGTTTCCAATACTTGTGCACTTCTAGACGACCAAGGCATCTACCAAGAAATGAGCCGAGCACACAATCCCTATGGTGATGGCACGGCATGCGACCGCATTATTTCCAGCATCCGCTCCTATTTATTTGATTAACTGGGTCTGAAGAATGAGTTTCGAGACGATTTCGGTCATTGGCTTAGGCTACATTGGCTTGCCGACCGCAACAGTATTTGCATCCCGTCAGCGAAAGGTGATTGGGGTTGATGTTAATCAACACGCCGTAGATGTAATCAACCAAGGAAAGATTCACATCGTCGAGCCAGATCTTGACATGCTGGTGCATGCAAGCGTTTCGCAGGGGTTCTTGCGAGCTACGACCGTGCCGGAGCCTGCGGATGCCTTTTTGATAGCCGTTCCGACGCCATTCAATGGGGACAAGACCCCGGATCTCACCTACATCGAGGCGGCTGTGAAGAGTATTGCACCTGTTCTTAAGAAGGGTGATCTCGTCATTCTCGAGTCCACGTCTCCGGTTGGAGCTACCGAACAAATGGCTACGTGGATGGCTGAGGCTCGTCCGGACCTCACATTCCCGCAACAAGTAGGCGAAGCGTCCGATGTACGCGTAGCCCATTGCCCGGAGCGCGTACTGCCGGGCCATGTCTTACGTGAGCTCGTGGAGAACGATCGTATCATCGGTGGCATGACTCCAAAATGCAGCCTGACTGCAAAAGAGCTGTATCAGTTGTTTGTTCGCGGTAATTGCATTATCACAGATGCGCGCACTGCGGAAATGTGCAAATTAACAGAAAACTCTTTTCGCGATGTCAATATCGCCTTTGCAAACGAACTGTCTATCATATGTGACAGGTTGAATATCAACGTTTGGGAGCTAATTGGACTGGCGAATCGACATCCGCGTGTGAATATTCTTCAGCCCGGTCCTGGTGTCGGCGGTCACTGCATTGCAGTGGATCCATGGTTCATCGTGCATTCGGCTCCAGAGATTTCAAATCTCATTAAAACCGCGCGAGAAGTTAACGACGCCAAACCGCAATATGTCATTGATCAAGTCCGGAAGTATGCCAGCAAATTTCGGAAGCCCACCATCGCGTGCCTCGGGCTAGCGTTTAAGGCGAATATTGATGATCTTCGGGAAAGTCCGGCGCTACATATTGTCAATGAGATAGCTGAAGCTTTTGAGGCTCAGATAATCGCCGTAGAGCCGAACGTAAGTAACAGGCCAGAGCGACTCCATGCGTCTGTAAAACTTGCTACTCTGGTGCAGGCTTTGGCGGAAGCCGATATTGTTGTCCTACTTGTCGAACACGCGCAATTTCACGGCATTGATCGTCTGACACTAAATTCAAAAATTATCATCGACACAAGAGGCGTCTTCGCCAAATAACCGAGAGATTAATGCCATGGGGGGCGTGCGCGTCATCTCTTTGCGGAATCTACAGGTGCTACTGGCGGCAGTCCTTCCTGGAGGATATAAGCTGTTATTGACCCTCATTGCTGCGCATGTTTTGGACTCACCAAGGCTGGCTCAGTTCAGTTCGGACATTTCGACGCTTCAGTTGCTCATGCTCGTAAGCGCCACAGGCGTCACGAGTATTCTGATTGCGCGGACTGACTACCGGGATCAGGAAGTCGCCGGACTGCTTCTGGCATTGGTGCTTTGTATAGTCCCTTGCTCCATAGTTCTTTTGGGGCTTGGTCGGGCGCGAGAGGGAAGTGATACGCTTCTGTTGCTCGCGTGCTTGCTTTTCTGGACGCTATTCTCGGTAGCGCGCGCAATATGTGTTGCGCGCGTTCGATCATGGCAGGCTATATGCGCTGACATATTTCTAATCACCGTAACGTCCATGGGGCTGGCTTGGTCGGATAGCAAGTGGATGCTGACTGCGTTAGCGCTTAGTCTATTTTTTGGTGCTTCATGTGCTGTCATGGTATGCGGTATACGTCTGGGCGGCACCGGCCCAGTCGGGCAAATCGCAAAACTACGAAATGGCTTTCTATCGCAGTCAATCTTCGCGTCGCTGACCACGATTATTGGCAGTGGTTTGCCGCTCGCCCTGATTCCTATGGCCCACGTCTTCTATTCTCATTCGGAGACTGCGGACATGAATTTGGCGGTCTCACTGGCTAGCTTTATTAGCCTATTTCCCAGGGCGATCACGTATGGATATGCGCCAAAAATCTCGACAAACGTAGTCGCAGCCAATTGGGAAAACTACGATGAGTTGTTTAGAAAGTATAGACGGTTAATTTACTCCGTGCTGGGCGCGTCGTCTCTTGCGCTTTTGCTTGCCTATCCAGTCTGGCGGTTAGTTTGGCCACGCTTGCTCAATAGCTCTCATTCCTTCCTCATATTCTGTCTTTCCGTTCTGATGGTGATGGCGTCTCAGATGTCGCTGCCTCACTTTACCCTACTTCAGATTCAGGGGCGCATCATTTTTGGTGTGATCATTAATGGACTACATCTTACCGTTACGTCAATCATGTTGGCTTTGCTTCTATATAAGGAATTCCCTTTGCCAGCCTTGGTTTTCGCTTGTGCCATCTCGTACGCCGCTCGCCATCTTGTAATGCGAAATTTCGCATCCCCGAATGTTAATGCCTTAAGATTGCGCGAGTTCACATGAGAAAAAGCGTGGCGACGGTGTTTAATTTATTTAGGCAGGTGCTATGGTGCTGGATATCGTTCTATTGGGAACCGAGGCGGAAACCGGGCGAGGCGGGATATCGTCAATTATTGGTGTGCATCGTGAGTTGATTAGGAGGGAGTTTCCCGGCGCAAATGTTCGGCATTTGGTTAGTCATCGGGATAACGGAATTGCAGGGAAGATCATACCTGCGTTGTATTGTTTGTTTTGTGTGGCGGTAATCCGATTATTGGGTGTCTTGAGGAAGAGGCCCACTCTTTTGATGGTCCACCCGGGTTCGGGTTTCTGTATCTTGAGAACATGCTTTGTGAGCTTGCTGCTCCGCTGCCTGGGTTGCAGAGTCGTCTGGTTCTTTCATACTCCATATTTAGATAGGTACTTGAATCGAAAGAACTGGCGAATTATTTTTAAGCTGATTTCATTTTTTTCGGAAAAGTTGGTTTTTCTTTCTCAATATGGTGCTGATACCTTTAGGAAATCGGTTTGTGTGCCTGATATTAAGATTGGTATTGTAAATAATCCAATGCCAGGGTCATTGCTTTGTGTGGGGGGTGTCCGCTTTGAGGGAAGGCCGCGGGGAATTCAGAAGCGGATTCTTTGCATGAGTCGTTTGGTGCGAGGTAAAGGGGTAGATAAGCTATTGGCTGCGATGCCCTTGCTGCCCGAATACGAACTTACCATAGCGGGTGCGGGACCCGATGAGAGTTTTCTTAGAAGATATTCTGAGACGTTGGAGTGCTCTGATAGAGTGACCTTTGCCGGTTGGTTGTCTGGGGAGAAGAAGGAAGCTTTATGGGCAGTTCACGATATTTTCTGTCTCCCGAGTCGTCTAGATTCATTTGGTGTCAGCTTCGTCGAAGCAATGGCAAACGGAGTGCCCGTGGTCGCGGTGGATTGGGGGCCGATCCCTGAAGTGGTCTCGAGAGAATGGAATGTGTTAACAATTTCGGACGCACCGGACGATATTGCCGCAGGTATCCGTGAGGTGCAGAGATTCGAGTCGATCCCTGGGCATTGGGCTTCTAGGAGAGCCGATGTGGAATATAGATTTTCACCTGCCAGAGTTGGTCAGGCATATGTGGATCTGTTGAGGGGTATGGGCTTTGACACGACTCGATTGCATTGGAAGGGTTGACCACTCCAGTTTCGCTCCGACTTGGCTATGCATGTTTGGAGTATTACATTTTGGCGCAGTGAAGGCAGAGTGACGATTTCACGCGATCAACGTGTGCGCGTGATTTTTGTAGGCGCGTAGTCGTAATTAATCTCGGCGAAATATACAGTGAAGCTCGTCAATCATGTGTTATCGGCAACAGAACGGTCAAAGAATGGCATGAGGGTCCGCTTTCGTAGTCACAATTGGACAGCGGGTGACAGAACGGTCGTTAAAGATCGGAGGCGCATTAATCCATTGCTATTATTCGTAGGAACTTACCTTGTCTACAATCTAGTTGGGCTTCTGAATACGCCATGGACAGTTGCCGGCGCCTATGATAAAGCCCTTGGCTGGGAGTTGTTCCTTAATGGTTTGGGTGGCTTCTGTTTGGGTTTTCTTCTTTTTGGAAGGCAGAAACGGAAGATCGACCCGCGACGGAGAACGCGGCGTCGCACTTCTAAACAATTGACGGCCTTATTTTTTCTTTTATTTCTTGTCTGTCTGACGCTGGTTGTGGTCTTGAGCGGCGGCATACCTCTATTTATGGGGGAAGATCGATTCGGGAACTCGGCATTGGCCTTTAATCTGGCACAGTTATATGGCTTCTGGGTGCTGGTTAGGCTGATTTCTGATTTGGAAGAGGGTAGACGATTTCTGAAGTTGCAACCCATTATATATATGTGTGGAGCGCTGTGCTTCGGATACCGCACCCCGATTTTGATTTTCTGCTTCGTCGTTATTGTGTATTTGGTTGTGTTCAGGTTGTCGAGATTGAGGGCGATTATGCTTGGGGGGCTTGCGGCGGCAGCTTTTATAGGGTTTGCCGCGGCCTTCGCCGGCTATCGGGTTTCGCAGGACTATGATGTGGAGTCGTTCTTTAGTAACATTGATTTTCAATTTATCGCTGAGCACGAATATCTGTTCCCATTCGTTCCAGCTTTATCGATGTTTGATTATAGTCAAAATACCATCTCCTCTATTGGGAATGCTTTGCGCGACCGTATGTTTGGGCAATTGTTCTTGAGTAACTATGAAACCTTTTTGCCAGGAAAACACTGGGGCGCGAGAAATATCATTGGCGATATAACGGCGGCGCGCTGGGTAGCAGGCCGCCCGATGAGTATTACTCCAACATTGCAAGGTGCCTTGTATGTGGACTTTGGCTATGTTGGGGTTTTCTTTGGTCTCTTTGCTATTGCGGTGGGGATTGGTTGGATGTGGAGATGTAGTGGGCGATGGGGGGCTCTAGGGAAATTTAGCTTCTGCTATTTGATGACGCTTTCCGTAATGTCCATTCATAATGGTTATTGGGACGTCGGTTTTGTTTTCTTTTTGCTCTTCTTGCTGATTGTTCGGGTATTCGATTATTTTAGGGCGTCAATGCTTCCATTGGCAGCTCGCCGCGCTATTTAAACAGATTCAAGATAATGTTCTGCGCTAGTTTGCGGTCGAGACGGGAAGTGTTGAAGATTTGTGCGAGCGTGATGAGCGCGGTTCTATCAAGTGTATGTCGCGGAGGGCAGGGAGCGCCTGGGCTGGGACTATGTTCGTGTGACGGGGACATGCTGCGCTCGGCGGATTTTCCAACGATTCAAATGGCGATTGATGCCGCCGTACAGAGTGGAAAGACGCTGGTGCTGGAGCCGGAAGCACGTGTCAATCAAATCACGACGAGCGGTCGTCTGCGCCTTATCGCTCGGGGTAGGACGATATGCGATCACGACGGCCGGAACGGCCCATGGTTTCGTTTGCTGCCAGGCGCGGAGTATTCGGAACTGGAGTTTGAAGAGATTGATTTCGGCGGGCATGGCACGATTGGCATCCAATTAGATGCTGGCCGGTGCCGGGTTCTGATTCGCAGAGCTCACAATATGAACGGCCTGCCTTATGCGGACGCTAACCGACAGTGCGCTGTGCTTTCCCAAGGCGATGGCAACGTGATAGACGTAACCGCCGACGACTTTCGGCTTGGCTCATCGGACAATGGATCCGTTCCTCGCGTGGTTACGACAGACAGAGGATCGTCGAGGAACTTGGTTCGGGTGAAGGCTTACAAGACAAACACTGTATGGGTCGAGAATGGAGAAGATAACACCGCTGACTACGTGATTGCGGAGGCCGTTACGGATAACGGGATCTACAACCTGTCCGGATCGCTCAGGATGCGTTGCAACTTCCTCCATTACACAAACAGTAAGGAAGAGGCATTCGTATTGGAGGGAGAGACACCTTATATACGTAAGGCGATCTACGATGGATGGTCCTACCCTGGCGTTCAGAACTGCACGGGGGCAGTCGTGGACGAAATTTTGCTGTTGCCGCCACCCGATGTTGCTCGGGGCGGCGTCGGCACCTGCGTCTTAAGGTCTCGGGACGGAAACGTGCGGTCTGACATTACTATTCGATTGCTATCCGGGGACCTCTATGTTGGGTCGAAGGCGGACATCGGGGCTTATCTGCATTTTTATGTTGGTAATGTTGACTATTGTTTTGGAGAGCAGAAACTAAGAGTTCACTACCTCCCGGGATCGAAAGCTGAGAATCTGGTGGTGCATAGGCACGGCAGCCGAGTTGAACTAGGCAGTACCCACATAACTTTCGATGATTCGCTAGCCAGACCTCCACGCCCTCTAGTCTGGAATTACCCGGCCGAAGCGAGATTCGACTCTACGGTGTGGCGGCAGGAATCGAAGTGCTACGACTACTTAGTTGTTCGGCGTGGAAGATGACAATGGGGGCTTGCCAATAGGAGCGCTTGGCGGTAGCAGTCATGCTGACATCAAGAAGGGCAGGTTGGTAGAGCGGCGACTATGCCTCCGGTGTCCAGCGCGATCGGGGCATGCCCATCGCATTCGGGGGGGGGCGGACTGGCCCCCAGCTACCTCCAGTTGGGTTGGCCCCTAGAATAACTCAGCTACTTGGTCGCGTGCCGTAAGCTCTAAGCCGTTCGGCCATAAACCAATGCTCGAAGCAGGATTAAGACAAACAGAGTATTCGTTGTGAGATACCGCTTCCACATACGGCGCGGCTCTTGAATTACTCTATAGAGCCATTCAAGCCCGGCTTTTTGCATCCATTGCGGCGCACGCTTTACCTTTCCTGCAACGACATCGAAGGTTCCGCCGACACCCATGACGAAATTCACGCCCAATTGTGTTTGCCATCGGTTGATGAAGTTCTCCTTTCGTGGCGAGGTAATGGCAACGAACAGCAAGCGTGCGCCCGAACGCCGGATATCGCTAACAACTGCTTCTTCGTCGTCCCAGAAGTAGCCGTGGTGGAATCCGGCGATCTTGAGAAGTGGGTGCTTTTTTGTCAGGGATTCCGCTACCTGTTGTACAACATCGTCCTCTGCTCCGAGAAGATAGATGGGATATCCCTTTGCTTCGGCAAGGCTAACAAGCTGCAGGAACAAATCCACGCCGGCGACACGCTCTGGCACGTGGTGGCCCAAGAGTCGGGCCCCCCACACTACACCCATGCCATCAATGTTAATTATATGACATGCCCTGATGGATTCCTCGAGTAGAGCATCGCTACGCATATTGACGATTTTCGCTGCATTTACGACTACATGCTGCGTGAATTGCGATGTCGCCACGCGCTCATCAATAAGATTGATAGTTTCTGTCATGCTTAGTGCGTGGGCGTGGGTACCTAGCACCGCTATTCGTCGTTGATTCAACAGCTTTTGCATTACGATATGTAGGCCGTGAATGAGTGCACGTCACAAGCCAAGAATGAGGGCATGAATTAGGTGGATTTTGGTATGGAACTGGGATCTTGCTAACAAGTAGCTACTAGGCCCGTGGCGATGCGTTCACGCTCATTTGGTCTGGGTAGTGTCATTATCTGGTGCATCGGTTGTCGTCTTAACGGTGATGCTGCATGGGTAAAAAAAGGGCTAATAGGCATTATGTCCTGTCCACCCTTTGAATGCGGTCCAGAAAATAATCTTTAAATCCATTAAAAATGTCCAATTTCGGATGTAATACAAGTCATGCTCAACCCGCTTCGCCATCTTGTCGAGCGTCTCCGTCTCCCCTCGATAGCCATTAATCTGCGCCCACCCGGTAATCCCAGGCTTCACCCGATGCCGCAGCATGTAGTAGTCGAGTTGTTCCTTGTAGAGATCGTTATGTGCCATTGCATGCGGCCGAGGTCCAACGACGCTCATATCGCCCTTGAGCACATTGATGAACTGCGGCAACTCGTCAAGACTGGTCCTGCGCAGAAAGGCGCCAATCGGCGTAATCCGACTATCATCCTTGGTAGCCTGCGTAACCGCCCCATGCTCCTGATGCACCTTCATGCTCCGGAACTTGTAGACATGGATGACGCGACCGTCCATCCCAAGGCGTTCCTGCTTGAAGAACACAGGACCGGCTGAGCCGCGCTTGATTGCGATTGCGATGACGGTGAACACGGGCGACAGTGCGAGAAGTACCAGGGCAGCAAACGCGCGATCAAACATGGCCTTCAGGAACCCACGCACCCCAAGCGACGGCGGTCGATTGAGTTCAACAGCCGGCATCCCCATGAAATCGCTGATCCTATGGTTGAGCAGCTCGAAGTCCATCAGACTGGGCATCCACTTGATGTCGATGAAGTCATTGCGCAGGGCATAGCTGATGCGCTGCATCTGGCGGGTAGCTGCCGTCGGCAACGTAAGCCAGATTTCATCGAGTTTGCGCTGGCGGGCGAATTCGGGAATCTGGTCGATGTCTTCGATACGCTGAATGCCCTCGGGTGTGGCTTCCTCCAGGCCGGCGTAGATGGCGACGACACGGAAGCCTGACCAGCGGCTGGCGGCGGCGCGGCGGTAGACCTCGTCGCCAGTGGCCCCGAAGCCGACGATCATGATGCGCTTCGTGTTGCGGCCGAAGATGCGGATCAGTGCGAGCATCCCGTAGCTGGCGAGACGAATGGTGGCGAGGCCGAAGATGGCGCCGGCATACCAGTACGTGACCCAGAGCCGCGAAAGCTGGTCGCTCAGATGCATCAGATAGCACATCAGGATGCCGACCAGCCAGGTCAGCGTCCATGCGCCAATCAGGCGCAGGGTGAGGGACAGGTAGCTGCGGCCGCGCCACGACGTGTAGAGGTCGAACTGCGGCAGGACGATGAGGGCGACCGCGCAGCTGAAATAGAGGATGAAGTGGTGGACGGGCGCGACGGTCGCGAAGTCGGGGGGGAAGCGCAGCAATGTCGCCAGGAAGCCGGCCAGCCAGATCACGACCACGTCGAGGAGCCGGACCGCGATGGCCAGCCTGTCGTGATGCCTGTTGAACATGTCTCGATAGATACCCATGCCACCCCCCGATAGCCTCGCGCCCCTGTCGTGCGCCCGGTTGGGCGCCGAATTTCCCCGCTTACAACGAAATCCTTGAGGAAGGACTACGTGCCATTCAGTCAGGCAGGCAAGTGCGAGAACTGAAATGAGTGATATTTTTAGCGTTTTTAGTACTGTCGGCACTTTAGCACAGGAGGGTTATATGCCGCAATTTGGGAGTGGGCTTCGGTGCGAGGGCAGGTGGTACGTGTCTGATAGCCAACAAAATCCCCCCCATACGGGGGGTGCTGATAATGGTGTAATTTGAGGGGAATTGTGGCGGATGTGCTTTTCTCGTTGCAGTGCCGGCGCCGCGCCAACGCCGGCGTTGCGTGATTTGAAGCGGTGGTGCAGATTTCGCCACACCTGAGGGACGACCGGGGGTCGGCCATGGGGGCGGGAAGGCAGGGAGGGGGGCTTCCTCGCACGGGCTGCGCGGAGGGTTCAGCGGGGGCGAGCTGAATGGGCAGGGACACCCGTGCTTCGTATCCAACGAACCCTGCGCACAAACGTACGTGGACGAACGGCGGATAGCCGGTTGCCCAGCCGCAGTAGCCTGTCGCTATTAATCAGGGAAAGAATTCCCGAATATCACTAAATGCCGAAGCGGTCAGATCCTTCGCAGCGAGAATGGGCGCGTCACTAACGGGCCATTTAATCCCGATCGCGGGATCATTCCAGGCAAGACAACGCTCGTCGCTGTGACTCCAATATTCCGTCGTCTTGTAAAGGCATTCCGCGTATTCCGAAATCACTACGAAGCCGTGCGCAAAGCCTTCCGGAATCCAAAGCTGCCGCTTGTTCTCGGCCGACAGCGTCACGCCTACCCACTTGCCGAAGGTCGGCGAACTCCGGCGCAGGTCGACTGCCACGTCGAAGACCTCGCCCGCGGACGCGCGCACCAGCTTCCCCTGCGGGTGATGGATCTGGTAGTGCAGGCCGCGCAGGACGTTGCGGCCGGAGCGCGAATGGTTGTCCTGGACGAAGGTCCGCTTCAGGCCGGTCGCTTCTTCGAATTTCCGGGCATTGAAGCTTTCGAAGAAGAAGCCGCGGTCATCCCCGAATACCTGCGGTTCGATGATCAGGACATCGGGTATTTCCGTAGGAATGACCGTCAGGCTCATTTGATCGGCTCCGAAATTATCTGCTTCAGATACAAGCCGTAGCTGTTCCTGACCAATGGCGCGGCGAGCGCGGCTACCTGTTCGGCGGTGATCCATTTGCTCCGGTAGGCAATCTCTTCGGGGCAGGCGACCATCAATCCTTGCCGCTTCTGCAGTGTAGCGATGAAGCTCGCGGCGTCGAGCAGGGAGTCGGGCGTGCCGGTGTCCAGCCACGCATAGCCGCGCCCCATGATTTCGACGTTCAGCTGTGCCATGTCGAGGTAGCGCTGGTTGACGTCGGTGATCTCGAGCTCGCCGCGGGCGGACGGCTTGAGATCGGCGGCGATGTCGCAGACCTGGTTGTCGTAGAAGTAGAGGCCCGTCACGGCGTAGTGCGAGCGCGGCTGGCGCGGCTTTTCCTCCAGCGACACGGCGCGGAATGCCGCGTCGAATTCCACTACGCCGTAACGCTCGGGGTCGTTGACGTGGTACGCAAAGATGGTCGCCCCATCCGTCTCGCGCGCGGCATTGATCACGAGGCTGCTCAGGTCGTGGCCGTGGAAAATGTTGTCGCCGAGGATCAGCGTGGACGGATTGTTGCCGATGAAGGCGCGGCCGATGAGGAAGGCCTGTGCCAGCCCGTCGGGACTCGGCTGCACGGCGTACTGCAGGTTGATGCCCCACTGGCTGCCGTCGCCGAGCAGATCAACGAAGCGCGACGTGTCGTGCGGCGTGGAGATGATCAGGACGTCGCGAATCCCTGCCAGCATGAGCGTGGACAGCGGATAGTAGATCATCGGCTTGTCATACACCGGCAGCAGTTGCTTGGAGACGGAGTGGGTGACGGGGTGGAGCCGGGTGCCGGAGCCGCCGGCAAGGATGAGGCCCTTGCGTGTGGTGTCGGTCCGCATGATCTCAGTCGGGAAGAAGCTGGTCGAGCAGGTGATGTACGCCGTCTCGCCAGTCAGGGAGGTGGATGCCAAAGGTCTCGCGCAGCTTGTGCGTGTCGAGGCGGGAATTGGCGGGGCGGGGCGCAGGCAGCGGGTAGGCAGATGCGGGGATTGCTTCGATTTCCGACGGGTCGATCCTGAGGGCGAGGCCTTTCTCTGCGGCGTAGCGCAGGACTTCGCTGGCATAGCCGTGCCAGCTTGTCTCGCCCGCTGCGGCGAGGTGGTAGATGCCGGTTTCGAGCGCTGCCCGGTCTCCGAACAGCCAGTAGCGGGCGATGATCTGCGCGGTCACGTCGGCAATCAGTGCTGCAGTGGTCGGCGCGCCGAACTGGTCGGCAATCACGCGCAGGCTGTCGCGCTCGCGGGCGAGCTTGAGCATGGTCTTGGCGAAGTTGCTGCCGTGGGCGCCGGCGACCCAGCTTGTGCGCAGGATCAGCGCGTGCGCGCCGGTCTGGGTGATGGCCTGTTCGCCGGCGAGCTTGCTCTTGCCGTAGACGGACTGCGGGTTGGGCGGGTCGGTCTCGACGTAGGGGCCTGCCTTGCTGCCATCGAAGACATAGTCGGTCGAGTAGTGGACGAGCAGGCTGCCGAGGGCTGCGGCTTCTTCGGCCAGCACGCCGGCGGCAGTCGCATTGACCATGAACGCCGCATCGGCGTCGCTCTCGGCCTTGTCCACGGCGGTGTACGCGGCGGCATTGACGATGACGTCGGGGCGCAATGCGCGCACGATGTGTCGCACGGCATCGAGATGCGACAGGTCGCAGCGTGCACGGTCGAGCGCGACGACGCGCCCGAGGGGAGCGAGGCTGCGGCGCAACTCGAAGCCGACCTGGCCGTTGCTGCCGGTGACGAGCAGGGTGGGAATGCGCGACATCTTCAGTGACCTCTCACGCGGCATACTGCTTGGCGACCCAGTTGCGGTACTCGCCCGACATCACGTCCTGCACCCAGGGCTGATTCTCCAGATACCAGCGCACGGTCTTGCGCAGGCCGCTCTCGAAAGTCTCGGCCGGTTTCCAGCCCAGTTCGCGTTCGAGCTTGCGGGCATCGATGGCATAGCGACGGTCGTGGCCGGGGCGATCCGCGACAAAGGTGATTTGGTCACGGTAGGAGCCGGCGGACTTTGGTCGCAGTTCGTCGAGCAGATCGCACAGCGTGTGCACGACGTCGAGATTGGTCATCTCGTTCCAGCCGCCCACGTTGTAGGTCTCGCCGACGCGCCCACGCGCCAGGACTTCGCGCACGGCTGCGCAGTGATCGCCCACGTAGAGCCAGTCACGCACGTTCAGGCCGTCGCCATAGATGGGCAATGGGTCGCCGGCGAGCGCGTTGGCGATCATCAGGGGGATGAGCTTCTCGGGGAACTGGTACGGTCCGTAGTTGTTCGAGCAGTTGGTGGTCAGTACCGGCAAGCCGTAGGTGTGGTGGTAGGTCCGCACGAGATGGTCGGACGCCGCCTTGGAGGCCGAGTAGGGGCTGTTGGGCGCGTAGGCGGTGGTTTCCGAGAAGGCGGGGTCGTTTGGGCCGAGCGAGCCGAAGACTTCGTCGGTGGAGACGTGCAGGAAGCGGAAGCCCGCCTGGCGCGAGGTATCCAGCCCGCCCCAGTAGGCTCGGGCGGCTTCGAGCAACGTGAAGGTACCCACCACATTGGTTTGAACGAATTCGCCAGGACCGTGGATCGAGCGATCGACATGGCTTTCGGCGGCGAAATGCACGACGGCACGCGGTTGCCAGGCAGTGAAGAGGGCGTCGAGCGAGTCTCGGTCGCAAATGTCGGTATGCGAGAAGATGTGACGCGGATCGCCTTCGAGCGGGGCGAGCGTTTCGAGGTTGCCGGCGTAGGTCAGCTTGTCGATGTTGACGATGGCATCGGCGCCCGCATCCTCGAGCCACGCGAGCACGAAATTGGCGCCGATGAAGCCGGCGCCGCCGGTAACGAAAATGGCTCCTGCCATGGTTGTCTACGCAGTATTCCGTTTGCACCGTCCGAAGGCGTGCTTCAGGCCGTCCGCTCCGGCTGGGTGAAATGACCGGGATGCAATAAAAAAACCCCAACCGTTGCCGGTTGAGGTTCAGTGTACTGGTGGAGCCGGCGGGAATCGAACCCGCGTCCGCAAGCCCTCCACAGAGAGTTCTACATACTTAGTTCTGTCATTTGATTTAACCGGCGCATCGCGGACGAACACGCTCTACGACGGCGAGTCACTAGGTTTTCGTCCCCGGATACGTGACGCTTCCGGAGCTTATCTGACGTAAATGACCTCGCGTAGTCTTGCGACTCTAGCCCGTCAGCGAGCCAGTGCGAGGACGGCTAGCCCTTAGGCAGCCAGTGCGTAACGTTCGTCGTTAGCAGTTATTGCATTCCCATTGATTAACGAGGTGACGGGTCCTCGGTATGCCCTCCACTGCTTCGCAACCCACGTCGAAACCAGGTCGGCCCCAGTGTGAAGAATGCGGATTGTACCGCGTTTGGACCTTTGGGGTGCGCACGAATTCCAGTGGGCTTGCGCGCACCCGGCGGGTGGCGATTACGCCAAGCCGCGCATGAGCAGCGGCAGCAGTTCGCCCGGGTGCCGCACGAGGTAGTCGGCGCCCCACGTTTCCGGTGCGCCGTCCGTGCCGCCGTCGCCGCAATAGCCGTATGCGGCGGCGATGGTGGCCATCCCGGCGGCCTTGCCGGCCTGGATGTCGCGGACGTCGTCGCCCACGTAGACGCAGCGTATCGGGTCGACGCCACTTACCTCGGCCGCGCGCAGCAGCGGGGCCGGGTGCGGCTTGGCGTGCGGCGTGGTGTCGCCGCTGATGATGGCGGCGGCGCGCGGCGTGAGGCCGATGGCCGCGCAGAGCGGGGCGGTGAAGCGGGTGATCTTGTTGGTGACGATGCCCCACGGGAGGCTCGCGCCCTCGAGCGCGGCGAGCACCTCGGCCATGCCGTCGAAGAGGCGGGTGTGCACGGCGATGTCGGCCTCGTAGTAGGCGAGGAAGGTATCGCGCAGCGCGGGAAACTCGGGGTCTTCGGGGCCCTTGCCGAAGGCGGCGCCGATCAGGCCGCGCGCACCGTGCGAGGCGATCGGGCGCAGGCGCTCGTAGGCGACCGGCGCATGGCCGTGCTCGACCACCAGCCGGTTGGCGGCGGCCGCGAGGTCAGGGGCGGTGTCGGCGAGGGTGCCGTCGAGGTCGAAGAAGACGGCGTCGTAGCGTTGATGCGGCATCACGGTCAGGCCACCCGGCGGAACGCCATCATGTAGTTGACGCCGGTATCCGTGCCGAGCGAGTAGATGCGCGTGAGCGGGTTGTACGTCATGCCGCGCAGGTCGAGCAGTTCCAGGCCGGCGTCGCGGGCGAAGCGGGCCATTTCGGACGGGGTGATGAACTTCTCGTAGTCGTGCGTGCCGCGCGGCAGCATGTTGAGCACGTACTCCGCGCCGACGATGGCGAGCAGGTACGCCTTCAGGTTGCGGTTGATGGTCGAGAAGAACGCCAGGCCGCCGGGGCGGACCAGCGTGGCGCAGGCGCGCACGATGGACGACGGGTCCGGCACGTGTTCGAGCATTTCCATGCAGGTCACCACGTCGACGCTCGCCGGCATGCGGGCGGCGAGTGCCTCGGCGGCGATTTCCTCGTAGGTGACGGGCACGCCCGATTCCAGGCTGTGCAGGTCGGCTACCTTGAGCGCCTTGGTCGACAGGTCGATGCCGCGCACGTGGGCGCCGCGGCGCGCCATGCTCTCGGACAGGATGCCGCCGCCGCAGCCCACGTCCACGACGTTCTTGCCTGACAGGCCGGCGATGCCGTCGATCCAGTCCAGGCGCAGCGGGTTCAGTTCATGGAGCGGCTTGAACTCGCTTTCGGGATCCCACCAGCGGTGGGCCAGTTCGCTGAACTTGTCGATTTCCTTCTGGTCGGCGTTGTCGCCGAGCGAGGCGGAGGTGGCGGAAGTGGAGGAGAGGGGAAGCGTTTGCGACATCGTGCTGACGGAGTGCCTGAGACGGCAGATGGAGGGTGTCCGGACAACTCTACCAAAAAAAAAGCCCAGCTTGCGCTGGGCTTTCTTCACCGGAAGGAATCCGATCAGCGAGCGCTGCGGGTGCCGACCACTTCGACTTCCACGCGGCGGTTCGGCTGCTGGCATTCGATCTGAGCCTTGCGGTTGCCCTTGCAGGACTTCGGATCGACCTTCAGCTGACGCTTGCCCTTGCCTTCCGTGTAGACACGGTTGGCTTCCACGCCCTTGCTCACCAGGTACGCCTTGACGGCTTCGGCACGACGGATCGACAGGCGATCGTTGTACTTGTCCGAACCGAACGAGTCGGTGTGACCAACGGCGATGATGACTTCGAGGGTGATGCCTTGCAGCTTCGAGCCCAGGTCGTCCAGCTTGGCCTTGCCTTCGGGCTTCAGGACAGCCTTGTCGAAGTCGAACAGGGTGTCAGCCGCGAAGGTGACCTTCTCGCTCGAAACGACCGGGGCAGCCGGTGCAGGTGCCGGAGCCGGAGCCGGTGCTACCGGAGCCAGGGCGCCGTCGCACAGGGCGTTGGCGGTTGCCGGGGTCCAGGAGCTGTCGCGCCAGCAGAGCTCGTTCGTGCCGTTCTTCCACACGTACTCGCTCGTGCCGTTACCCCAGTTGTCGTTTACGGCTTTCTTTTCGTAGGGGACGGACTGGGCTTGAGCGGAAGCAGCCATTACTGCGGTAGCTGCTACGAGCGCGAGCTTGGCAAATTTTTTCATATTTCTCCTCTCAGGATGAGATCACCGCAGGATTACTGCGAGCAAATGGATGAAAACAAGTCATACATTCTTCGGAGTGTAACATTTCCGAGTGGCTTATGTGCCACTTCGAACAATGTCTGGCTCTTCGCTGGGGAATTGTGCCACAAGCCTCCTTTCCTAAGAAGTAAATATATTCGATTCAACCTATGGGTTTTGGGCTTGTGGTGTTTGTGCAACATGCCCACTTGTGCTACCCGCAAAGCCTTGTCTGGCTTGGGTTTGCGCGATTTGAAAGAGGCCGTCCATTGCTGTTTGCGAGGGCTCCCGCAGCCCTCGGGGAGGGGGATCCGGCATGGTAGAATGGCACGTTGCCCACCCGCCCGGAGCGCATTGCGCGAGGCGGGATTCACGGGCCTGATTCGCCTCTGACGCCTATGCGGGCCCGCTCGGCCCTAATAGTCGTTAACCGCCTTAACCGCGCGCGCGGGCAGCAGTCCGCCGCATAAACCACGTCGCAATGGATCAATTCGCCAAAGAAACCCTTCCGGTCTCTCTCGAAGAGGAAATGCGCCGTTCGTACCTCGATTACGCCATGAGCGTGATCGTGGGCCGCGCGCTTCCCGATGTCCGGGATGGCCTGAAGCCGGTACACCGGCGCGTGCTCTTTGCGATGCACGAGCTTAACAACGACTGGAACCGTCCGTACAAGAAATCGGCACGTATCGTCGGTGATGTGATCGGTAAGTACCACCCGCACGGCGATACGGCTGTCTATGACACCATCGTCCGCATGGCGCAGAACTTCTCGCTGCGCTACATGCTGGTGGACGGCCAGGGGAATTTCGGCTCGGTCGACGGCGATAACGCCGCGGCCATGCGTTATACGGAAATCCGCCTGTCGAAGATTGCGCATGAAATGCTGCATGACATCGACAAGGAAACCGTCGATTTCGAACCCAACTATGACGGTTCGGAAAAAGAGCCCGGAATTCTCCCGGCGCGTATTCCGAATCTTCTGATCAATGGTTCGTCGGGTATTGCGGTCGGCATGGCCACCAATATCCCCCCGCATAACCTGAATGAAGTGGTCGATGCCTGCCTGCACCTGCTGCGTAATCCGCAGGCCACGGTAGACGAATTGATCGAATTGATTCCGGCCCCCGATTTTCCGACGGCCGGCATTATCTATGGTATTCAGGGCGTGCGCGAAGGTTATCGCACCGGCCGTGGCCGGATCGTGATGCGCGCCCGGACCCACTTCGAGGACATCGACCGCGGTCAGCGCCAGGCGATCATCGTCGACGAGCTGCCGTACCAGGTGAACAAGCGCACGCTGCTGGAGCGCATCGCCGAACTGGTCACCGAGAAGAAGGTCGAGGGCATCTCCGACATCCGCGACGAGTCCGACAAGTCGGGCATGCGCGTGGTGATCGAGCTCAAGCGCAACGAGGTGCCCGAGGTCGTCCTCAACAACCT
>Ga0160472_100259_pt1 | contig 60262 bp, 56 predicted proteins | sample HID1973M_E11MG_FD_108267 | JGI IMG/M metagenome (GOLD analysis project Ga0160472, IMG submission 108267) | Enriched mosquito-associated microbial communities from UW Madison campus, WI, USA - HID1973M_E11 MG | ecosystem: Host-associated > Arthropoda: Insects > Digestive system > Unclassified ... | reverse complement strand
CGGCGAGATGAGCGGCCACGTGTTCTTCAAGGACCGCTGGTACGGCTTCGACGACGGCCTGTACACGGGCGCGCGATTGCTGGAAATCCTGTCGCGCCACGCCGACCCGAGCGCCGTGCTCAATGCGCTGCCGAACGCCCACAACACGCCCGAGCTGCAACTGAAGTGCGCCGAGGGCGAGCCGTTCACGCTGCTCGACAAGATCAAGGCGAACGCCCAGTTCGAGGGCGCGCGCGAGGTCATCACCATCGATGGCGTACGCGTGGAGTATGCCGACGGCTTCGGGCTGGCGCGTCCGTCGAACACGACCCCGGTCGTGGTGATGCGCTTCGAGGCCGACAACGACGCCGCCCTGCAGCGCATCCAGGCGGAGTTCAAGCGCGTGATCCTGGCCGAGAAGCCGGACGCGCAACTGCCGTTTTGAGCGGATGCTGCGTACGTCCGCCACGCCGGCAGCGCCCCAGGTGGCGCCGTCCGGCGCGTCCTTCGCCCTGCCCGAGCGCGCCCGCATCCTGATCGTCAAGGTCTCGTCGCTGGGCGACGTGGTCCACAACATGCCGCTCGTGCACGACCTGCGTGCGCGCTGGCCGCAGTGTGAGATCGACTGGGTGGTGGAAGAGGGCTATGTCGACCTGGTGCGCTTGCTGCCCGAGGTACGCCGCGTGATCCCGTTCGCGCTGCGGCGCTGGCGCAAGCGTTTCTACAGCGCCGATGTCTGGCGCGAGGTCGGCGCCCTGCGCGACACGCTGCGCGCGCAGCCCTACGACGCCGTGATCGAGACGCAGGGCCTGCTGAAGACGGCGGTCGTCGCACGCACCGCCAGCCGGCAGCCCGGCGCGCCCATCATCGGGCTGGGCAACGCCACGCAAGGCTCGGGCTACGAGCCGGCGGCCCGCCTGCTGTACACCGACGCCGTCAAGGTCCCGCGCCAGACCCATTCGGTCCGCCGCTCGCGGCTGCTGGGCGCGGCGCTGACCGGCATCGCGCCGCCCGAGCCGCCGCAGTTCTTCGGTACGGGCGCGCGCACGCTGCATGTCGACGACCCCATCTGGGCCGGTCTCCCGGCGCGCTTCGCCGTCTGCTTCCATGCGACGGCCGGCGCGAAAAAGAAGTGGCCGGTGGCGAGCTGGCATGCGCTTGGGCAGCGCCTGACGGCGGAGGGCCTGACGGTGCTGCTGCCGTGGGGTAACGAGGCCGAACGGCGTGCGGCCGAGGAGATTGCGGCTGGCGTGCCTGGCGCGCAGGTGCTGCCACGCTTCTCGGTCATGCAGGGTTTCGGGCTGATCAACCGGGCCGAGGTCGTGGTGGGCGTCGATACGGGGCTGGTCCACATCGCCGCCGCATTGTGCCGGCCGACCGTCGAGATCTATACCGCCACGTGGCGCTGGAAGACCGAGGGGTACTGGTCCGACCGCATCGCCAACGTGGGCGACGACGGCGTGGTGCCGTCGGTCGACGAAGTCCATGAGGCGGCCTGCCGCGTGCGCGGAGTGGCTGCCTGATGCTGCGATTTCTCTATAGCCTGCTCTGGCTGATCGTGCTTCCGCTCGCGCTGCTGCGACTGTGCTGGCGCGCGCGCAAGGAGCCCGGCTACGTGCAGCACGTGGGCGAGCGGCTGGGCCGGTACGACGGCTTGCCGTCGCAGGGACCGTGGCTATGGGTGCATGCTGTCTCGGTCGGCGAGACGCGTGCCGCGCAGCCGCTGATCGAGGCGCTGCTGGCGACGTATCCCGGGCACCGGCTGCTCCTGACCCACATGACGCCGACCGGCCGCGCGACCGGCGCGCAGCTTTTTGGCAAGGCGCCGCGGGTCCTGCAGTGCTACATCCCTTATGACCTGCCGTGGCTGGTGTCGCGCTTCCTGCGATATTTCCGGCCCGACGCGGGCATGCTGATGGAAACCGAGGTGTGGCCGAACCTCGTGCGCGGCGCGCGCAAGGCCGGCGTGCCGCTATTTCTCGTCAATGCCCGGCTGTCGCCCCGCAGCTTCCGTCGTACGGCGCGCTTCGGCAGCGCAGCGGCGGCCATGTACGCGGACTTCGCCGGCGTGCTGGCGCAGACCGAAGGCGATGCGGAGCGCTTCCGCGCGCTTGGCGTGCCGTCGGTGCGGGTCACGGGCAACCTGAAGTTCGACATGCAGGCGCCGGAGGCGGCAGTGGCGCGTGGTCACGCCCTGCGCGCGGCGTTTGGCCCGCGCAAGGTGCTGGCCGCGGCGAGCACGCGGGAAGGCGAGGAGGCGCTGGTGCTGGAGGCGTTCGGCCGCTGGGCTGCCTTGTGCGGGGACGTCCCCCGTCCGGCGCTGCTGTTGATCCCGCGTCACCCGCAACGCTTCGACGACGTGGCGGCGCAGGCCGCGCGCTTCGGTTTTTCGGTCCAGCGCCGCAGCACGATGGATGGGGCGGACTTTCCGTCCATCACGGACGACATCCTGCTCGGCGATTCGATGGGCGAGATGGCCATGTATTTCGCCGCCTCCGATCTGGCCTTCATCGGCGGCAGCCTGCTGCCGCTTGGCGGCCAGAACCTGATCGAATCGTGCGCGGTGGGCACGCCGGTACTGATCGGGCCGCACACATTCAACTTCGCGCAGGCGACGGAGGACGCGATCGCGGCGGGCGCGTGTCGGCGCGTGTCCGACGGCGCGGCACTGATGCAAGCGGCCGGCGCCTTGCTGTCCAATGAGGAAACGCTGGCCGGCATGCGAGCCAACGCCTTGCACTTTGCCGGCCTGCACAGCGGGGCCACGGCCCGCACGCTGGCGGCACTTCCGTCCGTCGTCCCGGCCAGCTCGCACGTGCCAGACGCACTAGACTGCCGGGGGTGACCCCGCAGCCTCGTACAGCTGCCTTGCCGGCAAGCCGGTTCGGAAACAACCAGAGAAGGAGCCAGAGTCATGCCTGATGCCATGCAGAATGCGTCGCGCTTCGTCGTTCCCTCCATCCTCGCCGTGATCGCCGCCGCGACGCTTTCGGCCTGCGCCGCCACGCCGGGCTCCGACGCTCCCGGCGCCACCACCAGCCTGAACCAGACCCGCAACGAAGGCCCCAGCCGCTGGGAACTGCTGCGCTGGCAATTGCCCGATGGCCGCGAGCGCCCGTTGCCTTCCGCAAGCGGCGGACGTCCGGTGATCTTCGAGTTCAGCGACGGCATCGACGCCGCGCAGGGCACCGTGAGCGGCTATGCCGGCTGCAACCGCTTTACCGGCGGCTACGGCAAGACGGCCGACGGCATGGCCTTCCAGCGCGTGGCGAGTACGAGGATGGCGTGTCCGGGCGCCGGCATGGCGACCGAGGATGCGATGCTGAAGGCAATGCAGGCGCCGTTCAGGACTGTCGCCACGCAGCCATCGGCGCAGGGCGGACGGCAGGTGATCTGGAAGACGGCGGATGGCGACCTGCTGCAGTTCGTGGAACGAGGCGGCGTGGGGCAGAGGGGGGACCGTGTCCAGCCGCCAGCGGCGGGCGTGGACAAGACGATCTACCTGGACTCGCACCGCGTCGCGTGCAGCGGCGTGGCCCCGCAGACCTGCTACCGTTTCCGCGAGTCGCCTGACGGTCCGTGGCAGCTCTGGTACGGGCCGATCGAGGGGCTGGACTTCGAGGACGGGGTGGCCTACAGGCTGCGCGTGCGCGAGACGCGCATCCCGAGTCCGGCGGCGGACCAGTCGACGATCCGCTGGCAACTGCTCGGCGTGGAGTCGAGGACGCGGGCTCCATAAATTGCAGCACGCGCGCGGCCAGCCGGCATCGTGCTAGCCGGCGTCGAGCAGGTCCACCGTACGCTGCCGGTACTCGCGCGGCGAATCGCCGGCCCAGCGCTTGAAGGCGCGCGAGAAGGCCTTCTCCGAGGTGTAGCCCGCCTGGTCGGCGATTTCCGAAACGCGGGCGCTGCCGGTGGCCAGCGCGGCTGCGGCGGCGTGCATGCGCACGTCAGTCAGGTGGGCCATCGGCGCCTTGCCGACCAGCGCGGTGAAGCGGGCGATGAAGCGCGAACGCGACATGCAGGCGAGTTCGGCGAACTGCTGCATGTCCCACGCGGCGGCGGGATTCCTGTGGATGGCGAGGACGACCTTGCCGACCTGCCGGTCCAGCAGCGCCTTCAGCCAGTGCGGCCCGGTGCCCGACTGTCCCAGCACGTAGCCCCGCACCATTTGCACGCAGAGCACGTCGCACAGGCGCGCGGCGGCCACCATCCAGCCCGGCTCGCAGGCCATCGATTCCTCGATGAAGGTCTGCAGCGTGGTGCGCAGCCAGGGCGCGACGGCCGGGTCGTCGCGGCGGATATGGATCACCGGGGGCAGGATCTCGAACAGCGGATGACGATGGGCCGACGGGAAGCCGACGATGGCCGTGTGCAACTCGCACAGGTCGCCTGGCGCCTTGTCGTCCTCGGTGCTCGGCAGGTGCGCCGACAGCCGCAGCGGCGTCTCGGGATCGGGCACGATGCCGCGCTCGGCGAGCAGCGAGTCGAATGACACCGCCGGGTGGCTCAGGTCCGATCCCATGCGGTGCGGACTGCCGTGCGGCAGCAACACCACGTCGCCCGACTCCAGCCGCAGGGGCGGCGAGCCCTCCACCTGGAGATAGCACGGCGCGCCCCGGCAGATGCGGAACGGGATGCCCTGCACGGCTTGCTTGAGGAAGGCCCACGGCGCTTCGAGCGTGAAATGGCCGGTGACCACCGCGTTCGCACGCACCTCCGCCAACACCTCGCTGAGCTGATCCACTTGGTTTACCCCTCGCCCCCGGACTTTCCCTGATTTTGGATCAAAGCATAGCGTCAAACGCACCCGCCGGCGGCCCGTGGGACGATCGGCAACCTTTTCGGGGCAAGCGGTAGTTCCGCGGGGCGGCGAGGGCGCCAGAGAATGCGTCCACGGCATGCGGCAACGACGTGCCGGCCTCCCTCACACAGACGCCCCCACGACCATGCTCAGCCCCGAAAAGAACCAGCTCCTGACCCAAGTCGGCCCCGGTACGCCGATGGGTGACTACCTGCGCCGCTACTGGCATCCCGTCGCCGGCACCAGCGAATTCGACGACAAGTCCGTGCGGCCGATCCGCCTGTTCGGCGAGGACCTCGTGCTGTTCAAGGACCTGTCCGGCAACTACGGCCTGGTCCAGCGCCGCTGTCCGCACCGCAATGCCGACCTGGCCTTCGGGCTGGTCGAGAAATGCGGCCTGCGTTGCGCCTATCACGGCTGGGAATTCGACGCGAAGGGGCAGTGCACGCACCAGCCCTTCGAGGAGATCGTTGACTCCGAGGCGCGCCTGCGCAAGCGCACCACGGTGACCGCCTACGAGGTGCGCGCCAAGGCCGGCATGGTCTGGGCCTACATGGGCCCGCTGCCCGCCCCGCAATTGCCCGACTGGGAGCCGTTCAGCTACGAGCACGGCTTCGCGCAGGTGGTGATGGCCGAGATCCCGTGCAACTGGTTCCAGTGCCAGGAGAACTCGATCGACCCGATCCACTTCGAGTGGACCCACAACAACTGGACCGCGCGCCAGCAGGACAGCACCGCCGCCTACGTCCCCACCCACCTGAAGACGCAGTACGAGGAGTTCGACTACGGCTTCGTCTACAAGCGCCTGCGCGCGCAGGAGCAGGAGCAGAACCCGATGTGGACGGTCGGCCGGGTCACGCTTTGGCCGAATGGCTTCTACCTCGGCCACCACTTCGAATGGCGTGTGCCCATCGACGATGAGAACACCCTGAGCGTGCTGTGGGTCTTCAACCGCGTGCCGAAGGAGCAGGAGCCCTACGTGCAGGCGCATATCCCGAGCTGGTACGGGCCGCTGCACGACGAGAACGGCGACTGGATCACGAGCCACGTTGCCAACCAGGACTTCGCCGCCTGGGTGGGGCAGGGCCGCATCACCGACCGCACGAAGGAGACGCTCGGCGCCAGCGACCGCGGCGTCGTGATGCTGCGGCGCAAGTTCTTCGACGAGCTGGACGCCGTCGCGGCGGGCCACACGCCGAAGGGCCTGATCCTCGACCCGGAGACCAACCACAAGGTCTTCCTGCCCTCGGCCTGCCGCGAGGAAATGCTGAACGGCCTGACGCGCGAGGCGCTCTCCGCGCATCCGCTGCTGGGGCCGTACCTGCATGATTTCTTCGGCCAGGCCGGCCAGCCGGACCACGTGCGCGAAGCCTACGAGGCCGCCATCGGCCAGAAGATGCGCGGCGCGAAGTTCTTCACCGTCCACGGCGCCAAGCCGGAGGATGGCGAGCAGGCCGCGTAGCCCGCACCGTCCCGCAAGACGCAGCAGCAGAAAAAAAAACGCCAGGGCGCAAAGACGCCCGGCGCACCACTCCCCAATCCCGCTCGAAGGCAGTCGTTTCCCGTAGCACCGCCCCCAACCCATCGTTACGCCGAAGGACGCCTGTCCCATGAATATCTCGCGCCGCCGCGCACTGCTTCTGTGCGCCACTGCCATCGCCGCTACCACTGCGGCCACCGCCTCCATCCCCGCACTGGCGCAGCAGCCCTGGCCCTCCAGACCGATCGCGCTGGTCGTCGCCTATCCAGCCGGCGGCGACACCGACGCCCTGGCCCGCATGCTCGCCGACAAGCTGACCCAGCGCCTCGGGCAGCCAGTCATCATCGAGAACCGCCCCGGCGCCAGCGGCACGGTCGGCACCGCCTACGTCGCCAAGGCACCGGCCGACGGCTACACGCTGCTGTTCACGCCCAGTACCTTTCCCATCACGCCGCACGTGCTGAAGACCGGCATCAGCCATTCGTACGACGTGGTGAAGGACTTCACGCCGGTGATCCTCGCCGCCAACATTCCCAATGTGCTGGTGGCCTATCCCGGCAACGGCATCAAGGACGTCAAGGGGCTGGTGAACGCTGCGAAGTCGGGCAAGGCGCTGTCCTACGGCACCCCGGGAGCCGGCTCGCCGATGCATATCGCCGCGGAAATCTTCGACCACTCGGCGGGCATCAACATCACGCACGTCCCTTACAAGGGCGTTGCCCCCGCAGTCAACGACGTGCTGGGCGGCCACGTCGACATTGCCTACGTCACGCCGGGTTCGGTCTCGGCGCATATCGCGAAGGGCAAGCTGGTGGCGCTGGCGATCACCGACGGCCAGCGCTCGGCCGCGCTGCCGGGCGTGCCGACGCTGGCGGAGTCCGGCTACAAGGAGGTCGCCATCACCTCGTGGCTGGGCCTGCTCGGACCGAAGGGCCTGCCGCCGGAGATCACCCATCGGCTGAACGCCGACCTGAACGAGATCCTGAAGATGCCCGAAGTGATTTCGCGCATGGCCACGCTGGGCATCGTCCCGGCCGGCGGCGAGCCGGAGAAGCTGGCACGCGAGGTCGCGTCGGACTACGAGCGCTTCGGCAAGGCGGTGAAGGCATTCGACATTCGCGCGGAGTGAGGCGGACCATGACCGAGAACCCCTCCGTGCCGCAGGACCCCGCCAACGTGCTGCTGACCCTCTTCCTGCGCCATGACCAGGGCAGGAACCTCGACGAGATCCAGTCCCACATGAAGGCGATGGACTGGTGGGAGCGTTTCCCGCCGGCCGGCACCCGCGTGGTGTCGTGGACGGTGGCGATGGGCTTCGGCCAGATCGTCACGCTGGAGGTGCCGCCGGCCTTGCTGCCGGCGGTCAACGTGGAACTGGAGCGCTCGGCCTGGGGCGTGTTCCGCACCGAGTGCTACCCGACCTACGACTTCGTGCCCGTGCGCGAGCGAATCCGCGCGCGCGTGCGCGACGGAGGCCAATGATGAAGACGATGCCATTGAAGGAAATCACGGAGAGAACGGAGATGACCATGCAGGACCGCTACCTCGACCCCCACCAGGCCCGCCGCCGCGTGCCCACGGAATACGAGAACCTGTTCGGCGACACGCTCGAACACGGCTTCGCCGCGGGCTTGCGCGACCTGCCGGCGCTGGCCGACCATTTCAACCTGCACGGCCCGGCCGCCCATGGCGGCGGTGCGTGGACGGCCGACACGCTCGCCGCCGAACTCGCCCGCCTTGCCGCCTGATTCCCGAACCCATCCCGGACCCCTAGCCCGCCGCCACATGAAAGCCCCCGACACCCCGCTCGACGCCGACCGCCTGCTCGCCGTCGGCCTCAAGGATCTCTGGTATCCCGTCTGTCCCTCGCATTTCCTGCGCGAGACGCCCATCTCGCTGCGCCGCCTGGGCCGCAAGTTCGTACTGTGGCGCGATGCCGACGGCACGCCCTACGCGCTGGAGGACCACTGCCCGCATCGCGGCGCGCCGCTGTCGCGCGGCATTGCGCTGGGCGACCGCATCGCCTGCGGCTACCACGGCGTGCAGGTGCGCCACGACGGCGTGGTCACGCGCGTGCCGGGCAGCCCCGGCTGCCGGCTCGAAGGCAGCCGCGCCACGCGCGCCTTCCACGTCCGCGAGGCCCACGGCGCGATCTTCCTCTACAACAGCGCCACCGACGTCGAGACCCCGCCGCCGCTGGTCCTGCCCGAACAGCTCACCAGCGCCGACTACGCCTCCTTCCTCTGCTACACGGAATGGCGCGGCGACTACCGCTACGTGCTCGACAACGTCATGGACCCGATGCACGGCACCTACCTGCACAAGCAGTCGCACTCGATGGCCACGGGCGCGAGTTCGGCCGAGTTCCGCCTGCGCGATACCGGGCATGGCTTCATCTTCGAGAAGGCCGGCCAGCGCGACGTCAACTTCGACTGGACGGAGTGGGGCGACACCGGCATCCACTGGCTGCGGCTGGAGATTCCCTATCCGAAGACCGGCGGCCCCGGCGGCAACTTCGCCATCGTCGGCAGCTTCACGCCGATCAGCGAGAACCTGGCGGCGGTGTTCCACTGGCGCTGCCGCAAGGTGGACGGCTGGCAGCGCCAGGCGTGGCAGTTCCTCTACCGCAACCGGCTGGAGGCGCGCCACTGGGCCGTGCTGGAACAGGACCGGGCGATGCTGGAGGAAATGGAACCCGACGCCAACCGCAACGAGTTCCTCTACCAGCACGACATGGGCATCGTCCGCCTGCGCCGGCACCTGAAGAACCTGGCATCGGCGCAGCTTGAAGCGATGGCGGGAGAGAGAACCGGAGCGAGGGCATGAAGGCGCTCACGCCCGCGCAGCGGGTCCGTGCCGACGCGGTAGCCGAGCCCGCCACCGCCACCTGGTCGAACTGCCTGCGGCTCGGCAACGAGATCGCGCTGTCGGGCATGACCGCCGCGCCCGCCATCCGCGACGGGGCGGTGCTCGACGCCCATGCGCAGGCGCGCGTGGTGCTCGGCAAGGTGCAGGCGCTGGTGGAGGCGGCCGGCGGCCACCTCGGGAATCTCTACAAGCTGGTGATCTACGTCACGGACATCGCCGACAAGGACGCCGTGGCCCGCGCGCGGCGGGAAGTCTTCCGCGCGCCGTATCCGTGCTCGACGCTGGTGGAAGTGCGCGCGCTGGTGATGCCGGAACTGAAGGTGGAGATCGACGCCTTCGCGCGGCTGGACGTGGACCTGTACGCCGACGCGGACGTCAGCCCTGACATCGGCCAGTGAGTCCCGCCGTTTCCGGGGCCTTGCCCCGGACGACGGCTATCCTTACGACCGCGGCACCGTCCCCGTCACCACCGACTCCCGCTTCGCGCGCCCCGGACGCGGCGTCGGCGCCGGTGCCTTGCCGAGCTTCGGCTGGGCCGGCAACTGGTACATCGACCCCGGCGCCGCCGTCAGCAGCGTGTTGATCTGCACCACGTCGTCCTCGTTCAGCACGCCGGTGGAAGCCTTCAGGCGCAGGCCGTTCATGATGGTGTCGTAGCGGGCCTTGGCCAGGTTGGCGCGGGTCTGGTAGAGCTGCGCCTCGGCATTGAGCACGTCGATGTTGATGCGCACGCCCACTTCGTAGCCAAGCTGGTTCGACTCGACCGCGCTCTGTGCGGAGTGCTCGGCCGCCTCCAGCGCCTTCACCTGCGCGAGCCCGTTCGACACGCCCGAATAGCTTTGGCGCGCCACCTGCGCGGCGGTGCGGCGCGCGAACTCGAGGTCGCTGGCGGCCTTGTCTGCGAGGGCCTGGGTCTCGCGCACGCGCGACTGGATCTGCCCGCCGGCATAGATCGGCACACTGAGCTGCACGCCGATCTGGGCGGCGTTGAAATGCGTGGCGACGACCTGCGTGGCGCTGCCGGTCTGGTCGGTGTAGCCATACGACGCCACCATGTCGACCGACGGCAGGTGCGCGGCGCGCGCCTTGTTGTATTCGCGCTGGGCGCTCTCGAGGTTGTAGCCGGCCAGGCCGACCTGCGGGTTGCTCTGCTCGGCCTGCGACGCCCAGGCGTTCACGTCCGCCGGCATTGGACCGGGGATGGCGGATTCGGGGCGCAGCCCCAGCAGTTCGTCGACCGGCTTGCCGGTGATCTGCTGCAGCGTGGCGCGGGTGATTTCCAGCTGGCTCTGCGCGGCGATCTCGGTGGACACCGCCAGGTCATAGCGCGCCTGCGCGTCGTTGGCATCGGTGATGGTCGCCGTGCCGACCTCGAAGTTGCGCTTGGCCTGCGCGAGCTGCTCGGCGATGGCCTTCTTCTGCGCGCCGGCGAGATACAGGTTGTCCTGCGCCGTCAGCACGTCGAAGTAGGCCTGCGAGGTGCGGGTGATCAGGTCGAGCTGCGCCTGCTCGAAGCTGACTTCGCCGGCCAGCGAGGCAAGCTCGCCCTGCTTGTAGGTCTCCCAGCGGTCCCAGCGGAACAGCGGCTGCGTCAGTTGCAGCGCCCAGCTGTTGCTGTTGAAGAAGCGCACGCCGTTGACGGTGGGCGCCTGGACGGGGGGCAGGGACGCGGTCTGGTCCAGCCGCGTGCGGTTGGCCCCCGCCGTGCCGATGACCTGCGGCAGCAGCCCGGCCCGTGCCTGCGGCAGTTTCTCGCGCGTGGCCAGCAACTGCGCGCGGGCGCTGGCGAACTGGGCGTCGTTGGACTGGGCGTCGCGAAAGACCTGCAGCAGGTCGGCGGCGCCGGCATCGCACGGAAACAGCGGCGCCCCCAGCCCAAGCAGGGCGGCGGCCAGGGCCAGCCGGGTCTTTCCGCCACCAGTGCGGCCATCCATCGGGCTATCCATGCGGCCAGCAGTGCGGCCGGTCCGGGCCAGCGGCGCAAACGTCATGACGTCTCCAGGTCGCCGCGCCCGCAGGGCACGGCCAACGATCGATTCGGCGATTCTCGGGTTTGACTACGGGTACTGCGCGGTACGGCGGTGCAACGGGGTACTGCGGGGTGCTACGGGGTACTACGGGGTACAGTGGGGTATGACGTGGGCCTTCGAGGTACTGCAAGGTACTGCGAGGTACTACGGAGACCGGCGCGGTGGCCCGGGCGACTCAGTACCGCGGCATGGCCGGGTCGACTTCGTTCGCCCAGGCGTCCACGCCGCCCGTCAGGTTGTAGACGCTCGTGTAGCCCTGGCGCTCCAGGAAGGCCGCCACCTGCATGCTGCGCATGCCGTGGTGGCAGATGCAGACGATGTCCGCGCCTTCCTCGAGCTCGGCCGCGCGGGCCGGGATGTCGCGCATCGGGATATGCGTGATGCCCGGCATCGCGCAGGTCTGGACTTCCCACGGCTCGCGCACGTCGAGCAGGACCGGCTTGCCGCGGGTAGCGTCGGCCAGCCAGTGCGCCAGTTCGGCGGGTCGGATTGTCTGCATGGCCTGTGTCTCCGTCAGAACTTGAAGCGCGACGGCTGCGTGGCGCCGATCAGCGGCTTCACGGCCGTCTCGAACAGGTCGGTGGTCTGGTACTCGGTCTCCGACACGCGCGTGATCAGGCGCGCTTCCATCACCGGCAGCGTGCCGACGAAGGCGGCGATGCGGCCACCCACCTTGACCTGCGACAGGATCGACTGCGGCAGCACCGGCAGCGAGCCCGAGATGCAGATCACGTCGTACGGGGCAGCGGAGGTCCAGCCTTCGGCGGCATTGCCTTCGGCCACGTCGACATTGGTCACGCCGGCGGCGGCCAGGTTCTGGCGGGCCAGCGTGGCGAGTTCGGGGAGGATGTCGACCGTCAGCACGTGGCGGGCGCGGTGGGCCAGCAGGGCGGCCATGTAGCCGGAGCCGGCACCGATTTCCAGCACGTTTTCGTGCTTGCGCACGTTCAGTTCCTGCAGGATGCGCGCTTCCACGCGCGGGGGCAGCATGTTCTGGCCGGCGGGCAGCGGGATCTCCATGTCGACGAAGGCGAGGGCGGCGTACGCCGTCGGCACGAACTGCTCGCGCTTCACCACCGCCAGCAGGTCCAGGATTTCCTGGTCCAGCACGTCCCACGGGCGGATTTGCTGTTCGATCATGTTGAATCTGGCTTTTTCGAGGTCCATCTTGCGCTTCCTTGCTTGGCCGACCCTGGTCGGCGCCTTCGTATGTCGGTGAACGGGTGAAAATTCGGCAAACCCGTTATTTTAACTCCCCGGCCCGCCCCGGGTCTTGCTCTGGATTCTTACGGCTCATTCGACGCGCGCATCCCTGGCCCGGCCCGGTATCGGCTCGGGGGCCGACGCGTGCGGGGCATGGGCAGCCGGCGCCGCCGGGGCTGACTCGGCAGGCTTGCCCGACCATTTCCGGCGCAGCCACGTGCCGAAGTCATCGAGATACGTATAGATCACTGGCACCACCACCAGCGTCAGGATCGACGAGGTGATGATCCCGCCGATCACCGTCTGCCCCATCGGCGCGCGCTGTTCGGCGCCTTCTCCCAGGCTGAAGGCCAGCGGCACCATGCCGAAGATCATGGCGAGCGTGGTCATCAGGATCGGGCGCAGGCGCACGCGGGCGGCTTCCACCAGCGCCGCCTCGCGCGTCAGTGGCACCATGCCGTCGGCGCCGTCGACGTGGCCCTTGCGCGCCTGGTTGGCGAAGTCCACCAGCAGGATCGCGTTCTTGGTGACCAGGCCCATCAGCATGATGAAGCCGATGATCGAGAACATGTTCAGCGTGGAGCGGAACGTCAGCAGGGCCGCGAAGACGCCGATCAGCGTCAGCGGCAGCGAGGTCATGATGGCGATGGGCTGGAAGAAGCTGGCGAACTGCGAGGCCAGGATCATGTAGATGAAGATCACCGCCAGCGCCAGCGCCGACACCGCGTAGCCGAACGACTCGTTCATCGACTTGGTGGAGCCGCCGAAGCGGTACTTGTAGCCGACCGGCCACTTCATGCCGTCGAGCGCGGCCTTGACGTCGCGCGCCACCTCGCCGGCCGAGCGGCCCGCCACGTTGGAGGTCAGTTCGACCTCGCGGTTCAGGTCGCGGCGGCTGATCTGGTTGGCGCCGGTGGTCGGCACCAGTTCGGCGATCTGGCGCAGCGCGACCATCCTGGGCGATCCGTCGCTGTTGGTCTGGTTGCTGGCGATCATCAGCGACGACAGGTCGGCCATGCCGGTGCGGGCGTCCTTCGGCAGCCGCACGCGCACGTCGTAGTTCTGGTCGTCCGGGCCGCGCCACGAGCTGATCGCGTTGCCGGTCAGCAGCGGCTGCAGGGCACTGCCGATCTGGGCGACACCGACGCCGAGGTCCGACGCCAGTTCGCGGCGGATGCGGACTTCCACCGTCGGCCGGTCGTCCTTCATGCTCGAATCGAGGTCGGTCAGGCCGCGCACCGCGAGCAGGCGCTTGCTGGCTTCCTGCGACAGCCGGCGCAACTCGTCGAGGTCGTCGCCCTGGATGGAGACCTGGATCGCCTTCTGGCCGCCCGCGCCGTCCGGCATGCCGACCATGGTCAGCGTGATGCCCGCGATGCCCTGCAGGCGTTCGCGGATCTTCGGGTTGAGCTGCGCGGTTGTGAGCTTGCGGGCGCGCAGGTCCACCAGCCGGACCGACACCAGCGCGTTGTTGCGGCCGGAGGTGTTGCCGGCGTTGATGGTGGCGTAGGTGTAGTCGACCTCGGGGAAGGACTTCAGCGCCGCCTCCACCTGCCGTACCTTGGCCTCGGTCACCGCCATCGACGTGCCCACAGGCGTCGTGAAGCCGACCTGCGTTTCGCCCAGGTCGGCGTTCGGCACGAACTCGGTGCCGATCAGCGGCACCAGCGCGAAGCTGCCGAGGAAGGTGGCGACGGCGATCAGCGTGGTGGCCAGCCGGTGCTTGAGCGCCCACCCCAGCATCGAGCCATAGCCGTGGCCGAGGCCGTCCATGCGGGCGGAGAACCAGTCGAGCGCCCGGCCCACGGTGCGGCCGTAGAGGCTCGACTTGTTGCCGGTGCCGTGCAGGTCGGGGTCGTGCCAGACCGACGACAGCATCGGGTCGAGCGTGAACGAGACGAACATCGAGATCAGCACCGCCGCCACCACCGTGATGCCGAACTGGTGGAAGAAGCGCCCGATGATGCCGCCCATGAAGCCGACCGGCAGGAACACGGCGACGATGGAGAACGTGGTGGCCAGCACCGCCAGCCCGATCTCGTTGGTGCCGTCGAGCGCTGCGGTGTGGTGGTCCTTGCCCATCAGGTTGTGGCGGACGATGTTCTCGCGCACCACGATGGCATCGTCGATCAGCAGGCCCACGCACAGCGACAGCGCCATCAGCGTGATGACGTTGAGCGTGAAGCCGCACATGTACATCACGCCGAAGGTGCCGATCAGCGCGATGGGCAGCGTCAGGCCGGTAATCACCGTGCTGCGCCACGAGCCGAGGAACAGGAACACGATGGCCACCGTCAGCAGCGCGCCTTCCAGCAGCGTCGAGCGCACCTCCTTCACGCTGCTGCGGATGCCGCGGGCGGTGTCGTTGACGACGGTGAGCTGCACGCCCGACGGCACCAGCTTGCGCACGTCGTCGGCCATCCTGACCAGCCCGTCGACCGTATCGACCGTGTTCTGGCCCTGCGCCTTCACCACCGACAGGAAGAGGGCGCGCTTGCCGTTGAGCAGCGCCAGGCTTTCCTCTTCCTCCTGCCCGTCGCGCACCTCGGCTACCTCGCCCAGCGTCACCGGCTGCCCGGCGCGGCGGGCCACGATGATGCGGCGGAAGTCGTCGGGGTTGGTCACGCGGCCCTTGATCTGGACCACCGTTTCCAGCGACTTCGACCGCAGTTCGCCCGCGGGCAACTCCTGGTTCTCGTTGCGGATGGCGTTCATCACCTGGTCGACGCCGATGCCCAGCGCTTCGAGCTGCGCGGGCCGGATGCGGATCTCGATCTCGCGCTTGGTGCCGCCCACGATATTGATGGCGCCCACGCCGCGCACCGTCTCCAGCCGCTTGCGCACGATCTGGTCGGCGATGGTCGTCAGCTCGCGCTGGCTGCGGTTGGCGCCCGGCGCGTTGGAGACCGACAGGTAGAAGATCGGCGCGTCGGACGGGTCGTAGCGCAGCACGCGCGGATCCTTCACCTCGTCGCGGAACTGCGGGCGGATCAGGGCGATCTTGTCGCGCACGTCCTGCGCCGCCTGGCCCACGTCCACGCTCAGGTCGAACTTGATGACGACGACCGACGTGCCCTGGTAGGAGTGCGAGAAGATCTCGTCGATGCCCGAGATGGTGTTGACGATTTCCTCGATCTTGCGCGTGACGTCGGACTCGACCGACTCGGGCGCGGCGCCCGGGTAGTCGGTCTGCACCACCACCACCGGGAAGGTGATGTCGGGAAACTGGTCTACCGGCAGGCGGTTGTACGAGAACAGCCCGACCACGATGAAGGCCATCATCATCATGGTGGCAAGCACCAGGTTGCGAATGGACAGGCGGGTGAACCACATGGCGGCAGCTCCCCGGCCTCAGGCGTTGATGCGGCGGACCTGGCTGCCGGTGCGCAGCGTGCCCAGGTTGTTGCGGACGACTTCGGCGCCGGCGTTGAGGCCGCCGGTCACTTCGACCAGGCCGCTTTCCTCGTCCCGGATGCCGAGCTGCACCTGCCGCTCGGCCAGCACGCCGTTCTCGATCGTATACAGGTAGGCGCGCTCGCCCTCGTTGCGCACGGCCGTGACCGGCACCGCCATCGCGCCCGCGCGCTTGCCCAGTACCAGCGCGCCCTTGGCGAACATGCCGGCGCGCAGCTTGTGCTCCGGGTTGGCGATGCGCACGTAGACCATGATGCTGCGCGTGCCCTGCGACACGGCCGGGTTGATGCGGACGAGCTTGCCTTCGAAGCGGCCGGCGCCTTCCACGTCGAGCTGCACGGTCTGGCCGACCTCGGCGCGCGAGACGTCGGCCATGGGGATCGGGGCTTCGAGTTCGAGGATGTTCAGGTCGACCACGTCGAGCAGGCGCGCGTCGGCCGGCACCTTTTCGCCCGGCTGCACGGCGCGCACCGATACCAGTCCGTCGAGCGGGGCCTTGATGACGGTGTCGGCCAGCGCCTTCTGGGCCACGGCGAGGCTGCCCTGCGCCGCGTCGAGGTTGGCCCGTGCGACGTCGAGGTTCGACTGGTAGTTCTCGAACGCCGTCTTCGAGATGAAGCCCTTGCCCACCAGCTCGCGGTTGCGCTCCCAGACCTGGCGCGAATTCTCGAACTGGCCGCGCGCCGCCAGCATCTGGCCGCGCGCCGTGGCCACCTTGGCCTCGTATTCGGTGGCATCGATGCGCGCCAGCACCTGTCCGGCGCGCACGCTCTCGCCCTCGCGCACCAGCACTTCCCTGACTTCGCCCGGCACCTTGGCCTTGATCGACGCCTGGTTCAGCGCGCGCAGGCCGCCCGACAGCGGCAGCGACACGCGCAGGTCATGCGCCCCCACGGTAATCAGGTCGGACTGGAGGAACTCCACCACCGCGGCGGCCTGCGCCGGCTGCGGCTGGCGGGCGCTGATCGCCTTGCGTACCGCGGCAGTTGCGCCCAGCGCCACAACGACGCCGATGACGGCAATGATCAGGGTCTTCCGGGTCTTGCTTCGGGTCATACGGATTCCTCGGGGCTCGGATCGGTCTGGCCGATCCGTTGCCAGGCATAAGGGCCGACTTGCGGCGGCAGCGGCGTCTGCCGGGCTTCGCCGGTGGTCAGGCCGAACAGCAGCACGTCGAGAAGATGGTCGAGAAAGGCCCCGGGCTCGATGTCGCGTTGCGCAACCTGGCCGAAGGCGCTCTGCCACAGCATCAGGAAGACCACCGGGGCGCAGATCACCATGGTGGTAGGGCAGTCCGCCATGCCGCGCAGCTCGCCGCGCGCCACCCCGCGCGCCAGCACGCGGCTGAAGAGCTCGTTGGCCGGCGTCATCACCTCTTCCTGGTAGAAGCGGGCGATGTCGGGGAAGTTGCCGGACTCGGCCATGATCAGCTTGGTCAGGCCCGCGAGCTGCGTGGCGCCCACGAGCCCCCACCAGCCGTGCAGCAGCTCGCGCAGCAGGGCGGGGGTGGACCCCTCGTACTTGTCGACCAGGCCGGTGCCGCGCAACAGTGCGGTCACCAGGTTCTCTCGTACCACCGTCTTGAACAGCTCTTCCTTGTTGGCGAAATACAGGTACACCGTGCCCTTCGACACGCCCGCCGCGCGCGCCACGTCCTCCAGGCGGGTGGCGGCGTAGCCACGCTCGACGAAGATGTCGAGGGCGGCGGCGACCAGTTCCTGCGGACGGGCAGCCTTGCGGCGGGCCCAGCGCCGGGGCTCGGCGGGTTCGGGTTTGACGGGGGGCGGTCTCATGGCGTCTTGCGTCACCTTGCCGGTGGGGCGGGTGTCGTCTCTTAATAACTCGTCGGTCAGTAATGTATGGGGTGACCGGGACTCGGTCAAGCCGACTTGGGCAGGGTGGGTTTGATCGGATGGAAAGTATTTGCGGGATATGGCTGACACGGCACTTCATGCCGATGCCGGTGCCGGCGTCTGGGGCACAATGTCGCCCTTGTCCTCCCCTTTATTTCGTTGTCGGGTACGACGGCCCCACGCCGGCCCGTGAACCTCCGCCATGTCCTGCCAGTCTGACCTTGCCTGCCGCCCCGGTTGCGGCGCCTGCTGCATCGCGCCGTCGATCGCCTCGCGCCTGCCCGGCATGCCCGGGGGCAAGCCGGCAGGCGTGCCGTGCGCGCAGTTGATGCCCGACATGCGCTGCGCGGTGTTCGGCCGGCCCGAGCGCCCGGCCTTCTGCGGCGGGTTGCGCCCGTCGGCCGAGATGTGCGGCGACTCGCGCGAGTCCGCCATTCGCTGGCTGGCGCAGCTCGAAGTGCTGACGGCGCCGGGCGCCTGAGGCCCGGCCCCTCTATTTCCTGACGGAGCAGACATGATTCGATTGACCCGCCGCCGGCTGCTGCAGGCCGCGGCAGCCGGCGCCGCCGCGGTTGTGCTCGCCGGGTGCGGCTACTTCGGCAACAGCTATACGTTCTCGCGCAGCGAATTGCAGACCGCGCTCGAACGCAAGTTCCCGTTCAACCATCGCTACCTTGAGCTGTTCGACATCCAGCTCGCCAACCCGCAACTGCAGCTCGACGCGCAGAACAACCGCGTCAGCCTGCAGTTCGACGCCACCATCGACAATCGCCTGTTCTTCCGCCAGCCGCTCACCGGCCGCTTCGCGCTGGACAGCGGCCTGCGCTACGACGCGCCGTCGCGCTCGGTGGTGCTGGACGACCCGCAGGTGAAGCAGTTCGACGTGCAGGGCATGCCCGGGCAGTACGCGCGCCAGCTCAATGCGCTGGGCGGCATCCTTGCCGAGCAGTTCCTGCAGGGCTATCCGCTCTATACCTTCAGGCCGGACCAGCTTCGCGTGGCCGGAACCAGCGTCGAGCCCGGTACAATCACCGTCTTGCCGGACGGCATCCATGTCACGATCAACCATCCCTGATGGACCCCCCGTGACGGACCGCCTCCAGTTGCCCACTAACCGCCCCTGACATTCCCGCTGCCCCGCATGGAAATCGCACTTGCCCTCAAAGCCGTCATCCTCGGCATCGTCGAAGGACTGACCGAGTTTCTCCCCATCTCCAGTACCGGCCACCTGATCCTCGCCGGCCAGTTGCTGGACTTCAACGACGAGAAGGGCAAGATCTTCGAGATCGTGATCCAGTTCGGCGCCATCCTCGCCGTCTGCTGGGAATTCCGCCGCCGCATCGGCGACGCGCTGGCCGGCCTGGCCTCCGATCCCCGGCAGCAGCGTTTTGCCATCAACGTCATCGTGGCGACGCTGCCGGCCATCGTGCTGGCGCTGGTCTTCGGCAAATGGATCAAGGCCCATCTGTTCAACCCGATTACCGTGGCGCTAGCCTTCATCATCGGCGGCGTGGTGATCCTGCTGGCCGAACGCCACGATGCGCGGCGCGGGCAGGTATCGAATCCGCGCGGCAACGCGCTGCTGCAGGCGGCCAAGGCCGGCGCGCCGCGCATCGAATCGGTGGATGACCTGAACTGGCGCGACTCGCTCAAGGTCGGCCTCGCCCAGTGCTTCGCGCTGGTGCCGGGCACCTCGCGCTCCGGCGCGACCATCATCGGCGGCATGCTGTTCGGCCTGTCGCGCAAGGTAGCCACGGAGTTCTCGTTCTTCCTCGCCATCCCGGTGATCTTCGGCGCGACGGTGTACGAGCTCTACAAGGAGCGCGCGTTGCTGTCGGTGGACGACCTCGGCATCTTTGCCATCGGCTTCGTGTTCGCCTTCATCGCGGCGTTCATCTGCGTGCGCTGGCTGCTGCGTTTTGTCGCCACGCACGATTTCAAGGCGTTCGCGTGGTATCGCATCGCCTTCGGCATCATCGTGCTGGTGACGGCTTACACGGGGCTGATTTCCTGGCACGCCTGACGCGCGGCGCGCAGGAATGAAAAAGGCGTGGCACTGGCGGCCACGCCTTTTTTGCTTTTGAGGGGTCCCGGCGACGGCGCCTGTCAGCCGCGCTTGCGGAACACCACGTCCCACACGCCATGCCCGAGTCGGATGCCGCGCTTCTCGAACTTCGTCACGGGGCGGTAGTCCGGCCGCTCGGAGAAGCCGTCGGGTGCATGCGACGTGTTGACCAGCGCCATCTCGCCCGACAGCACCTCGACCATCTGGTGGGCATATTCCTCCCAGTCGGTCGCGCAGTGGATATAGCCGCCCGGCTTCAGGCGGCTCGCCAGCAGCTTGACCAGCGGTGGCTGCACCAGCCGGCGCTTGTTGTGGCGCTTCTTGTGCCACGGGTCGGGGAAGAAGATATGGACGCCGTCGAGGCACTCTTCCGTCAGCATGTGGGCGACGACCTCCACCGCGTCGTGCGGGAGGATGCGCACATTCTCCAGCCCGCGCTCGCCGATCAGCTTGAGCAGGGCACCGACGCCCGGCTCATGCACCTCGCAGCCGAGGAAGTTGTCGTGCGGGCGCAGCCCCGCGATATGCGCGGTGGTCTCGCCCATGCCGAAACCGATCTCGAGAATGGCCGGCGCCTTGCGGCCGAACGTGGCCTCCCAGTCGAGCACCGACGGGGTATAGGGCACGATGAAGCGCGGGCCAAGTTCGTCGATGGCACGCTGCTGGCCGGTCGAGGTACGGCCGGCGCGGCGCACGAAGGAACGGATACGGCGCGGATGCGCGACGTCCGCAGTGGGGTCGTTGGCCTGACCGGCCGGTAGCGCCTCGTCGCCGGGCGTGCCGTCCGGGGCGTTGCTGGGGAGTTCGGGAAGCATGGCAACAAAAAAGCCGCCGGGCGGATCACCGGTCGTGCGGTGCATCCGATGTCAAAGGCGGCTCTTCTCAGTGTGGGGTGGAGCGGCAGGCAGGAACATTGGATGTCCTAACCCATTGATTAAAAAGCCATTTCCAGGCAACGGATTGCCGAAAACGGCCTCGATTATCGCATATATCGATGAGGTGCGGCGGTGCGGTCGGTTGGGGACGGGCGCCAGGAGTGCCACCAGCGCCCCCGGTCTGGAGGCAAAGAAGGATAATATTCTGGCTATAGCGGATCAATATTGCTGCAATATTGGCATTTGATGCAGGATGGCTGCCCGGTTGGACCGCGCGGCATCGTCTGTGAGGGATGGAACGTGTTAATATTCTGGCGATTACTAGTCGCAATAGCCAGAATATTAACAGCATGGCAAAGAAGACGGCCCCCCTCCTGCCTGCCACTAACCAGTTGCTCGTCGCCTTCGGCGAGCGGCTGAAGCTCGCGCGTCTGCGCCGGAAGCTGACGGCCAGGCAAGTCGCGGAGCGCGCCGGGATGTCGCCGATGACACTTCGCTCGCTGGAGGGTGGCAGTTCCGGGGTGACGATGGGGGCTTACCTGTCCGTCATGCAGGTCCTGGGGCTCGAGAAGGACCTCGCGATGCTGGGAGCGACCGATGAACTGGGGCGCCAGTTGCAGGATGCTCGACTTGTGCAGCCGGGTGCGCGCCGCGCGCCGCGGACCCTCGGCGCCGGGCGCCAGCACGTCGTGCGAGATAGTGCAGCCGCCCGCAAGCGCACATCCGCGAAGGTGACAAGCCGGGCAGCTCCGACAGAAACGGAGCGAACGCCAGCTTCCGGGCCGGACGCATCGCGGCCGCCCGGCACGACGGCGGCGGACCTCGCCGCGCTACTCAATCCGGTAAGGAAAAAGCGCGGGGAGCAGGACGAGCGATGACGATGATCGGCGTGTATGCAGACTGGGATGGCCTGCCGGAACCCGTACGACTCGGGCGCCTGCATGGCCGACGGACTCGCGCGAACGAGTTGTTCGAATTCCAGTACGACCCTGCCGCCCTGACGGCCCCTGAACTGGGACGCTGGCAGCTCGACCCGGCCATCGGACACTTTGAGGGTCCCCAGTTCCCAGCCCCGCCGCAGGACAGGTTCGGTGTATTCGCGGATTCGAGCCCGGATCGATGGGGGCGTTTGCTCATGGACCGTCGACTGGAGCGGGACGTTCGCGCCGGCCTTTGCCCACGGGGTACACGGCTGTACGAGTCGGACTATCTGCTCGGCGTCCACGATTTCTACCGCGTCGGCGCCTTGCGCTACAAACTGGACGACGAGGGCCCGTTCCTCGACGACCGTATCGATATGGCCGCTCCTCCGTTCGCCGAGCTCGATGCGCTCGAGCGGGCCAGCCGCGCGCTGGAAGAGGATACGAACAACGCGGCGCCGGAGGGCCAGGAATGGCTGCGCATGCTGATCGCCCCCGGCGGCTCGCTGGGTGGCGCCCGCCCCAAGGCAAGCGTCGTCGATGCGCATGGGCATTTGTACATCGCGAAGTTTCCGAGCACCCGCGACGACTACGACGTAGGCGGCTGGGAAATGGTCGTCAATGCGCTGGCTGTCGGGTGCGGCCTGAATGTTGCCACCGCCCAGGCTCGGAAGTTTGCGAGCGACCACCACTGCTTCCTGGTCCGACGCTTCGATCGTACGGACGAGGGCACGCGCCTGCATTTCGCTTCAGCGATGACCCTGACCGGCCACGTCGATGGAGACGATGCGTCCACCGGCGCCAGCTACCTGGAACTGGCGGAAGTCCTCATGCGGCACGGCGCCCGGACCAATGCCGACCTGCGCGAACTCTGGTCGAGGATCGTCTTCAACATCCTCGTCTCGAATGCCGACGATCACCTGCGCAATCACGGATTCATCCTTGTTCCGGGCCGTGGATGGCGGATCTCGGAAGCCTACGACATGAACCCTGCTCCTGTGGCTGACGGCCTGAAACTCAACATCACGGAAGCGGACAACGCGCTGGACCTCGACCTGGTACGCGAAGTGGCCGCCTATTTCCGACTGGGTCTGGCCGAAGCCGACGAGATCATCGACGAGTTCCGCGCCATCGTCGGGCAATGGCGAACCATTGCCGCAGGCCTCAGGCTGTCTGCGCGCGAGCAGGATCGAATGTCGGGAGCTTTCCGCCTTGCGGAAGATTGAGATGCCCAGGACCGCGTCGAGGCTGGCGCCTCCGGTACTTCCTGGCGGTCCGCAGAACTTGCTGGACTGGGGTGAGTGGAGCGGGCGATGGGAATCGAACCCACGTCTTTAGCTTGGGAAGCTAAGGTAATGGCCATTATACGACGCCCGCGAACCCGCAATTCTATGCGGGATGGCGAGAAGAACGCAAGCGGAATGCGCGCGGCGCAAGGATCACGTGCCCGGCCTCAATCTTCCCGCCCCCCACTCCGCACCCCCATCGGCGTCACCCCCACCCGCTGGCTGAACACCGACGTCATATGCTGCTGCGACGAGAATCCGCAGGTACTCGCGACCTCGCTCAGCGCCATGTCGGACCGCCGAATCAGCGCCAGCGCCATGTCCACGCGCCGTTCCGTGACAAAGCGATAGAGCGAACTGCCAGTCCGCGCCTTCACCCCGTCGAACACCAGGCGCAGCGGCAATCCCACCGCGTCCGCTATGTCCGCGCAGCCAATTGGCCTGCCGATGTGCTCGGTCACATACTCGCTCACCCGCCGGAATTCCTCGTCCGTGAGCCTTGTCCCGCGAGCCCGCCTCCGCGGCTGAAGATGCCGCGCCGCCTCCATCCACGCCAGCGTGGCCAGTGACTGCACTTCCGGCCGTGCCAGCCGCTCGCCGGACAGGATGCGCCGGCGCACGTACTGCGCGAGGTGCCGCACGCCGTCTGAATTCAGGTTCTCGCGGTTGCCCGACTGCCCGGAGAGGCGCGGGCCGTCGTCGATGACGGCCTGGAAGCGCTCGGGGTAGCTGAAGGCGATGAAGCCATGGCGGACTTCGGCGGCGTCGATGCGCAGGCGGGTGCCGGGAGGATGGTAGGCGAGGGTGTCGCCGCGGAAGAGCACCGGCTGCGGCGTGCCGTCGTCGTATTGCGCGGTACCCGCGATGCTGCCGAGTACCAGGCAGATGACGTCCGACTGGCAGACGTGTTCGAGCGAGTAGGGGAGGTCGGACGAGATATGGCAAACGAGTCCCGCCGAGTCGGTGGTCACGAACTGGTCGAACCCCCGCCGCCGGGGCAATGCCCGTGTTCCTGGATGCATGGCTGTCTCCATCTCCGTTGCGGCAGCCGTCTGTCGCGGCTGGCCGTCTGCGCTGCGAAGATTGCAGCCCAGGGCGCGCGCCCCGTCAAGCTGGCGGAAACCACTGCCGGCGGCCCGCGCTGACCGCCAGGCCGCATGGGGCCGTGATTGTTCGGCGGATCCGAACAGCATTTTCGCCGGACGACCGGTAATCGCCCGGGCTGGATTTCGCAGGAATCTGTAAAGCACGCGAATCTGAAAGACCCGCCGGCAGGCCCTCACTACATTCCCATCCAACGCGCCCCGTGGCATCGGCGGCGCGCCGGACCGCAGGACACCACACAAAAAAGGGAAGGGAGACAGGGATGCCAGTACCGGCAAGCGAGGGGAGGCGCGCGACGGGCGCGCGGCGCAGGGCGGCGCGGGCGGTGGCCGTGGGCGTATTGGGACTGGGTGCCGCGCAGGCGCAGGCGGCCGGCATTCCGTTCGCCACGGATCGTCCGCAGAGCTGGCAGTTCAGTTCGGACTTCGACGAGGCCTACAGTTCGTTCGGCCAGAACCTGCAATGGAACGACGACAGCCGTGCCTATGACAGCCAGGGGCACCGGGTCGCCGGCGCCGGCACGGATACCTTTGTCGGCCTGTCGACGCTGGTCCGCTACTGGAAGATCGACGGACTGCCGCACGTCGGCTTCAACGCCAACCTGACCGTGCCCCTCGTGCGCATCCAGGGCAACCAGTTCGCGGCCAGCGGCGTGGGCGACCCGCTGCTCGGGCTGCTGACCTGGTACAACCCGAAGACGACCACCACGCTCGGCATGCAGGCCTACGTGCAGGTGCCGGTCGGGCAGAGCAGCGTGACCACCAACACGTGGTCGTTCTGGCCCTCGGTTTTCTACGACGACTGGTTCGGGCACGTCAACGTCGACCTGCTGGTGGGCGGCATCCTGCGCGGACGCACGCAGCGCACTGGCGCCAACGACCTCGACGGCGGCGACACCTTCCACGTGAACTTCCGCCTGGGCTACAGCATCTCCCCGCCCGACCGGCCGTTCGCCATTCCCTTCCTGTCGATGGACTACCAGCGCACCGGCGGCACCACCGACCACACCACGGGGCTCGCGGTGCCCAACTCGTCCAACCGGGAAACCACCGTGGGCGCCGGCGTGCTGTTCCAGCTCAAGCCGGGCAGCTTGCCCTTCGTGAAGCAGAAGACCTACGACCAGTTCTCCATCCAGTATTCGCACGGCATCGCCGGCCGCAATACCGGCGTGACGAACGGCATCTTCCTGCAGGGCTGGCACTACTGGTGAGCCGCGCCCCGGTATCCGCCCCACTCGATTCGTATCAAGCCAGAAGAGGAGACTCTCGTGACCACTGAACAAGACAAGGACGGACCGGTGGCCTCGCGCCGCGGGTTCATGAAGATGGCCGGCGCCGGCGCTGCTGCTGCCGCCGCATTCGGCGCGACGACGCTGTCGGCCCGCGCCGAAGCGCAGACGAAGTTCGATGCCGAATACGACATCGTCGTCGTTGGCGGCGGTGGCGGCGGCCTGCCCAGCGCGCTGTTCTCCCGCTGGCTGGGCAACCGCGTCGCCATCATCGAGAAGGCGGGCAGCGTCGGCGGCACCGCCGCCAAGGCGGCCTTCTGGTACTGGGTGCCGAACAACGAGCCGATGCGCCGCGCCGGGATTGCCGACCCCAAGCCCGACTTCCTGCGCTACGTGGCGCGCCTGTCGCGGCCGGAGAACTACGATCCGTCGTCGCCGCGCTTCGGGCTGTCGGAGTGGGAGTACGAGGCCTGCGAGGCGATCTACGACAGCGCCTCGCCCGCCGCGGAACTGCTCGCCAGCAAGGGTGCGCTGCCCTATCGGCACGAAGGCTCGGTGCCCGACTACTGGGCCGAACTGCCGGAGGACAAGGCGCCCCGGGGCCGCGTGCTGTTCCCGAAGGACGGCCTGCCGAGCATGTCGGACGGCGGCCGCGTGGCGATCCGCACGCTGAGCGCGGCGGCCCGGCGCGACGGCGTGGACATCCGCACCGGCCATCGCGTACAGAAGGTGCTGCTGAACGAGGCCGGCGCGGTGATCGGCATCGAAGCCCTGACGCAGGAGGGCACCGTCTTCCGCGCCCGCGCCCGCAAGGCGGTGATCTTCGCCAGCGGCGGCTTCACGCACGATCCCGACCTGCGCCGCAACTTCCTGCACGGCGCGGTGTACGGCGGCTGCGCGGCGCCCACCAATGAAGGCGACTTCGTGCGCATCGCCAGTCCGCTCGGCGTGCAGCTGCGCAACATGAACTACTCGTGGATGGCCCCGATCTCGCTCGACAAGGCCGTGGCGCGCGACGGGTCGCTCTCGGGCATCTTCACGCCGGTGGGCGACTCGATGATCTACGTCAACCGCTACGGCCGCCGCGTGGTCAACGAGAAGCTCGCCTACAACGAGGTCTGCGCCGCCTTCTCCCAGTGGGACGGCGCGCGCGGCGAGTATCCGAACCTCGCGCTGATCGCGATCTGGGACCAGCAGGCCCAGCAGGGCTGCGCCAGCGAGGACTACGGCAGCCTGATCGTGCCGCCGGGCGGCGACGACCGCCACGTGATCCGTGGCAACACGCTGCACGAGCTGGCCGCCGGCATCCGCGAACGCATGGCGCGCTACAAGAGCGTGCTGGGCAGCATGACCACCAGCGACGACTTCGAGGCGACCCTGCAGGAGACCATCCGCCGCTTCAACGGCTTCGCGCGCAACGGCAGGGACCCCGACTTCCATCGCGGCGAGCGGATCGTCGAGAAGCTCTTCAATGGCACCGTCAGCAAGAAGGCGGGGCAGAAGAACGAGACGATGTGGCCGATCAGCACCCAGGGCCCGTACTACGCCGCGCTGATCGTGGCCGGCAATCTCGACACCAAGGGCGGCCCCAAGACCAACTCGCACGGCCAGGTGCTCGACGTGCAGGACAAGCCGATCAAGGGACTCTACGGTGTGGGCAACTGCGTGGCGTCGCCGTCGGCACGGGCGTACTGGGCCGGCGGCGGCACGCTCGGTCCGATCCTGGCCTTTGCCTATCGTGCCGCCAATGCCGCGCATGCCGAAGCGCCGCGCACCTGACAGGGAGGACGACACCATGACCCGCATTGCATTCACCGCACTGGCGCTTTGCGCGCTGGCCGCCTCGCTGCCCGCGTCGGCCCAGGACGAACTGACGCTCGGCAAGACGCTGACCACCAACAACTGCGCCGCCTGCCATACGTTCGGCAAGGGCGAGCCGAACGGGCAGGGGCCCAACCTGTATGGCGTGCTCGGGCGGCCGCTCGCGTCGGCGCCGGGCTTCCGCTACTCGGCGGCGATGAAGGCCGCCGCGCCCGGCAAGGTCTGGGACGAGGCCCTGCTCGACAAATGGCTGGCCGACACCCAGTCCGTGGCGCCGGGCAATGCCATGACCTACTTCGAGGGGGACGAGGTCCGGCGCAAGCGGATCATCGGCTACCTCCGCACGCTGCGCTGATCCCACCGATTCACCACCGATTTTCAACTGACCACCATTTCAACCGACCACCAGGGAGACACCATGGAAATCCGCACCATGACCGACGAGCAGCGCAAGGCCGTCGCACTGGAATACCTGCGCCGCATGGATCGCGGCGACAACTTCCTCGAACTGTTCGACGATCACGCCGAGGTCTTTTTCCCCAAGTGGGGCGTGGCCACCGGGCGCGCCGAGTACGAGAAGCTGTTCGGCGACCTCGCCAGCATCCTCACGCACATCAAGCACCACGTGACGTACTTCAACATCATCCAGCAGGGCGACATGGTGGTGCTGGAAGGCACCAGCCACGGCACGACGAAGACGGGCGCGGACTGGCGCGCAGGGGTGACGCACGCGGGACGCTGGTGCGACGTGTTCGAGATCCGCGACTTCCGCATCCAGCGGTGCTTCATCTACCTCGATCCGGACTACGCGGGGGCGGATACGGCGCGCTATCCGTGGCTGCAGGACGCTACCGCGTCGCGGGCGGTATAGGCGGGGGACGGAGCGGTCTATCTGGCATGCGCCGGCGCCGGCAGCGCCTTGATGGTCGCCTTGCCGTCCTTCTGCACGTCCGCCCGCGCGAAGGCGTCGAGGGGGATGGTGCGGATGGGCAGGCGCGGCACCACGATGACCGCTTCGCCCTTGAGGTTCCTGGCCCAGCAGCCGGTATCCCAGACGCCCTTGTCGCGATAGGCCGCGTAGAAGTGCATCACCTTGGCGCCGGACAGCGGCAGGTCGCACTTGCGGGCCGTGAAGAGCAGGACGGGATATTCGAGCTGGATGGACTCGCCCACGCGCATGTTGTCCGTGGGGTAGACGTAGGCGTCGTCGGCCGGGGCAGCCGAGGCGGCGGCCATGAGGGCGAAAGTGGGGACGACGGCGAGGGCGCGGGCCAGGGCGAGCGGTTTCATCGCGGGTAAGCGTTTATCGCTCGATTGTAGGCGCGCCGCACCTGTCGTCGCCGGGTGGCGCGGGGCCCGAATGTGGGGCGGCGCACGTGCCGGCGGCGGCGCGTGCGCTCTGCGTCAGGGCCGTTGCTGTACCGACAGGCGGCAGGCGGCGGTCTCGCCCTGTCCCGGGGCGAGCCAGCGCAGGCCCTGGCCGTTGTGGATGGCGTCGGGCAGGCCCAGCCACGGCTCGACGCAATAGAAGTCCGAATCGGCGTGCTCGGTCCACGTGGTGACGGCATGCCAGGGGACGCTGCCCGGCACGTCGAGCGTGAGCGTCAGGCGCTTGCCGGGCAGGTCGAGGGTGGCGGGCGCTTGCGCGTGCAGCACGTGGAAGGTGTCCTGCAGGCGGGGATCGTCGAGTGTATAGGTGGACTCGCCGGGCTCCGGCGCGGTCAGCGTGCCGTCGGGTTGCTGGCGGACGCGTCCGGCGGCGGGAAGCGTCAGATGCGCGGCCGGACGATCGCCGTGCGGCAGCGCGAAGTAGAAGTGGTGCCCGGCGTAGTACGGCATCGGTCCGGTGCCGGTGTTGGTGGTGCGCAGGGCGACTTCCAGCCCGTCGTCCAGCAGCCGGCAGGTCACCTCGAATTCGAATTCGAAGGGATAGCCCGCGCGGGTTTGCGGCGAGGCGCGCAGCGTCATCGTGATTGCGCGGCCGGGCTCGATGCCGGTGACTTCGAACACGGAGTCCCGCGCGAAGCCGTGCTGCGGCAGCATGTGGACATGGCCCGTCCGGTCGCGCCACTGGCCGGGCACACCGTCGACGAAATGGCGGCCGATGAAGGGGAACAGCAGCGGATTGCCGCCCCGGATCCTGGCGGGACGGGACCAGTCGGCGGGGTCGGGCCAGTAGAGCACGTCGTCGCCACGGCAGACCCAGCGCACCAGTCGGCCGCCATACTGCGGGGCGAGCAGCAGGTAGTCGTCGGCGGTGCCGAGGCGGATCAGGTCGTGGTCCTGGAAGCGGAAGGTGGGCTGGGACATCTTGCGGCGCTGGAAATGGCGAAGGAACGCCGATGATATCCGCGCCGCGGCAGTGATGTCCTAGCTGTTCACGTGGATGTTGTCGCGCACCAGCGGATAGACCTGCGCCTCCCACTTCTTGCCGCTGAACACCCCGTAGTGCCCCACGCCGGTCTGCACATGGTGCATGCGGCGATAGGGCCGCACGCTCGAACACAACTCCTGCGCGGCCATGGTCTGCCCGATCGCGCAGATGTCGTCGCGCTCGCCTTCCACCGTGAGCAGCGCGGTGCGGCGGATGGCCTCCGGCCGGACGCGGCGGCCCAGCACGTCGAGCGTGCCGAGGGCGAGCAGGAAGCGCTGGAACACAAGGCTGACCGTCTCGAGGTAGAAGTCGGCGGTCAGGTCCATGGTGGCGAAGTATTCGGTGTAGAACGCCTGGATGGCGTCGGCCTTGTCGTGCTCGCCGCGCTCGCGCAGGGTGTAGAGCTCGCGCAGGGCCTGCTCGTGGCGGTCCAGGTTCATGCTCATGAAGGCGAGCAGCTGGACGAAGCCCGGGTAGACGCGCCGGAGCGCGCCGGGGAAGCGCCATGGCACCACGCCGATCAGCGTGTTCTCGAACCACTCGATGGGGCGCTCCATGGCCAGTTCGTTGACGCGCGTGGGGTTGACCCGCGCATCGATGGGGCCGGCCATGAGCGTCAGGCTGGCCGGCTGGCAGGGGTCGTCGTCCTCGGCCATCAGGGCGGCTGCCGCCAGTGCGGCGACCGTCGGCTGGCAGACGGCCATCACATGCGCGCCGGGGCCGAGTGCGCGGAGGAACACCATGATGTGCTCCACGAACTCGTCGAGGCCAAAGCGGCCGCACAGCAGCGGAATATCACGCGGGTTGTGCCAGTCGGTAATGTAGACGTCATGATCGCGCAGCATCGTGATCGCTGTGCTGCGCAGGAGCGTGGCAAAGTGTCCCGACATGGGCGCCACCAGCAGCACGCGCGGCTGGCCGACGATGCCTTCGCGGCGCAGGCGGAGCAGGGTGCAGAAGGGCGTGCGCGTCACCACTTCCTCGGTCACCGCGACGGCGCGGCCGTCGACCACGACGGTATGGATGCCGAATGGCGGACGATGGTGTGTCAGCCGCGCCAGCGCGAGCACTTCGCATAGTCCCCGCACGGATCGCAATGACTCGCATCCGGCAAGGCGCGGGTGGCTGGCAAGGGTCGAGGCCGTGATGTCGGCCATGGCACAGCCTGGCTGCATCAGGTCAGCGTAGAGCTGGTACGCCTGGTAGAGCATGATTGTTCCCTGATGCGTGGAGGACCTCGGTTATCGCAAGTTATATGCCATTGGGGAATGAATGACACGGGCTTGGCATGGCCTTTGCGCGCTCCACCGCACGCATGAGCATCAGGCTGCCCATTCCGAGCATCGATCGAAAATTTCCGATGCCAGCGCGCAACAATGGCGCGCCGGCGCGGGTCTATGGCTTCAGAACGGTGCCGGCGTGCGCACCGGCCCGCACTGCGATTGTGCGGGGCAGGCGGCGCCGCCGGTGAATCTCCGGTTGGAGGGCTTTTGGCGTGACGCGGACAACCATGACCAAGACAACCATGAAGACAACCTTGACCATCAGCAGCAAGACCTATTCGTCGTGGTCGCTGCGCGGGTGGCTGCTGGCCCGCTTTTCCGGACTGGAATTCGAGGAGGTGCTGGTACCGCCGGACGACCCCGCCGTGCGCGCGGAAATCCTGCTGCTGTCGCCCTCGATCCTCGTGCCGTGCCTGCGCCATCAGGGCGTGACGGTGTGGGACACGCTGGCCATTGCCGAGTACCTCAACGAGATCCGGCCCAAGGCGGGGCTCCTGCCCGATGACGTCGCCGCGCGCGCCCACTGCCGCGCCATCTGCGGCGAGATGCACTCGGGCTTCGCGGCGATGCGCTCGGCGCTGCCTATGAACCTGAAAGGACACTTCCCGGGGCTGAAGGTATGGTCGCGGGCGCAGGCCGATATCGACCGCATCGCCACCATCTGGAGCGAGTGCCTGACGCGGTACGGCGGTCCGTATCTCTTCGGCAAGCGCAGCATCGCGGACGCGATGTATGCGCCGGTGGTCACGCGCTTCATCACCTACGGCGTGACCCTCGACCCGCAGCCGATGGAATACTGCAAGACCATCCTCGCCATGCCCGAACTGCAGGAATGGATCCACGCGGCACGCGAGGAACCGGACGAGATCAGCGAACTGGAAGTGGAGTTCTGAGCCGGCCGGGGCGCAAGGCCCCGGCGTCCCTCCGCTACGCCGCCACCGGCGGGTGCGCGGCGAGATACCGCATGGCGTACGCGAAGTACCACGGCAGGCATTCGGGGTTGGCCATCGCATCCGGATTGGCGATGCGTTCCGGCGGCTGCCCCAGCATCAGCTTCTTGACCGGCACTTCCATCTTCTTGCCCGACAGCGTGCGCGGCACGCCCGGCGCCTGCACGATCTCGTTGGGCACGTGGCGCGCCGACAGCGCCTCGCGGATGCGCGCGCGCAGGGTGTCGCGCAGGGCATCGTCGAGCGTCACGCCGTCGCGGAGCACGACGAAGAGCGGCATGTACGATTCCCGGCCGAGGTATTCGAGGTCGACCACCATGCTGTCGAGCACCTGCGGCAGGCCCTCCACCACGCGGTACAACTCGCTGGTGCCCATGCGGATACCGTGCCGGTTGATGGTGGCATCCGAGCGGCCATAGATGATCGCCCCGCCGCGCGGCGTGATGCGGATCCAGTCGCCGTGGCGCCATACGCCGGGGTAGGTGTCGAAGTAGCTGTCGCGGTAGCGCCTGCCGTCGTCGTCGCCCCACAGGAAGAGCGGCATCGACGGCATCGGCACGGTGCAGACCAGTTCGCCGACCTCGTCCATCACCGCACGGCCCTGCTCGTCGAACGCCTGCACGCCGGCCCCGAGGCAGCGGCACTGCATCTCGCCTGCATGCACGGGCAGCAGCGGACAGCCGGCCACGAACGAGCCGGCGAAGTCGGTGCCGCCCGACATCGGCGCGAGCCAGATGTCATCGCGCACGTGGCGGTAGATCCAGTCGTACGCTTCGGCGGGCAGGGGTGAGCCGGTGGAGCCGAGGCCGCGCAGGCGCGTGGTGTCGGCGATGGCCTTCGGCTCGACGCCTGCCTTCATGCACCCGGTGAAGAATGCCGCGCCGGCGCCGAACATCGTCACCTTCGCATCGTCGACGAAGCGCCACAGCGCGCCGGCGTCGGGCCAGGCGGGGCTGCCGTCGTAGAGCGCGACGGTCGCGCCGAGCAGCAGCCCGGCCACCTGCGCGTTCCACATGATCCAGCCGCTGCTGCTGTACCAGTGGAAGACGTCGTCCGGGCCGAGGTTGTTGTGGAACGCCATCAGCTTCAACTGCTCGATGACGATGCCGCCGTGGCCATGCACGATGGGCTTGGGCATGCCGGTGGTGCCGGACGAGTAGACGATCCACAGCGGATGGTCGAACGGCACGGATTCGGCCTGCAGCGGCACGTCGTGGGCGAGCACGTCGTCCCAGCGGTATTGCGGGATGTCGGCGCTGACGGGACGGCCGAGGGTCGGCACGACGATCAGGCCGGCCAGCGAGGGCAACGCGGCAACCAGTTCGGCGACGACCGGCGTGCGGTCGTGCGCCTGGCCGCCGTAGTGATAGCCGTCGACTGCGATCAGGACCTTCGGCGCGATCTGGCGGAAGCGGTCGGCCACGGCAACCTGTCCCATGTCGGGCGCGCAGCCGGACCAGATCGCCCCGAGGCTGGCCGTGGCGAGGAAGGCGACGATGGTGGCCGGAATGTTCGGCAGGTAGCCCGCCACGCGGTCGCCGCGGCGCACGCCCATCCGGCGCAGCGCGTGGGCGAGCGAGGCGGTCTGGCGTTGCAGCTCGGCCCAGCTCAGGTCGGCCAGCGGCCGGGCCTCGCCGGCGGAGCGGACGGCGGTGCCCGAGCCGTCGCCGACGTGGCGGAAGACCTGTTGGACGTAATTCAGGTGCGCGCCCTCGAACCAGCGCGCGCCCGGCATCTCGCGTGAGGCGAGGATGCGCGTGGGCGGCGTGTCGAAGCGCACGTCGAAATACGTGCGGACGGCGTCCCAGAAGGCTTCGAGGTCGGTGACGGACCACTGCCACAGGCTGGCGTAGTCGTCGAAATGCAGCCCGCGCTCGCGCGCGAGCCATTGCATGAAATGTGCGATCCGGCTGCCGTCGCGGAACGCCTGCGAGGGCGTCCACATCAGCGTGCCGTCTGCGATGCCGGTCATGTATCTCCTCCAGCGCCCGTCTGTCGCGAGCGTCCAGGTTGCAGGGAAGGGCGGGTGTCGGATATCGGCTAGCTATCGGCTATCGGCTATCAGATGCCGCCCAGGCACAGGTACTTCAGTTCAAGATATTCGTCGATGCCGTACTTCGAGCCCTCGCGGCCGAGGCCCGACTGCTTCACGCCGCCGAACGGGGCCACCTCGTTCGAGATCAGGCCGGTATTGATGCCGACCATGCCGTATTCGAGCTGCTCGGCCACGCGCCACACGCGGCCGATGTCGCGGCTGTAGAAGTAGGAGGCGAGGCCGAATTCGCTGTCGTTGGCGAGGCGCACGGCCTCGGCATCGTCATGGAAGCGGAAGACCGCCGCCACCGGCCCGAAGGTCTCCTCGCGCGCGATCAGCATGGTCTGCTTCGCGTCGGCCAGCACGGTCGGCGCGATGAAGCGCGTCGAGCCGAGTCCTTCCAGCGCCTTGCCGCCGGTGACCACGCGCGCGCCTTGCGACACCGCATTGTCGATATGGCGGCGCACTTTCTCCACGGCCTGGTCGTCGATCAGCGGCCCTTGCGCCACGCCGTCGTCGAAGCCGTTGCCAACCTTGAGCGCGGCGGCCTTGTCGGCGAGCTTGCGCACGAATTCGTCGTGGACCGAGGCGTGTACGTAGAAGCGGTTGGTGCAGACGCAGGTCTGGCCTGCGTTGCGGTACTTGGAGACGATGGCGCCTTCCACGGCGGCGTCGATGTCGGCATCCTCGAACACGATGAACGGCGCGTGGCCGCCCAGTTCCAGCGCCATCTTCTTGACGGTAGGCGCGCACTGGTTCATCAGGATGCGGCCGACCGGCGTGGAGCCGGTGAACGACAGGTGCCGGACGGTCGGCGATTCGCACAGTGCCTTGCCGATGTCGATCGAGTTGTCGGCGTCGCCCGTCACCACGTTGATGACGCCCTTCGGGATGCCCGCGCGATGCGCCAGCTCGGCCATGGCGAGTGCGCACAGCGGCGTCTGCTCGGCCGGCTTGATGACGATGGTGCAGCCCGCCGCCAGCGCCGGCGCGCACTTGCGCGTGATCATGGCGATGGGGAAGTTCCAGGGCGTGATCGACGCGCACACGCCGATCGGCTGCTTGAGCACCACCATGCGCTTGTCGGCCCAGGTCGAGCTCATCACGTCGCCGTTCACGCGCTTGGCTTCCTCGGCGAACCATTCGATGAACGAGGCGCCGTACGAGACCTCGCCCTTCGATTCGGCCAGCGGCTTGCCCTGCTCGGCGGTCATCAGTGCGGCGAGGTCGTCGGCATTGGTCACGAGCAGGTCGTACCAGCGGCGCATCAGGTCGGCGCGCGCCTTGCCGGTGAGCGCGCGCCAGGCGGGCAGGGCCGCGTCGGCGGCGGCGATGGCGCGTTCGGTCTCGCTGCGGCCGAGGTTGGCGACGTGGATCAGGATGTCGCCGGTGGCGGGGTCGGTCACCGGGAAGCTGGCGCCATTGGCGGCGTCGGCCCAGTGACCGTCGATGTAGGACTGGCTGCGGACCAGCGCGCGGTCCCGGATGCGGTCGAGTGCGTTGCTCATGTCGGGCTGTCTCCAGGAAAAGGAAAGGAGGCCCCCGCGGGCCTCCCGGACGACGCCCACCATGATAGCGGCGGTTGGATTTACTTGCCGCCGGGCGCCGTGAAGAGTTCCTCCCACAGGCCGTCGACACGGGCCTTCACGGCGGGGTCCATGACGATGGGACGGCCCCATTCGCGCGTGGTCTCGCCGGGCCACTTGTCGGTGGCGTCGATGCCCATCTTCGAGCCGAGGCCCGAGACCGGCGAGGCGAAGTCCAGGTAGTCGATGGGGGTATTGTCGACCAGCACGGTGTCGCGGCTCGGGTCCACGCGGGTCGTGATGGCCCAGATCACTTCCTTCCAGTCGCGCACGTCGATGTCGTCGTCGACCACCACGATGAACTTCGTATACATGAACTGCCGCAGGAAGCTCCACACGCCGAACATCACGCGCTTGGCGTGGCCGGCGTACTGCTTCTTCATGCGGACCAGCGCCATGCGGTAGCTGCAGCCCTCGGGCGGCAGGTAGAAGTCGGTGATCTCGGGGAACTGCTTCTGCAGCAGCGGCACGAAGACCTCGTTCAGCGCCACGCCCAGCACGGCGGGTTCGTCGGGCGGCTTGCCGGTATAGGTGGAGTGGTAGATCGGGTCGCGCCGCATGGTGATGCGGTCGATGGTGAAGACGGGGAACCAGTCCTGCTCGTTGTAATAGCCGGTGTGGTCGCCGTACGGGCCTTCGAGCGCGTGCTCGTAGCCGGACGGATGGTTCGGATCGGGCTGGATGTGGCCTTCGAGGATGATCTCGGCCGAAGCCGGCACGTTGAGCTCCGATAGTGTCGGCGTGAGGCAGCCCGCCAGCGCCGTGCGGCTGCCGCGCAGCAGGCCGGCGAACTGGTATTCGGACAGCGTATCCGGCACCGGCGTGACGGCGCCGAGGATGGTGGCGGGATCGGCGCCCAGCGCCACGGCGATGGGGAACGGCTTGCCGGGATTCGCCAGCGCGTGCTCGCGGAAGTCGAGCGCGCCGCCACGGTGTGCCAGCCAGCGCATGATGACCTTGTTGGGCCCGATCACCTGCTGGCGGTAGATGCCGAGGTTCTGGCGCTTCTTGTGCGGACCCTTGGTAATCACCAGGCCCCAGGTGATCAGCGGCGCGGCGTCGCCCGGCCAGCAGGTCTGGATCGGCAGCCGTGCGAGGTCGACGTCGTTGCCTTCCCAGACGACCTCCTGGCAGGCCGGACTGCTCACCCGCTTGGGCGCCATGTCCCACACGGACTTCACCAGCGTGAACAGCTTGCCCGCCTCGCGCAGTCCCCGCGGCGGCTCGGGCTCTTTCAGGGCCGACAGCACGCGGCCGATGTCGCGCAGGTCCTCCATGGTGGAGGCGCCCATGCCAAGTGCCACGCGATGTGTGGTGCCGAACAGATTGGCGAGCACCGGGACGCTATAGGTGTCGCCAGCACCCGATCTTGCGGGGCGCTCGAACACCACCGCCGGTCCGCCGGCACGCAGCAGGCGGTCGCAGATTTCCGTCATCTCGAGATGGGGCGACACGGGCGCGCCGACGCGCCGCAATTCCCCCATGCTCTCCAGCTGGCTCAGGAAATCTCGCAAGTCGTTGTATTTCATGGTGAATCCGGTTGTGATGCGGCATCGCGCCACGGCGTCCCCGTTCCTGCAATGTCGGGAAGGATACACATCGCGATGTCATCAACGAAAAAAAATCGCAGTTTGCGCAGAGTCAAATTGTAAGGATTCTGTTGCATAGGACCCTTCTGAAATTGCAGCGCACCCTAGGTCTGGACTGGGTTTGCGGCGCAGCGGGTGACGCCGGCACCGCAGATTCAGCGTTGTAACATATAACTGAAAGTGTGGTTCTGAGTCTTTCTTATTCTTGACTCGATATAAAAGGGTTCCTACAATCCGTTCTGCTCGATGGATTGTTGCGATGCAACATAGTTCGGCACCCTCGTCAAGAGGCGCTCGCCCGAACCATCCATTTCTGATCGAGAGTGCGAGTCCGTTAATACAGGAGACTCGACCGATCGCCTCCGGCAGCAGCCGGAGAGCTTTGAAGCATTCGCGGCAGGGCGCGCCCCCCCAAGGGCGTCGCTCCTGCTTCTAGTTGGGCGCATGGGGAGCGCCCACCAACAGATGCTGGCTGTCACTGCTAGACGGCGCGGCATCCTTACTTGAGTACGTTGAGATCGGGTGTGCATTGCAGTCGCACGCAGCGGGCAACGGATGGAGGTAAGTATGAGCGGTTGGAAAACCCTTCATCTTCCCGGCATCGGGCGGGCATTGCAGGTCCGCCTCAGACAGCCGGTACCCGGTGTGAGCCGGGCGCTGCAGATGCGCCTGGCGCATCCGGTGGCGGGCCGCGCATTGCGCGGTGGACGCCAGACATTGAAGTACGCGGTGAACGGCCTCGGGGTCGCTTCCGTGGTGGCAGCCGTATCGCTGTCGCTGAGCCAGGAATGGCGCACCATGATCGCCAGCCTGTTGGCGGGCGACGAGGCGCCTTCCGTGCTGATGGGGGCTGCGATGCCGCCCGGCGCGGCGCATGCGGACGATGCCGGCATGGCTACCGTTCGCGTGAACCCGGCCCTGTCGGTGCCGCCGACGTCGGCTGACGTGGCCGCGGCCAAGCTGGGCCTCACGCGGGGCCTGCCCACTGTGTCCGGCGTGGACGAGTGGAGCGCGGCCGCAGCCGCCAGGGTGCCCTCCGTGGCGCACCTGGCTGCGCAGATTCCGCTGCAGCGCGTGGCGCTCGACGCCCGCAACGGCAGCACGCTCGGCACGCCGCGCGAACAGGCCGCCGTGGCCGAGTACATCGCGCGAAAGTATCGCGTGGCGGCGCAGGCCACCGCGCAGCTCGTGAAGGCCGCCTATACGACGGGCCGCGAGGTCGGCATCGATCCGCTGCTGATCCTTGGCGTGATCGCCATCGAGTCGAGCTTCAACCCGTACGCCGAGAGTGGCGTGGGGGCGCAGGGCCTGATGCAGGTGATGACCAAGGTCCACGAGGACAAGTACCGTGCCGTGGGCGGCATGTCGGCGGCGCTCAACCCGTACGCCAACATCAAGATCGGTGCGCTGGTGCTGAAGGACTGCATTGCACGCGCCGGTTCGATCGAGGGCGGCCTGAAGTACTACGTCGGCTCGACGTCGAACACGGACGGCGGCTATGGCGCCAAGGTGCTGGCCGAGCGCGCGCGCCTGCGTCAGTTGCTGGGTGTGAGCAGCGTGGCCGCGTCCCATCCGGACGACAGCGCCGCCAAGGCGCCGCCGAGCCTGTCGGACAAGCTGGAAGCAGCGGGCATTCCGGGCCAGAGCGCCTGATTGCCTCCTGCGCCGGCGACGGCGGACGAGAAAAAGCCCACCTGGGATCAGGTGGGCTTTTTCTTTTTCTTTGCACAAGGTGAAGCGATCATCCGCCAGGGCCCGGGCTTGCTATGGCGCGAGCAGGATGTGTGCACCGATGTTGTTGTTCGCGGCACTGACACCCTGATCCACCCTGATCGTGTAGCTGCCGCGCGTCAGGTCCGTCGTGATCGTATTGTTCGTGAAGGCGGGGGCCTTGATGGCTCCCACCACCGATCTGGAGCCGAAGTTCCTGCCGGGATAGGAAAGCCTGTTGCCGGAGAAGCGGGTCACGCCGGCCGTGACATTCGGAAAGGGGCCCTCCGATCCCGGCTTGTGGTTGCTGATGAAGGTGTTGTCCTCGACGACGATTCTCGATCCCGCATCGATCGCCTGGAGTCCGACGCCGCTGCTCCGGATGGTATTGCCCCGCACGATGGTGTTCACCGTCGTCATGCTGCCGATACCTTCGGAGTACGCCGGGTAGATGCCGCCGTCGAGCGTGTCGATCCTGTTGTTCTCGATGACGGCGCCCGGCGCCGACAGGATGATCACGTACGGGTGGCTGTTCCCGGCCCGGCCCACGATTTCCGAGTTCCTGATGATGACGTTCTCGGTATTCCTGCCGTTATCGCCGCCGACGAATTGCGAGCCCTTGTTGTTCAGGAAACGGCAGCTGTCGAAGACCATCTCTCCCGTTCTCGCCGTCACGCCATCGGCGGGCGTCCCGTCAGGCTCGATATCGACACCCGCGGAAGGCGCGTGAGCGGGATACGCGCCTCCCGTCAGGCCGGTATTGCGGAACGAGGAGTTGGTGATCCGGAAATTCCGCGCCTGCATGATGCTCATCCCCTGGCGCGCGTTGTTGTAGGAATCGACGTCGTGGATGAGGCCGTTGAGGTCGGCCTTGAATACCCCGCCGATGAACAGGCCGTCGCAGGCAAAGTGATGGATCTTCAGATGGCTGAGCTCGTAGTCGGAACTCGCATTCGTCTGGATGCCGTGCGACGGTGTTTCATCCAGCGGATTGCCGTTCGGCGAGCGCGGCCGCGACATCTTGTCGACGTTGCCGTTGAGCTCGAGGCCCGAGATCCTGAAGTGGCTGGAATCCCGGATCTCGAAACCGAGCTGGTGCTGGTAGGAAGTCCATGACCCGCCACGGTTGTAGTCGTTGGTCATGTTGAAGTCGCCCTTGAAGGAGACCACCGACCCCGTGCAACCGATCAGGCTGAAGTTGCCTGCATTCAGGAGCCGGATATTCTGGTTCGCGTTTGCCCCGGCGCCGCCGGTGACGGCGTAGCGGTTGACGTAGTAGGTCCCCTTGGGGAAATAGACGATCTCGCGCCGGGCGAATCTGTGATTGGAAATCGCAGCCGCCATGGCCTGGAAGGCTTCATAGTCGTCCGTCGTGCCGTCCCCTCTGGCGCCGTAGGACGTGATGGCGCGCACGTTGGCATCCGGGTAGGCCTGTTTCTCGGCAGTCAGGAGCGGGCAGGGGTCGGACGGGGCCGAAGCACTTGCCGCGCCGGGCGTCGCAAGCGCGCCTGCCGAACATGCCATGGCCAGGATGGCGAACCCGGCGAGCTTCCACTTCTGATGTTCGTGCGACGATGACATGATGTCCCCAAGGTCTGGATACACAGCGGAAGCGGGTCGTCCGACAAGTCCGACAAGATATCCCAAAACCACCCCGGCGTTCGTTCGCCTCCCCCCAAAGGCAAAATGCCCCGAGGCTTTCGCCACAGGGCATTGCTCATGTTGCCTCACGCGGCATCAGGCAGGCATCAGGCAAAGAACTTCCGCAGCCGGGTCATGGCCTCCTCGATGTTTTCCATCGACGTGGCATACGAGATCCGGATGTAGTCGCGCGCCGTGTGCGGGCCGAAGTCCTGTCCGGGTACCATCACCACGCCGGCGTCGTGCAGCATCGCCTGCGTCAGCCGGTCGGCGTCGCCGGCGGCGGGGTGGTTGACGCCCCGGCAGTCGGCATAGACATAGAAGGCGCCGTCCGGCATCACCGGCACACGCAGGCCAAGAGACTCCAGCGCGGGCACGATGGCATCGCGGCGGCGGCGGAATTCGGCCTTGCGTTCCTCGTAGATGCCAAGCGCCTCGGGCGTGAAGCACGCCAGCGCGGCGTGCTGCGACACCGCCGACGGGCAGATGAACAGGTTCTGCGCGACCTTCTCGAAGACCGGCACGAGGTCGTCGGGCACCACCAGCCAGCCGAGCCGCCAGCCGGTCATGTTGAAATACTTGGAGAAGCTGTTCACCGTGACGACGTCGTCGTCCAGGCTCAGCGCCGTCACCGGACGCGCGTCGTACGACAGCCCCTGGTAGATCTCGTCGAGGATGGCGAAGCCCTTGCGCCGGCGCACCGCCTGCAGGATGCGGTCGAGTTCGCCGGGCAGGATCGAGGTGCCGGTCGGGTTCGACGGCGATGCCAGCAGCACGCCGCGCGTGCGGTCGTTCCAGTTGGCCTCCACCTGCGCGGCGGTCAGCTGGAAGCGCTCGGCCGGCCCGCTCGGGATCATGCGCGCCGCGCCGTCGAAGGCGGCGACGAAGTGGCGGTTGCACGGGTAGCTCGGATCGGGCATCAGCACCTCGGCGCCGATCTCGACCAGCACCGCGCACGCCAGCAGCAGGGCACCCGAGGCGCCGGCCGTGACGATCACGCGCCGGGCCGGCACGTCGATCCCGTACAGCGTCTTGTAGTAGCCGGCGATGGCCTCGCGCAGCGCGTGGATGCCGAGCGCGCCGGTGTACTGCGTCACGCCCCGCCGCATGGCGGCCTCGGCGGCGCGCACCACGGGCTCGGGCGCGGTGAAGTCGGGCTCGCCGATGCCCATGTGGATGATGTGACGCCCCGCGCGCTCCAGTTCGGCGGCCTGCTTGGCCAGCTCCATCACATGGAAGGCTTCGATATTGGCGAGGCGGGAGGCGGTGGCAAGGCGCTGCGGGTCCATATCCGGTGATGACTCGAAAGGTGGGAAAGCTCGGTGGAATGAAAAACACCCGCCGGGGCGGGTGTGTCGCCGGTCACTGACCGGCCTGGCTACGAGGCAGCGGTGCGCCGGCTCATCGCCGTGCGGCAACCTCGGGGGCACGCACCTGCGCGGCAACCTTGTCCAGCACGCCGTTCACATACTTGTAGCCCTCGACGCCGCCGAAGGTCTTGGCCAGTTCCACGGCCTCGTTGATCACGACCTTGTACGGGATGTCGAGGCAGTGCACCAGCTCGTAGCTGCCGATCAGCAGCGCGGCGCGCTCCACCGGCGACAGTTCCTGCACCGTGCGGTCCAGGTACGGCTGGAAGGCGGCCGTCAGACGTTCTTCCTCGCGCACCGAGCCGTTGAGCAGGGCGTCGAAGTGCTCGCGGTCGGCCTTGTTGAAGCCTTGCGCGTCGTGCAGGTGAGCCTGGATGGCGCCGATGTCGTTACGGTTCAGCAGCCACTGGTAGAGCCCCTGCAGGGCGAGCTCGCGCGAGCGGCGGCGCGCGCTCTTGGGCGGCGCCTTGGCTTCAGTGCGGGCCCCGGCAGGCTTGGCGCCGGCCGGCTTGCCGCCTTGTTCCGGCGTATCACTCATCATCTTCCTCGTCGTCTTCGTCGTCGCCATGCTCGCGCAGGCCGTCCAGCGCGGCGACCAGGTTGGCCATTTCCACTGCGGCGCGGGCGCAGTCACGGCCCTTCTCGCGGGTGCGGGCATGGGCCTGCTCGTCGGTCTCGACGGTCAGGATGCCGTTGGCGATGGGCAGGTTGAAGTCCAGGCCGACGCGGGTGATGCCGGCGCCCGACTCGTTCGAGACCAGCTCGAAGTGGTAGGTCTCGCCGCGCACCACGGCGCCGAGCGCGACCAGTGCGTCGAACTGGCCGCTTTCGGCCATCTTCTGCAGGGCCAGCGGGATTTCCAGCGCGCCCGGGACGGTCACGACCAGCGTGTCCTCGCCCTCGACGCCGAGCTTTTCCAGTTCGGCGACGCAGGCTTCGAGCAGTTCGGCGCAAACCGGCTCGTTGAAGCGACCCTGCACGATACCGATGCGCAGGCCTTCACCGTCGAGATTGCTGGGGTAGAAGCCGTGTTCCATATGGAGTTCTCCGTTGTTCGTTCGGCGGCAGCGCTGCGTTGGCAGGCGCCGCCAGGAATGGTTGGTGTGTGCTTACAGCTGGTCGCTGCCCGGCACGTAGCCGGTCACTTCGATGTCGTACCCGCCCATGCTCGGCATCTTCTGCGGCGAGGTCAGCACGCGCATCTTGCCGACGCCGACGTCCTTCAGGATCTGCGCGCCCATGCCGTAGGTGCGCAGGTCCGGCTTGCGTCGGGGGCGTTCCTGCGGGGTGTCCAGCGCGGAGAACTGCGTGAAGAGCTGTTCCGTCGTGTCGCCGCAGTTCAGCAGCACCATCACGCCGTTCTCGGCCTTGCCGATGGCTTCCAGCGCGGCCGGCACGCTCCACGAGTGCGTGGTGCGCGAGACTTCGAGCAGGTCGAGCACGGACAGCGGCTCGTGCACGCGTACCACCGTCTCGGAGTCGGGCTGCGGCTTGCCCTTGACCAGCGCCATGTGGGCATTGCCGGTCGGCTTGTCGCGGTAGGTGATGCCGTGGAAGGTGCCGTACGGGGTGTGCATGGTGCGCTCGCCCACGCGCTCGACGATGCTCTCGGTGCGGCTGCGGTAGTGGATCAGGTCGGCGATGGTGCCGATCTTCAGGTCATGCTCCTGCGCGAACTCGATCAGGTCGGGCAGGCGGGCCATGGTGCCGTCGTCCTTCATGATCTCGCAGATCACGGCAGCGGGCGTCAGGCCGGCCAGCGCGCCCAGGTCGCAACCGGCTTCGGTATGGCCGGCGCGGATCAGCACGCCGCCCGGCTGGGCGGTCAGCGGGAAGATGTGGCCCGGCTGGACCAGATCGCTCGGCTGGGCGTCCCTGGCCACGGCGGCCTGGACGGTACGCGAGCGGTCGGCCGCGGAGATGCCGGTGGTCACGCCCTCGGCCGCCTCGATCGACACCGTGAAGTTGGTGCCGTGCTGGGTGCCGTTGCGGGTGACCATCGGGGTCAGGTTGAGCTGGCGGCAGCGCTCCGCGGTCAGCGTCAGGCAGATCAGGCCACGGCCGTACTTGGCCATGAAGTTGATGGCTTCCGGCGTGACGAAGTCCGCTGCCAGGACCAGGTCGCCCTCGTTTTCGCGATCTTCCTCGTCGACGAGGATGACCATGCGGCCGGAGCGGATGTCGGCAATGATTTCTTCGGTACGGGCGATAGTCATGGCGGGGCGGCAGTACAGGAAAAGCGGAACGGACTCAAAAACGGCAGCGGACCGGGATGGAGGACCGGTGCCGGCATGGACGGCGGTGGGTGAGGGGCCGCCGGGACCCTGGCCGGTCTGTGCGGATAATGCGGTCAGGATCGGCAGTCAAGCCCGATATTGTACGCCAAGGCGGGGGATAGCCGGTGGAAACGGGACGTTTCGGAATGCCGGCGGGAACGCCTGCCTGGCCGCCTTGCCGGGCAGGCCGAAGCTCATCGACCGGACTACTGGAGTGCGCCGCCACGTCCCTGGGCTGCAAAGTGTTCTTTTCGACGCATGAACCAGCGTGGAGCGCCGGTTTCACGCCGGGCGGTGCGGCGCGCACAGCGTGTCGGCCGCCCGCCTGATCGCCTTCAATATCCGGGGGAAGGTGCCGCAGCGGCAGGCGATGTCCCGCATCGCGTCGTTGATCTGGGCGGTCGTCGGCGCCGGGCAGCGCGAGAGCAGGGCATCTGCGGCAATGAGCTGCGCGCTCTGGCAGTAGCCGCACTGCACCACGTCCAACTCGATCCAGGCCTCCCGCAACGCACGGGCGACGGGACCGTCGAGCCCTTCGATGGTCGTGATGCGCGCGCCGTGCAGCGACCCGACGGTCAACTGGCAGGACTGCTGCGCCTTGCCGTTCATCAGCACCGTGCAGGCGCCGCACACGCCGATGCCGCAGCCGAACTTGGTGCCAGTGAGGTGCCGCTCGCATCGCAGCACCCAGAGCAGCGGGGTTTCGGGGGGCGAATGGATGTCTACGGTCTTGTTGTTGATCGTGAGTTGCACCATGTGTCGCCCCCCTGGGGTTCGGCCCGGCGCGGATCGCCGAGCCTGGTGGCTTCGATGGCCTCTGCGATCACTGCCGCCGAGTGCGCCGCTTCAAGTGTACGTTCGCTGTGCCGTCGCACCAATGCGTGCTGCGTGGGCGCATCGACATCCGGTCAAACGAGCGGCTTGTCCCCATCGGCGGACGCCGACAGCATCCGTTCCACATACCGCGCGATCAGGTCGATTTCCAGGTTCACCGGGCTGCCCGCCTTCAGTTCCTTCAGCGTGGTGACTTCCACGGTGTGCGGAATCAGGTTGATCGAGAACTCGCAGCCGTCGGCACCGTCTGCAACCTGGTTGACCGTCAGCGAGACGCCGTTGATCACCACCGAACCCTTGTAGGCCAGGTAGCGCCCCAGTTCGCGCGGGGCGCGGATGCGCAGTTCGTGGGACTCCCCGACCGGCGCAAAGCGAACGACCTCTCCCAGTCCGTCGACATGGCCGGACACGAGGTGACCGCCGAGGCGATCCGACAGGCGCAGCGCTTTTTCCAGGTTGACGGGGCCGGGGCGATCGAGGCCGACGGTCTTGTCGAGCGATTCGCGCGAGACGTCCACGTCGAACTGGCCGGGGCCCATGGCGACGACGGTCATGCAGGCGCCCTGGATGGCGATGCTGTCGCCCAGCCCTACATCGGACAGGTCGAGCGCGCCCGCATCGACGCGCAGCCGCACGCCGGCGCCGGTCGCGCCCAGCGGGTTGACGGATTCAATGCGGCCGACTGCCGCGACAATGCCAGTGAACATGATGACTGTCCGTTTGGTTGCTTTGTGAAGTTTGGAAATGTAGCCGGGTCTCAGGCATCGCTGCGGCGAGCGATCAGGCGCAGGTCGTCGCCGATCTGCCGTACGTCGTGCCAGCGGAATTCGGCGGCATCCTGCAGGCGGTTGAGCGGCGGCAGGTTGAACATGCCCTGCGCATCGCCCAGCAGCCTGGGTGCGAGATAGACCAGCAGTTCGTCGGCACAGTGCTCGCGGATCAGCGAGCCATTGAGCTTGAAGCCGGCCTCGACGTGCAGTTCGTTGATGCCGCGCCTGCCCAGTTCCTCCAGCATCTTCCGCAATTCGACCTTTCCATGCGGATTGGGCAGCACCACGACCTCGGCGCCCCGCGCTTCCAGCGCGCGCCGGCGGGCGGTGTCATCGATGGCGCAGAACACCAGCACCGGGCGTGCGAACTCGCCGGTGTCGGGGGTCAGGATGCGGGCGTCGAGTGGGACTTCCAGGCGGGAGTCCACCAGGACGCGCTGGGGCTGGCGGGGTGTATCGACGGCGCGCACGGTCAGTTGCGGATCGTCGTCGCGTACCGTGCCGATGCCGGTCAGGATGGCGCAGGCCCGCGCCCGCCAGGCGTGGCCGTCGTCGCGGGCGGCCTGTCCGGTGATCCACTGGCTGGTGCCGTCGTGCAGGGCGGTTCCGCCGTCGAGCGACGCAGCTACCTTGACCCGCACCCACGGCAGGCCGCGCGTCATGCGCGAGATGAAGCCGATATTCAGGTCACGCGCCTCTTTCTCGAGCAGGCCGCAGCGCACGTCGACGCCGGCGTTGCGCAGTCGCTGCAGGCCACGGCCCGACACGGACGGATTGGGATCTTCCATAGCCGCCACGACCCGGGTGATGCCTGCGCGCACCAGCGCGTCGGCACAAGGCGGGGTGCGGCCGAAATGGCTGCAGGGTTCCAGCGTGACGTAGGCGGTGGCGCCGGCCACGTCGAAACCATTGGCGGCGGCGTCCTTGAGCGCCTGGATCTCGGCGTGGTCTTGTCCGGCCGGCTGCGTGAACCCCTGCCCGATGATCTGCCCGTCCCGGCTTAGCACACAGCCGACACGCGGGTTGGGCGTAGTGATGTACATGCCACGTGCCGCAAGGGCGAGCGCCTGTTGCATGGCCGCGTGATCGGATTCGGAAAACATGGAGTTGGCTGCTTCCTGCCTGAATGATTGACGCCACTGACGCCGGTGGCGCAGGGAGGGCGAGCGGGCGTTCTGGCTGGGTGTCATGACGGCTCCGCCACGTCGACGCTGTCGCAGGCGCTGTCGCGCCCCGGCGTACAGAGCCGGATCCGCCCCTGTGCGCCCAGCCTGACCTGCCGCTGCACATCCCGGCAGCTCACCGCGATGGTGGCCGCCTGGAAGCCGCCCGATTCAGACCGAGAGTATCCCACAGCTGTGAACCGGAGCGCATGGCCCCCTTGCTCGGTCTGGCGCAGGGTAACTTGCAGGCAGGTGTCCGCGAGCCGGCCCGCGGCGATCGGCTGGTTCGCACTGGCCGGCCGTACCTGCCAGCCGCCGCTGAAGGAATCGGCGCCCCCCAGCGGCTCGACCAGCACCTCCTCGCGCCGGGCCATGGCAGCGCTGCGGGCGAGGGCGAGCGCGCCTGCAAGCACGTCGGCGGTCTGTACGACCATCTGGCGGGCGATGAGCCGCTGCAGGCTCGGGGCTGCAGCGGCCGCCAGGATGGCGAGGATGGCCAGGCCGACGAGCAGCTCCGCGAGCGTGATGCCCGCGCAGCGCGGGCGGATCGTGTGCGTGGTCTTCATATCAGCAACCTTTGGGCATGGGGCCGGCTGTTCCGTTGTCCGCCAGGACGGCCAGCCACTGGCCGGAACTGCGCAGCACCAGCGCGCCGCAGCGTGCATCCGGACGCACGGGCTCGGCGCGCAATTCGACGCATGTCTCCAGCCCCGCGCCGGGGCAAGGGCCGGCGTACAGCCGATGGTGCGGCGCGCTGCCGTCGGGGATCGGGCGGGGCCACTCGCCATGTACCGACGATCCGCCGGCTTGCGCTGCAAACGTCGACGCGGCGAGCGCGTGGCGTTCGAGCGCCAGCATCGCGGCGATCATTCCGGCGCGCGCGCTGGCGCGGCGGCTGTGCTCGACATGTCGCTGCCAGGTTGGTACGGCAATGGTGGCGAGGAGAGCCATGATGGCCAGGACGACGAGGCATTCCATCAAGGTAAAGGCCGCGTGGCGTCCGCTGGTGGAGGAGGCGTTCATGGCTGCTTGTCGGAGCCTGGGGAGAGTTCCCGCCAACTGAGCCGCCCGCGCCGTTGGCTGATCGGCACTTCCGTCAACGTGCTGGCGGTGTCGTTGCCGATGCGGAGGAGTTCGATGGTCCCCGTATCGCGCATGGTGGCCCCGGGTCGAGGCCCGTCAGCGGTCTCGCCCCATGTCGTGCGGGCGACAACGACCTGTCCCGGGCCGATGATCTGACCCGTGACATATGGGGCGACTGCGCCGGCAAGGGACACCGATTCGCCGGATGCGGCGTGAATCAGGTAGACCCGTTGCTGCCCGTCTGGCGCGCGGGTAACAAAATGCAGATAGCCCGGCCCGGAGGCCGTCAGTTCCGTGACGGCTTCACCCTGGCGCGGCAGGGTAATCTGCCAGCCGGCTTCCGCGTCCGCCGGCCCCGCGCCGAGCAACCTGACGCCGCCGGCGGTCGATTGCACGGAGATCTGCCTCGGCGGAGCGCCCACGCCCGTGCCCCGGTCGGGGATGGCATTGACCTGGCCGCCCAGGGCCTGGATGACCAGCACGCCGTCACCGATGCCGAATAGCAGCGGGGCTTCGGCATCCTCGTGGTGGGTCCGGCTCGCCGGCCCGCGCAGGCATCTGGGGCGGCTGCTGGCCAGTTGCGCGAGCGGGGCGGAGAGATCGTGGCGCCAGAGGCGCCCGGCCGAGTCCGTGACATAAGCCGCCAGCGCCTTGCCGGCAAAGCTCGCGCGCACGGTGATGGCCAGCGGCGAGGCTGCCGGCGTGGTTGTCCCGCAGCCGGAGGGCGGCAGCGGCAGCAGTACCGGCGCGAACCGGCCGCTCCACCCCGAGCCGCCCTGGTCGAGCGGCAGCAGGGCCAGTCCGCCATTTGCCGACTTCGTGGCGGCGACAGTGGTCACGGCGAATGGCCGCAAGCCGTTGTCCTCCGACAGCAGCGCCACGCGCACGGGACCGCGCGCGGACAGGGGGAGCGTGTCGGACGCGGCCAGTTCCCCGAGCAGGCGAAATGGCGGAAGGGCCGCCAGGTCCGTGACATCCAGCACGAACAGGCCCGCATCGCCTAGCCGGCCGGCATGTGCAGGCACGCCGCAGAGCAGGAGCGTGCGCCACGTGCCGGAGACCTCGACGTCCGCTGCTTCCGGTCGCGGACAGACCGGGGGCGGGATGCGGGCCGCCGCGTCGGTGAGCGCAGCAGCATCGCGCAGGGCGAGGCGCGGCAGGTAGGCAATGCGCTCCAGTCCCGTGTGGGCGTCGAAGCCGTGGAGCAGGCCGTCGGCAGTGCCGAGCCACGTGACGAACGGGCGGTCGGCATGCTGCTCGCGAAACCGGCCATGGCCGGGTTTGCCGGGATGCCAGACCGGCGGTGCAACGACCAGCAGGCGATTGCCCTGCGCGTTGCCGAGCCGGGTATCGCGCCGGCGCATATCCCTCTGACCCGCCTCTCCGCGCAGCCATGCGAGCCGGCTCTCGCCGCGATTGTCCGGCTGGGTCGTCCTGGGGGACTGGTCGAGCCAATGCCGTGTGGTGTCGTCCAGTGCTGTCCAGTGGAGCGGCACCAACTGATCGGGTGGGCCGAGCGAGGTGAAGACCTTCCGTGACGCTGGCTGCCGCTTGTCGAGCAAGTCGCCGGCTTCCCAGAGCTGGGACCCGGGCAGCAGCGTCTGGCCCGGCTTGCGGCTGGGTACAGCCAGCGCACGCAGACGCCCGGTCCAGGGGTAGGCCCCGTCTTCGGCGACGTAGGCGAGCGGCAGGTGTCCGGGCGGCGGCAAAGCGAGGGCATGGAGGGACGCCAGCACAAGCGCGACGGCTACGGCAAGTCGGGAAGAAGGTCGGTGTCGACAGGTCATGGTTGTATGACGGTCTGCAGTACGGCACGGGTGGAAGCGGTGCGGCCAAAGCCGATGGCGGTGATACGTAACCGCGGCGGTCCCGTGGATGCGGAGCCATGCAGTAAAGCCCCGGCGGGGCCGTCGTCGAGAAGTTCGGCGACGTAGCGGGGTGGCAGGGCGCCGGCAGACGGGCCGGGCGGGGATGCGCCGGTGAAATGGCCCATGGGGATGCCTGTTGCCTGCGGCGGCTGGTTTCCCGATAGCCACGCCGTCCAGACCGGGGCTTCGCCGGGCGTGGTGTGGCACAGCCCGCCTTGGGCGCCTTCGCCGCAACGCCCCGGCCACGCGTCGAAGCGCGAAGAAGCGGGCCCCTGTCGCGCGGCGGCGAGCAGTTCGGTCTCGGCGTCGAGCAATGCGGCCTCGGCGGCCTGGAACGCGACCTGCCGGTCGATCTGCCAGGCGGCGACCTGTCGCCCGGTCAGCAGGAACAGCAATGTCGCGGTTGCCGTCGCGACTATCAGGAGCAGCAGGGTGGCCGTGAACAGGAGCACCACCGCGCCGTGCTGGTCGGGCCTGAATGGGGTCAGCACAGTGTTTCCTTGCAGGGCGGAGGATTGCGCAGGCGGATCGTGGTGGCAAAGGTCCGGCGCATGCGCGCTGGCCGGGTGGGCGCGGTCACGCCGAGATCCGCCAGCGCGCGATTGGGGCCCGGCGGCAGCCCGGAGGCAAGGGCAGAAAAGTCCGGCTGCTGGCCGCGCAGGCGTAAGGCGACCTGCACTGCGACGACGCCATGCCAGGCGGTATTCGCTTGTGCCTGCAACTCGGTGGCGGTCAGGAAGGTGTCCGGCAGGCCGTCCCCGTTGGCATCGATGCCGTAGCGCAGTTGCATCGCCTCCACGCCGCGAACCAGTGCGCCCGACGTCCAGCCGTTGCCGTCGATGCGCCCCTGGCGCCGGGCGGGGTAGCGGCACATCAGTTGCGGCTCGCCATCGGCGTCCGCGGCGATGTACAGGAGGTTGGTGGCGGCATAGTCCGGCGCGGCCTTTCCAGACCATCGAGCCGCGACCGGCGAGCCGCTGCAGTCGATCATGGCTCCGTCGGGCAAGCCGGGGTCGGCATGCATTCCCGTACCGGTGAACCGGATCAGGACCGCGTCGCTGCCATTCGGCCCGCCGCGACCGCATTCCGGCGTTGGTCCGATTTGTGGCTGGCCGCAGTTGTCCCTTCCGGCGATGACGGGCGGGCCCGCCGGCGGGGCGACATTGGGCCAGCCGGCCTGGCGAACCAGTGCGCCGATGACGGCAAGTGCGCGTTGTGCCCGTTCTTCCAGCAGGACTACGTCGACGACGGTCCTGTAGGCAAGCAGAGCTGCATGGAAGGCGGCAGCCGCGGCGGCCGACACGAGCAAGCCGATGGACAGGCCGACCAGCGTCCCGATGAGGGAAAAGCCGCGCGACCGCTGTGAGACGCGCTGCTTCATCTTGCCGGATCCCGGCCGGGCGCTCCGGCGGGCAAGTCCAGTTCGGCGCGTTCCTCGGCCAGCCGCGTGGCATGCGCCAGGGCGTTGTGCTCGCGCAGCCAGCCGAGGCCCGCGGGCGCGAGAGACGCCAGTGGGATCAGGCCGAGGCTGAGGACGATCAGGCTGTAGAGCGCTCCGGCAAGGCTGTAACCATTGCGCTGCGATCGGGTGGCTGGGGGTGTGGACGGTGGCACCGAGGGCTCCTTGGCAGAGGGAGCCCTACGATAGCCGCCACACGGGGTGTCAAACGTGGCGGATTGTGAACGTCGGTTAAGGTCGCCGGAAAGTATTGCCGCAGCACTGCGACATCCGGTCTGTCAGGCGAGGCATTTCCGAGGTTTGCAACCAATGCCCCGCCGGCTTCAGTTCCAGCAGTCGGCTACCGTGCCGATGCTGCTGCCCTTGGTGTTGAGGTAGTCGATGGTGAGATTGCCGCAGGTGGTGTCGGCCCGCACAGGCGTGGCCGTCAGCGTGTAGGAGGTGGCAATGCCAGGTGTGCCGGCCGCGACGGTGATCATGTACGCGGAACCGGAGCAGGAATCGGACGACGGAATGTTCGTACCGGTGCACACCGATTGCTTGAGCAGACCCGGATCGGTCGTGTACTGATTGTTGACGGTGAAATACCGTTCCAACGCTCCTTGCACACGCATCAGCGCAGCCTTGGCCTCGGTGCGGCGGGCCCGCTCGACGTAGCGGGTGTAGTTGGGGATGGCCACGGCCGCAAGGATGCCGACGATGGCAACGGTGGCCATCAGCTCTATCAGCGTGAAGCCGCGCGCGCACCGGCTGGCGGGCGCGGCGGCGCGGAGGAGCGACTGGCGGCCGGCGCGGGAAGGAATGCGGTCTGGCATCTCGGTTCTCCTCGTGGGTTTCAATGGAGTATCTCGCGCCACGACAGCCGGCCGGTCGGCGCACCCGCGCTTTCCGTGACGGTTTCCTGGTTGCCGCTGGTGCCGGTCAGGAACTTGCATTCCCGGCCTTGTCCGCACTTCGTGACGGTAGGCTGCGGCGCGATGCCTACGCTCGACTGGACTCCCGAGACCGGGATATTGCCCGAGCCACCGTTGAGATAGTCACCACCGCTGAAGGTGCCGTCGCCGTTGACGTCGAACGGGCTGACCGTCAGTCGTTGCCCGCTGAGCGCGTCAAGTTCCATCAGCCAACTGGTGCCGCCGTTGGCGCAGGAGTTGTCGAGCGGAATCAGCGTCACGAAGACGATGCGGCTACCGCGTACCTGAGGGTTGTAGACGACGCGTTCGCCCTGGGCCCCACTGACGGGCGAGACCAGGTTCATGTACCAGCCACGCGTCCCGGTGGGACTTAGCTGAACTGTGTTGGCGCTCGTCAGGCGGTAAATCGAGCCATCGGTATTCGTGACTTCCTTGTCGATCGTCTGCTGGACCAGTGAGGTGCGCGGGATGGTGGTCTGCGTGGCGACGTTCTGGTCCCAGAGGCCATAGAAGGTCTGGACCTGACGGCTGGTTGGATCGGTCACGTCGATGTAGCGGCCGGTGCCGAACAGCACCATGTAGCCGGGCTGTGCGGCTGGCGCCCGGATCACGTCCACCGACGACGTGATCGGTTGCGCTTGTCCGCCGGCGTTGGCGTCGGTCGCCACGAACAGCGGCGCATTGGCCGGCTGGCGCTGCCAGGCCGACGGCGAGGCGTTGCGCACGTCGAACTTCCACAGGTTGCCGTGCAGGTCACCGGCGTAGATGTAGTCGGTGGTGCCGTCCCCGTCGACGTCGGCGGGGAAGGGCTCCGACATGCCGTTGTTGTTGCCGTCATAGCTGGCCGGGATGGAGAGCTTGACGTAGTCCGTGCCGTTGACCCACGATTTCGACCCTGCCGGCCGGTCGAGGAAGACGACGAAGACCTTTGCCGAGCCGGTCGTGGCGTTGTACCCATTGCCGAAAATGGCGGCCCAGCGCCCGCTCGCCAGCTTGATGATGGAAGGCTTGCCGAAGGTGAAGCCGAGGTCGGCGTCGTTGGCGCTGGTGAATTCCCACAGCACCTTGCTGGCGGCGGCGCCCTCGGTGACTGCGGTGGGATCGGTCACGTCGAGCGCGTAGATGCCCCCGCCGCCGGCGTTGAGCCCGCCGACCAGGATGGTCGTCCAGTTGCCATTGACCTGGGCGTCGGCGATGGCGGGGGTGCCGTCCACGTAGTAGGCGTGGGAGTAGGCCGGGTCGGTCAGCGTGGCGAGCTTGCCATAGAGGGGCGAGGGGACGTAGGCGAACAGCTCCTTGCCGGCGTCGCTTGCGCTGCTGGTGTCCGAGCTTGCCGAGAAGGCATGCAGCATGCCGTCGTTGGCGCCCACGTAGAGCATGGGCTTGCGCGACTTGTTGGCGGTGGCGAAGGCGAGGTAGCTGGCGTCGGCGTAGCCGGCGCTCGGCGGTCCCACATACTGCGGGCTGGAATTGACGATGTCACCGAGCAGCGTATTCGGACGGACGCGGAACTTGCCTGTCGCGCGGCCCTCGTTGCTCTGGTCGCCACGCACCCAGTTGAGTTGCGACTGGCTGACCAGGGTTTTGTAGGTGGCGGGCAGGCTTCCCCAGCGGAACGGGATGCCGGCCGTGGTCGAGCCAACGGTGTTGTCATAGGTCAGGATGGCTCGGCCATTGGGATCGGCGCCGCGCAGCAGCGCACCGGCATCCCACAGGGCCGGATAGGTGACCACGCCGCTGTTGCTGACCGCGTACGCCTGCAACTGGCCGGACCATTCCGTGGCGTTGAAGCGCGCCTGGTAGATGCGCGAGCCGGTGGTGAGGGAAGACGAGTTCGTGGCGACCGACGAGGCGGAGGAGGTCTGCAGGATCGAGATGAAGGCACGCTCCAGCGCGCTGGCCAGCGCGGCCGGGTCGTTGGCGTAGAAGTAGTTGTCGGGCAGGCCGTCGGAGCCGGCACTGCCGTCAGACTTGTAGACATCCCATTCGGAGGTCTGGTCGGGCGTGCCCGAGCCGTTGAGGTCCTTGAATCCGCCCCACTTGGCTGCATAGTAGAGCGGGTCGAGGAACTGGTTGCCGGCGTTGCCGGTGACGTTGAAGGTCACTGTCGTGGCCGGGTCTCCGAGGTCGCAGCCCTGGCAGCCGCCGGTGCTGTTCAGATGTGAGTTGCTGCCAGCACTCGTTACGGAGACAGGGGTCGGATCGCTGTAGATGAAGCTGTAGCTGCCGGAATGGAAATGGGTGCCGTCCTTGTCGGTGCCGGAAATCGAGTAGCCGAAGCCCTGGCCATTGGCTGACGACCGGGCGATGACCTGCGTCGTGACCTTGATCTGGCTGCCAGTGACCGAATAGCTGAGGATCCCCCACACGTCCTGGTCATAGTCGCCACCGGCGATGGAGTCTTCCCAGTTCACGTAGAACTTGCCGGCGGTGGGGTTGCCGCTGGAGTCGAGGGTCTGCGAGATGACCTTGAAGTCCACCAGCGTGCCGGTACTGGGCTGGACGTTGGTCGGGTGGAGCTGGTAGGCGGGCATGATGGTGACCGACTTCCCGCCCACGTTGACGCTGATCCGCGGCGTGTTGGTGGCTAGCTGGACCGCGTAGGTGGAGACCTTGAGCGAGGTGGTGTCGTTCGCAGGCACGCCCAGGGCGGCGCCGTCGCGGATGCGGTTCATGTGGGCGAACAGCGCCGCGCCCGCGATCTGGAACGTGCCGCGCTGCGACGGTCCCTCGGAGCAGATGCCGAGCACGTCGGCGAAGGCGCTGACGCTCTTGGCCGAGCACATGTTGTCGACCGTGCTGCCGACGCCACCGGCGAACCAGGACTTGCCGGGAATGCCTTCGCCGGTGCCTACCTTGTTGGTCCAGATCTTGATGGAGTCTGACGTGTTCAGGTCCTTGAAGCCGGGACTGCCGTCGGTCTGGTCGTCGTCATAGGACGACACGCTGGAGTTGAACACGAGCGTGTTGAGCGGCGAGCAGTAGGGCGCCCGGTTGGTGCCGCTGAGCGGGTCCACCCAGGCCTCGGTCGTCAGGGATAGCGCGCTGTCCTTGCCGTTCGACTTCTGCGCGAAATCGCTGCGCGCGGTCTTACCCGCGAAGTAGCGCAGCGATTCGACATAGATCTCCGACATCGGGTTGCCCCATGTGGAGCAATTGCCTTCGTACGCCGGCTGGTTCTGGTTCGATCCGCCGCCCGCCGTGCCGGCGGGGACGATGCCGGTCTGCTGGTAGTTGCAGCTGTCGCCCGAGCTGCCGTTGAAGTAGGTGCCGTCGGAATAGCTGTAGCCGTAGGGCCGCAGGCGGTCGATGTTCCGGACGATGCCGTTGACGGATGACTTGAAGGTGCCGTCGGCGCTGTTGACCTCATCGCTGAAGCTGCCGATGTTCCGCCGCAGCACGCCTCCCGAGATGTTCTTGTCGTAGCTGCCGGTCATCAGGCCGAATTTCATCTGGCCGCTGGCGCCATATTGCTGCAGCAGGCCGGTCGGCTTGTAGACGCCGGTACCGCTGCTGCCGCTGTATTGCGTGCAGCTGCCGTCCGATTCCAGCAGGCCCGCCACGCAGACCTGAACCCGTGCGATGAAGGCGCCGAGGGAGCGGCCGCCGGTGGCCAGCCAGGTCTGGGTGGTGTTGTTTCTCGGCGGGTTTTCCGCGGAGGCGGTCATCCCCGATGCCTGCGCCCGATTGCCGTTGGAGGAGTTGTTGCCCTGGGTGTTGTTGTTCTCGTCGTGCCAGTTGCACTGCCACCGCTCGCTGGCGCCCCATGTGGCGTAGTTGCCGGACACCACGCGGATCTCGGGCGGCATGGTGTTGGTCTGCGAGTACAGGTTGTTGGCGTCCTTGGGCGTGACGTTGCACAGGGTAACGCCGCCCAGCGTCAGGTTCTCTACCATCCAGCGCCGGGAACTGCCTGTCGTGCCAGCCGGATAGACGTCGTTGCCGTCGACCTGCACGTTGATGCTCTTGCTGCTGCCGCTGCCATTGACGCCCGACACCCATCCGACCATGCCGTTGCCGGTGTCTGTATTGCTGCTGTCCAGGGCATGCAGCTTGACCTGATCGCCATACGCAAAGTTGGATACGGAACTCAGGGGGATGGTTACCGTGCCGCCGGCCAGGGAGCGGGTGTTGCCGCTTCCGAGGTCCACGTTGACGTTGGCTGGCTTCGACAGCGGCGTCAGCGGCACGAAGTGGCTCAGGTCGCTGCCGCCGTAGTACTTGGCCCACGCGTGGGCATCCATCGGCAGGTAGGCGCGTTCCAGTACCGTCATCGTGGAGCTGTCCACCACACGCTTGCCGCCGTAGAGAATCTTCCGCACCTCATCGATGCGGCTCATCGTCGCCCAGTTCAGGAAGTTGCCGCCCCACTTGCCGTCGCAGTAGCGGTTGCTATCGGCGACGCTGGAGGGGTTGAAGCGACTATTGGTGGTGTCGTAGGTGTAGCACTTGTTGGCGTCGAAATAGCCCGCGTAGTCGTGGCCGTTGTTGTAGGTGGTCTCCGTGGCCGTATCGAGCTTGCCGTCGCCGTTCAGGTCCGTGTAATCGTTGTACGCCTTCTGGTGCAGCGAATGGTCCTTCGACAGGTCGATCATGACCAGCGGCGGCACGTTGCCGCCGGCATAGAGCGGGCGGCTGGCGAGGGTCAGGGGATCGGCGCTGGCGGTGGCCACGGCCAGCACGAACGAGACAACGGCCAGCACGAGCTGCAGGCCGCTGACGGGACGGAGGCGGGTCGAGGGAGTCATTGGGGGGCGCTCGGTTTCGCGTTGCAGTTGACGGTCAGAAGCGGACGACTTCCTGCAGCATCACGCGGGTATCGGGATTGCTTCCGTAGCCCATCGCCGTCACGCGGTAGACGATGGTCGTGCTGCCGGCGCGCAGGCTGCCTTCGAAGACATCGGGCAGGGCTTCGATGATGTAGCGGGGTTGCTTGCTTACGCCGCCCGGGGTGCTGGCGCCGGGCAGCGTCTTGGCGCCGGTGATCTCGCCCAACTGGACGGAGTGGTCGGGATTCTCCAGTTGCAGGTCCCACACGGGGCTGCCGCTGTCGGCCGGCAGGCAGAAGCCCTTGTAGCCGCTGACGGAACAGTCGGCCGACGCGCCGGTGCGGCCGCTCAGTCCGCGCGTCTGCCCAATATCGGTACGGGCGTCGCGCAGCGCCGCTTCGGCAGCCTGCAGCGCGATGTTCTGGTCGCGCGCATTACGGGCGAGCCTCTCGCTCGACAGCGACGTCATGCTCGCCGAGACACCCAGCAGCGTCAGGATGATGAGGAACAGCAGCACTATCACCAGCGAGACGCCACGCTGCGCCGAATGCCGGGCGGCGAGGACGGGGCGGGGCGTAGGTCGGGCAGGCAGGCGCATGGCGGTCAGTTCAGGCGGTTGCGTACCGCGATGTAGAAGGTGAAGTGCTTGCGCAGGCGGCCGTCCGCGGGTAGCACGGCAACGCTGCCGGCGTCGCCGGCGGGAGCCGTATCGGCCGGCGCGTAGCCCTTGCCGAAATGATTGAGGGTGGCCGAGGAGGGATTCGGATTGGTCGTGCTGTTCCCGCGCAGGACCAGCGAGGCGACGATCGCGACAACGTTGCCGGGATTGGCGACCCCGGGCCGGGTGTAGCGATCGACCGATTGGTTGCCGTCGATGTCCTCGCCGAACAGGATCTGGAAGCGTTCGACCCCGCGGAACAGCAGCGTGCCCGGGTTGCCGTTGACCGCGCATTGCAGCCACGGCACGCCCGAGGCATCGTTGACGATCGAGTAGATTTCCGTCGTCATGGTGAAGCTGTCCACCACGTTGCCGGCGCAGTCCACCGCCGTGCCGTCGGCCTTGACGCCCGATGCCGACTCGGTCATGCCCGGCTTCGAGGCGCCGTAGTAGCGGAACGTCAGGGTGTCGGAGGTGTTGACGCCGAGGTCGTTGGTGCCGTCGACGATATTGACGCCGTCGAACGTCTTGTCCGCCGTGAAATCGGAATATCCGGCCAGCCGGCCGTCGCGCATCAGGAGTTGGGCAATCGCGCGCGCATTGGCCTGGATGTCGGCAATGTCGCCCTGCGTGTTGTACGACATGCGCTGCGACAGGTAGGTCGAACTGACCGCAATGATCAGCAGCATGCTGATCACGAGCGCCACCATCAACTCGATCAGGGTGAAGCCGGCGGGGGCTGCGCGGGCCCGGGGGTTCCGTAGGGTCATGGTACGAGCGACGTCGCGAAGCGTTGAACGGTGGCCCCCTTGTCCTCCTGCCACCAGATCTTGACCACGTAGGGGGAACCGGCCACGTTGTCGCAGGCCGGGGCCGCGGGGGTGCCGTCTTGCGGCGTGCTGTCGATGCAGATCGTGCCGGTGCCGCCCGGCAGCGCGGCAGCCGCGTCGTCCAGCCAGGCCTGGAAGCCGTTGACCGCGATGTCGGAGGGCGAACAGCCATTGGTGCCGTAGCAGGCGGTCTTGAGCGCGCCCTGTGGCAGGTTGTAGGCGAGAGCCAGCTTGCCGGCTTCGTTGCTGCGGATCTGGTCCGCGAGGTTGTAGGCCAGCACCGTTGCCACGTTCCGCATGGCGGCGGTGCGGTTGTCTGCCAGCGTCTGCAGTTGGAGGATGACCAGCGCCAGCACGCCGATCGACAGGATGACGATCGTGACCAGCGATTCGATCAGCGTGAATCCGCCGGCGGCCGGCCCGCGTTGCCGGCGTGCGCGAAGAACCTGGAGTCCGGGCATGGTCAGGAGCAGGCGGCCGACTGCGACGAAGGCTTGCCGGAGCCGGTCAGCAGGATCATCTGTCCGTTGCCGGTATTGCCGCGCTCGCAAAGGAGCCACGACACCGCGGAGGAGGCCGAGCCGTAGGAGGAGAAGCGGATCGTGGTAACCGTGATCGGCGTCCCGCTCGACACGTCGCGGGGCACGATGGACAGCGTGGTGCCGGGGGCGTCGCTGCTGCGGATTAGGGCTTCCGAGTTGTCGAAGATGCCGTCGCGGTCGGCATCGACGAAGACGAGGCGGGGGTTCGCCCAGTTGTCGCTGCAGTTGGTGCCGTCGGCAGTCGGGCAGACGGTGACGCTGGTATTGCGGCGGGCCGCCTCGCTGCGGGCCACCTCGATGTCGTTGACGAGCTTGGATGCCTCGGTCGAGAGGCGGGTGTTGTGAAGAAAGCTGCTGAAGTTGGGGACGGCCATGGAGGCCAGGATGGCCAGGACGGCCAGCGCGACCATCAGTTCGATCAGGGTAACGCCGGTAATCCGCGCGCGCATGCGTGCCGGCTGCCGGCCAGATTCCGCGCGAGCGGACGCCAGCAAGCCCACTGCCGCAAGGCAGGAAGACTGACCCATGATTGACTCCCGTCCGAAAAAAGCTGCTTCTTTTATTTATCGCGGAGTCCGGCGTCTCTCGTGGACGCTCGTCTCCTCACCCTCGTTTCGTTCTTATTCGAAGGTAGTGCAGATTAGACAGCTTTTCGTAACGATCGGCTACCCATTTCGTGGGGTAGACGCGGAGAATTCATCCAGTACGTCGCGAAATTCCGACACATCCTCGAAACTCCGGTAGACGGACGCAAACCGTATATAGGCGACCTTGTCGAGCTTGCGGAGCTCGCGCATGACCACTTCGCCAATCTGGCTGCTGGGGATTTCCTTTTCCCCGAGCGCCCGCAGGCGCTCCTCGATGCGGCCGATGGCGCCGTCGATGGCTTCCTCGGACACCGGCCGCTTCCGCAGCGCCAGCCGCATCGATCCCTTCAGCTTGTCCCGCGAGTAATCCACCCGCGAGCCGTTCTTCTTGACGATGGCCGGGAAGGACAGTTCGATGCGCTCATACGTGGTGAAGCGCCGGTCGCAGGCTTCGCAGCGGCGGCGGCGGCGGACGGTGTCGCCGTCTTCCGACATGCGGGTGTCGAGAACCTGGGTGTTGGAATGACCGCAAAAGGGACATTTCATGCCGGCCGCCTTCAGAAAGAAAAAAGGGCCGCCAGCGGATGCGGGCGGCCCGGAGAGGAGGGGATCAGCCGTAGACCGGGAAGCGGCGGGTCAGGGCGGCAACCTGTTCACGGACGTTGGCGATGTTCGCTTCGTCGTGCGGGTTGTCGAGGACGTCGGCCAGCAGGTTGGCGACCTGGCGGGCTTCGTCTTCCTTGAAGCCGCGGGTGGTCATGGCCGGCGAGCCGATGCGGATGCCCGACGTCACGAACGGCTTTTCGGGGTCGTTCGGGATGGCGTTCTTGTTGACCGTCAGGTGCGCGTCGCCGAGGATCTTCTCGGCTTCCTTGCCGGTGATCTTCTTGGCGCGCAGGTCGACCAGCATCACGTGGCTCTCGGTGCGGCCGGACACGATGCGCAGGCCGCGCGAGGTGAGCGTTTCGGCCACGATCTGGGCGTTCTTCACCACCTGCTGCTGGTAGGTCTTGAACTCGGGCGAAAGTGCTTCCTTGAAGG